>OKJG01000002.1_pt1 | contig 19689 bp, 20 predicted proteins | sample 1610961 | NCBI WGS metagenome assembly OKJG01 (sample SAMN04436700, study PRJEB24849) | human gut metagenome | biome: human gut; feature: NICU; material: stool | host: Homo sapiens | place: USA: Saint Louis, MO | collected 2010-07-22
ATAAAGAAGAAAACGAATAACAATCATAATCAGGTCGTTCATAATATTACTTCACTGTAAAGGTGTAATTACCGGTAATAGGGTGCGTATCTGAAGAAACCGCGCGCCAGTCAACACGATAAGTGCCAGCGGGTAAAGGCTCTCGCGGAATAATGACCATCGATTTAGGGTCAGCGCCTGGCGCCACTTTTGCCGCGACCGGCATCGGAGAATGTGATGACATGCCTTTCATACCCGTCATCGTTAATTTTGCACCTGAGAATTTCACGGTCAGATTTTCCGAGAAATTAAGCTGAATCTTTTCCGGGGCCGCTACGGCTGAATCAGCCTGTGGCACAGAGCTTTTTAATTCCGGATGGGCCATAGCAGAGAAAGCAACGCCCATAACGAGGCCACCTGTAAGAATGGCTTTATTTAAAATCGACATTTTATTTACCTGTTTAGTTGAGTGTTTTATATCAGTGCGTTAAAACCAGATTCTGGCTCCCGCCAGGAATACTACCTGATGGTCTTTCTCACCTTCTCTTTTCGCCATATCGGATGTTTTCCCGTAAAGTTGATTCCAGGAAACGCCTATATAGGGTGCAAACTCACGGCGTATTTCATAGCGCAGCCGGAGCCCCAGCTCTGTGTCAGTCAGTCCCCTGCCGCGACCCCGCGATTCATCATCCTGACTGTAGAAATTCACCTCATAGGATGGCTGGAGTATGAGCCGGTTAGTCAGTAAAACGTCGTATTCTCCTCCCAGACGAAGGGCTGCTTTTCCGCCATTACTGACAAAACCCGTAATTTCAGACTCAAAATTATAGAGTGCCAGCCCCTGAAAACCGACAGCAGCCCAGGTCCGGGCAGAAGCAGGTCTGAAATCCTGCCTGACACCCGCAACCAAATCCCACCATGGGCCAACCGCATGTCCCCAGAGTAACTGCGCTTCAGCCGCCTCCGTTTCCCCATTGCTTCGTTCACCTTCACTCTTTAGCCAAATCCGATCTGTGTCGCCTCCAATCCAGCTGTTAACACTCCAGCTGAAATTGTTGGTGTTATCCGACCGTTGCCATTCCAGTTGATCCAGCAGAACCAGATAATTAATCGCACTGTCGTGAATCGCATGCCCCTGTAAATTGCCGAATGCAGCCTTCCGGTCGGCATCGGTAACAGGCGGAATTGGCGTTCTGCTCTCAGTTACAATGGGCTCCATTGACGTCATCTCAGTGAAATTCTCATCTGCTGGCATCTGCATGGCAGACATGTCGTGCCCGGCGTGGGGATCTGCAGAGACGGAGCCCGCCGCAATAGAAAGCTGTGAGGTAAACAAACCGGCGACCAGAACAGGTATGGCCTTCAAATTTCTCTTCATTCGCATCATTCCTCCACCCGGACTTCACGAAACATTCCCATTTCCATGTGATAGAGCAAATGGCAGTGATACGCCCAGCGGCCAAGCGCATCTGCTGTCACTCTGTAACTGCGTTTTGTACCAGGGGGAACATCTATTGTGTGTTTACGAACCATGAAATTACCGTTTTCATCTTCCAGATCGCTCCACATACCATGCAGGTGAATGGGGTGAGTCATCATGGTATCGTTGATCAGCGTGATCCTGAGCCGCTCACCGTATTTCAGCAGCACCGGTGCGGCATCTGAAAACTTGATTCCGTTAAATGACCAGGCAAACTTTTCCATGTGGCCGGTTAAATGCAGTTCTATGGTACGGCCAGGTTCACGTCCGTCAGGATCCTCAAAGCGGCTTTTCAAATCCGCGTACGTGAGAACCTTTCTTCCGTTATTTCGAAGACCAATACCCGGATCATTTAATTTCGGAGAGACGCTCATCGCCTGCATATCAACCAGTGGGTTATCCGTTTCTGACGCAGGATGACTTTGCATACCCGGCATTCCGGCCATCCGGGAATGATCCATACCGGCCATGCTGCTGTGATCCATGGGCGCAGAGGATGTCCCGCTATCCGGAAGGTCAGCACCGTCCATAGACATCATCTCTCCGCTGTTATCCATGCCTCCCATCTGGCTGTGGTCCATTCCTGCCATATCATGTCCCATTCCCCCCATACCCATATCTTCCATGGTCAACAGAGGACGGGGATCGAGGGGGGGAACGGCAGCACTTAACCCCTCTCTCGTGGCCAGTGTCCCTCGAGCGTAACCGGTCCTGTCCATGGATTGTGCGAAGATGGTATAGGCCTCACCCTGAGGCTCCACAATGACATCATAGGTTTCGGCAACGGCAATCCTGAATTCGTCAACGGTAACCGGGTTTACATACTGGCCATCTGCAGCCACGACCGTCATTTTCAGCCCGGGGATACGGATATCGAAATAGGTCATTGCCGAGCCGTTGATAAACCGTAAGCGTATCTTTTCACCGGGACGGAACAGTCCGGTCCAGTTTTTCAGCGGGGCCTGCCCGTTCATGAGATAGGTGTAGGTGTAGCCACTGACATCCGCGAGGTCAGTCGGATTCATTTTCATTTCAGCCCACATTTTCCGATCGGCAATAGTGGCTGACAGCCCCCTGGTATTCACGTCGCGGAAAAAAGAGCCAACGGTTGGTTTATTGAAATTGTAGTAATCCGACTGTTTTTTTAATTTTTTCAGCAGGCTGTGAGGATTTTCATCGGTCCAGTCAGACAACATGACCACATGCTCACGATCGTAAGCAAACGGTTCTGGCTCCCTGGCATCGATGATAATGGCACCGTATACCCCCTCCTGTTCCTGCAGACCGGAATGGCTGTGGTACCAGTAAGTCCCGTTCTGCTTAACCTTAAAGGTGTAAACGTAGGTATCATCAGGCTCTATGCCCATAAAACTCAGCCCCGGAACACCATCCATATTGGCCGGAAGAATAATGCCGTGCCAGTGAATGGACGTCTGTTCATTAAGACTGTTTTTGACCTTCAGGGTAATGGTGTCACCTTCTTTCCAGCGAAGAACGGGCCCCGGCAGGCCTCCATTGATTGTTTTGGCCTGACGCTCACTGCCCGTGATATTGACGGCCGTTTCACCAATGGTCAGGTCAAACTGAGTACCCTGCAGGGATGCGGCAACTGGCAGGCTCAGACTGGAACGCGCATTGAAACTCCATACGCCAAGACTTCCGGCTACGCCAGAGAGGGTTAACCCCTTCAGGAAAGTTCGTCGAGACGTTTTCAACAGCATGCGCATTCCCTTATTTAAAGTATGGTTACTGACAGAATTCGAGAACCGATTTAAATTAAATTACTGGTTCATCCACTTACAATGAAATGAATCTAGCACACCTTAAGAAACAAATTCATTACAATCGTGTAATGTACATAGCTGTATTACATTTACGTCATCTTCCCCACAGGTTGATTATTTTTATATATGATCATAAGGACATCTTTTATGTACCTCAGAAGGTAATTACACATGAATATATTAATCACGACCACTGCGTTTACAGCTTTATTTTGTGGGGCAGCTTTTGCTCAGTCCAGTGATATTGCCCATGAAGCACATCGATTTGTTAATAATGCCTCAGCCGTCAGTCATGTGAATTACTCGACGCATGAAAACTTACCGGACAGGGTTAATAAAAACAACACGCCCTCATTCTCTGAAATGAATGAACATGAAAGGGCCATTGTTGCTCATTCATTTATGAACAACAGCGCGTCCTATGCGCATCAGAAAATGATTGAGGAACATAAAAAAATGCTGTCCGGCAGTGATGCAAATTCAAAGACCTCGTCTTCTTCTTTTAACGAACTGAATGCCGGAGAAAAAGCCGCTCTCGTGCATGAGCAGGTCAATAATGCCGGTGCGGAAGCACATCAGACGCAGGCAAGAAAGCTTCGCGGGCTGTATTCGACCAGGTAACTGCAGGCGGGTTAGTGCTTAGCGTCAGGTGCGCAGCAGGGCTTTACTGACGGGTTACGTAGCAGGACATGAGCCCCATATTGCTCTGCCGTAACCTGTTTCAGTCCCGTTAATCATCACCGTCGGGCTGGTCATACAGTTCCCAGAGCTTCAGGAGCAAACGGGAAACAAGATATGTTACAAAAATGACGACCATCAACGGTGCTCCCGATTAACTGACAGATGACACGCCTCCTGAAAACCCCTAGCATACGCCGCAGTGTTCATGCTAACGGCGAATTCCAGTAAATGTATTCTACCGATGTCGTAAAAGAAAATGCCTACCTTTCAGCCACCCGCTCGGGGCTGGAATCGAACGAGATCGCTACTCTTCAGCGCTCCTTGCCTTCCCGGTTTAATCTGCGGCATTTGAAAAAAAATGAATCATTAAAACTCGTACTGCAAAAGAAAGCGGGAAAATCACGTGTCGTGGCCTATAAATTTACGTCCGGTTCATTTAATTACACGGCGTATCGTATATCAGATAAAAAGTTCTATAACCTTTCCGATACTTCCGGGAAAGGCAGTCTCGATTATCCGTTACCGGCCACAGCAAGACTCAGTTCGCCTTTCAATCCTGCAAGACTTAACCCGGTATCGGGAAAAGTGAGTCCCCATAATGGCATTGATTATTCCATGCCCATGAACACGAAAATAGTCAGCGTCATCGACGGAAAAATCACCCGGGCCGAATACAACAGCACCATGGGATATTTTGTTGAAGTAACAGGAAAAGCCGGTGTTAAAACTCGCTATCTCCACCTCAATAAAATACTCGTTACTAAAGGGGCCAGGGTTACCCGGGGAGGCGCTATTGCGTTATCCGGTAACAGCGGACGTTCATCCGGTCCTCATCTGCATTACGAGCTGGTCATCAATAACAATCCTGTTAACTCACTGGCGTTCCGGGCAGCGGCACCCGCTGATAACAAACTTGAACAGCATGCCTTTGCGCATGCCAGAGACTACGAACGATACCTGGACTGATAACGGGGCCGCGACGCGGCCCCGTCTGCCGGATTAATTTTTTTTATCGTTTTCACTTCCTTGATGTTGATGATCTACATGCCCTCCGTGGCCGTGGAAAAGATGCATTAGCGGGCAGACCAGCAATAACAGATATGGCCAGTAACCTGCCACATGTGACCAGTGTTCGCGCAGGAGGGCAAATGCCGCGATCGCGGCGACAGCAATAAGCGCATAGGTGGTACTTTTCATACCGGACTCCTTCTGTTCGTAACAGCCCCTTCACTCAGTGTTATTTCCCGAGCCTGACACTTTTCAGACGCAACGCATTCACAATGACGCTGACGGAGGAAAGGGCCATGGCCGCCGCCGCAATAACTGGCGACAGCAGTATTCCATACACAGGATAAAGCAGGCCTGCAGCCACAGGCACGCCAAGTGCGTTGTAGATAAATGCAAAAAACAGATTCTGTCGGATATTTTTCATGGTGATTTCTGACAGATGACGGGCCCTGTTCAGTATCAACAGGTCGCCATTGAGAAGGGTGACTCCGGCACTTTCAATTGCCACATCTGTACCCGTTCCCATGGCTATTCCCACGTCAGCCGCTGCCAGCGCCGGGGCATCATTCACACCGTCTCCGGCCATCGCAACCACATGGCCAGACGCTTTCAGTCGGGTTATCACTGCTTTTTTGCCATCCGGCAGAATCCCGGCTTCAACCTCATCTATTCCCAGTTTCCGTGCGACTGCTTCAGCGGTAAGCTGGTTATCCCCGGTGAGCATAACGATGCGGATCCCCGCCTGACGCAAAGCTTTAAGCGCATCCGGCGTGGTTGCTTTCACGGGATCCGAGATAGCTATCAGGCCTGCAAGGTGCCCGTCTGTGGCCACATAGATAACGGTAGCACCTTCCATCCGCAACGTATCCGCAACGGCCTTTTGATTATCAATAACGATACTGTTTTCCTGCATAGCCAGTTCATTACCAATAACAACCCGTTGACCTTCGACATCGCCTGAGACACCTTTACCCGACGGCGCATTGAAATGAGTGACTGCGGGTATTGCGATCCCCTTTTCCTGTGCTGCTTTAACTACTGCCATACCCAGCGGATGCTGCGAGCCTTTTTCCACTGCGGCCGTTACACGCAAAAGAGATGTTTCCCCACCCGGACTGAGACTGATAATCCCTGTCACCGTCGGCGAACCTTCCGTGAGCGTGCCTGTTTTGTCGACAACCAGCGTGTCCACTTTTTCAAGACGTTCAAGGGCTTCGGCATTCCTGATTAACACCCCGGCCTGGGCGCCTTTGCCCACCCCCACCATTATCGACATCGGCGTGGCCAGTCCCAGCGCGCAGGGACAGGCAATAATCAGGACCGACACAGCCGCAATGAGACCGTGCGCCATCCTGGGCTCGGGCCCCCAGACAGACCAGATCAAGAAAGCAACAACCGCGATAAGTATCACCAGAGGAACAAACCAGCCTGAAACGCTGTCTGCCATTCTCTGGATGGGGGCCCGCGAACGCTGTGCATCAGCGACCATCTGAACAATTCGTGAGAGCATCGTTTCATCACCGACTTTCTCTGCACGGATGATAAGACTACCTGTCTGATTAATCGTCCCCCCAATGACAGGGTCACCCTTCGTTTTGGTAACCGGCATAGACTCCCCGGTCACCATCGATTCATCAACGGTTGTTTTGCCTTCGATCACGATACCGTCGACCGGAATACTCTCTCCAGGTCTGATGCGGAGCTTATCGCCAGGCAGGACATCTTCCGCATTAATATCCGTTTCATGACCGTCATGATCCAGCCGTCTGGCGGTTTTGGGGGCAAGGTTCAGAAGCGCAGTAATGGCGCCTGAGGTTTGTTCCCGTGCCCGCAGCTCAAGAACCTGTCCCAGCAGAACAAGCACCGTAATAACTGCTGCGGCTTCAAAATAAACGGCCACCAGGCCATCCATGTTTCTGAACGATGCAGGAAACCAGGAGGGGAAGACGGTTGCAATGACGCTGTAAACCCAGGCTACGCCGGTCCCCATTGCAACAAGGGTAAACATATTCAGGGAGCGGTTACGTAACGACATTCCGGCCCGGGCGAAGAATGGCCAGCCACACCACAACACGACAGGGGAGGCCAGAAGCAACTGCAGCCATGTGTTGTACTGTGGCGGTACTGTATTCTTCAAGTCGGGAAACAGATGAGATCCCATTTCGAGTACCAGAACCGGAAACGCCAGCAACAACCCCAGCCAGAAGCGTCTTGTCATGTCGTGAAGTTCATCACTCGGCCCCGTGGATGCCGTAGCTACGAGCGGCTCCAGTGCCATTCCACAGACAGGACAGCTTCCGGGACCACTGCGGCGTATCTCCGGGTGCATCGGACATGTCCACACACCTTCAGAATTCTCTTTTTCCGCCTGGTTGTGAGGCTGTTTTATCTGATCAGGGCTGACTTCGTGATGATCGTGGTGATGGTGATGGGAATGTTCACTGGCATCTTCGGTAAAATAATGATCGGGATGGGCTTTAAATTTGCTCTCACAGCTGGCGGAGCAGAAATAAAGCTGATGGTCCTGGTATCGAATGCTGCTGTGCGCCTTGTCAGGCAGGATGACCATCCCGCACACGGGATCTCTCACCTTATGCAATACGTGGCCCTCGTCCGGGGATAATGTCTGCTCAGAAGCAGTCTGGTTGTTGTGTTGCACTGCATTGTCATTTTTCACAGTAACTCTCCTTATGCATACCGAAGCATCTTCTGTCTTCAGGGTATGTCATGGATGCGATTACCACGAATATCGCCGGCACAGGAGTGCCTGCTACCGGCGTCCCGTTATCAGCCGTTCCGCTGACTATTCGATTCGCTGGAAGACTTTTTTACTTCCATCCGGTGAGAATGCGATAACATCGTAAGCCTCTTTTCGGGCTCCCATCTCCATTCCAGGACTTCCCGCAGGCATACCGGGGGTGGCGAGACCGTATATACCCGAACCAGACTGCATTGCCTTATGTATCGTTGTCGCAGGCACATGGCCTTCAATGATCAAATTACCGGCAACCGCGGTATGACAACTTCGTAGTCCTGCAGGAACAGCATGCTTTTCTTTCAGGGCTGACAGCGCCTGATCATTCATGACGTGAGTTCGTACTTCGAACCCGTCTTTTTCCATCGCTTTGCCCCACAGGGAACAACAGCCACAGTTTTCAGATTTGTACATATCAATCACTTTTTCACTCGCCATCGCGGGTAGTGAAAGGCCGAGAGCCAGCGCCATTAGAACCACTTTTTTCATACTCACCTCTGTATATTATCGATATAAACCCTGACGTCAGGGTGAATCAGTAAAGAAGGACACCCACAGGGGGTGCCCTTTCAGGTTCAGGACACGCTTTTTTTATGTCTGCGCAGCCAGATTAATTTGTAGGCGGCAGGAATAATGAACAGGGACAGCAGCGGAGCCGTGATCATCCCACCAATCATGGGTGCCGCAATACGGCTCATGACTTCTGAACCTGCGCCGGTTCCCCAGAGTATTGGCAGCAGACCCGCAATGATCACCGCCACGGTCATGGCTTTCGGCCGGACACGCAGCACGGCACCATGATAGAGGGCTTCATCAAGACCTTCCGGTGTGAACGTCTCTTTACGGGACAATTCCGGGTGCGCTTCAATGGCATGACGCAGATACATCAGCATGACCACGCCAAACTCTGCTGCCACCCCGGCCAGGGCGATAAACCCGGTTCCGGTCGCCACTGACATATGGAAGCCCTGCCAGTACAGGAACCATATTCCGCCAACCAGGGCGAACGGCAGGCTCATCAGGATCAGCAGGGCTTCGTCAACCCGGCGGAATGCCAGATACAACAGGATGAAAATGATCATCACCGTCATCGGCACCATCAGCTTCAGTTTCTTGTTGGCATGCTCAAGCAGTTCAAACTGTCCGGAGAATGCCACACTGGTTCCCGGTCTCAGTTTCACTTTCTCGCTGATGGCCGTCTTAATGTCGTTAACCACCGACACCATGTCCCTGCCGCGGGCATCAACATAAATCCAGCTGGCTGGCCGGGCATTTTCGGTTTTCAGCATGGTTGGTCCAGAAACGACGTTAATATCCGCGACATCGCCCAGCGTGATCTGCTGCTTCATCGGGGTCAGGATCGGCATCTGTTTCAGCGCCTGCGGACTGTTCCGGTAATCCTGCGGGTAGCGAATGTTAATAGGGTACCGGGCCACCCCTTCAACCGTCTCACCCACCATAGCACCTCCGATTGCTGAAGAGACGAACAGCTGGACATCACCTACCGTCATCCCGTAGCGGGAGGCTTTCTCCCGGTTGATATCGATATCGATGTAGCGCCCGCCCTCAAGTCGCTCAGCCAGGACAGACACCACGCCAGGCACGGTTTTGGCTACCGCCTCGATACTCTGCGCCGTCGCGTCGATATCGGACAGAACAGTCCCGGACACTTTGATACCTATCGGGCTTTTGATCCCGGTTGAGAGCATATCAATACGGTTACGGATAGGCGGCACCCAGAGGTTTGCCAGACCCGGTAAACGGACTGTCCTGTCGAGTTCATCAATAATCTTGTCAATTGTCATGCCGGGACGCCACTGATCCTCAGGTTTGAGCTGGATCGTGGTTTCCACCATTTCGAGCGGCGCGGAATCCGTTGCGGTCTCTGCTTTACCGGTCTTGCCAAATACAGAAGCCACTTCAGGAACGCTTTTGATTAACTTGTCTGTTGTCTGCAGGAGCGCTGCAGCTTCTGCCGGAGAGACGCCAGGCAAGGTCGACGGCATATACAGCAGATCGCCCTCGTTAATCTTCGGCAGAAATTCACCGCCCACCTGACTCAGTGGCCAGATAACCGTGAAAATGGACAAGGCCGCAACCAGCAGGGTTGTTTTTGGCCAGTGGAGGACCCGCAGCAGCAAAGGATGATACGCTTTGATCAGCACCCGGTTCAGGGGGTTACTTGTCTCGGCAGGAATTTTCCCCCGGATCCAGAATCCCATCAGAATAGGAATGACGATGATGGCCAGTGCGGCCGCTCCCGCCATGGAGTACGTTTTCGTGAATGCCAGCGGGCCAAACAGACGACCTTCCTGCCCTTCCAGGGTAAAGATAGGAATAAAGGACAGGGTGATGATCAGCAGGCTAATGAACAACGCGGGTCCCACTTCCACGGAGGCGTCGGTAATCACCTTCCAGCGGGTGGCGTTGTCAATCTGCTCACCCGGATGCTGATGATCCCACTCCTCAAGCCGTTTGTGCGCATTTTCAATCATCACAATGGCGGCATCCACCATCGCACCGACGGCAATCGCTATCCCTCCCAGCGACATGATATTGGCGTTCAGTCCCTGGAAGTGCATGACGATAAAGGCGATACACAGGCCAAGCGGCAGAGAGATAATCGCCACCAGGGCAGAACGTACGTGCCACAGGAACAGAGCACAGACGATGGCCACCACGATAAACTCTTCCAGAAGTTTGGAACTGAGGTTATCAATCGCCCGGTCGATTAACTGGCTGCGATCGTAGGTGGTCACGATTTCAACGCCTTCCGGCAGGCTGGCCTTCAGCGTCTCCAGTTTATCCCTCACTGCCGTGATAACGTCGCGCGCATTTTTACCCGACCGCAGGATCACCACGCCGCCATCGACTTCTCCCTGGCCGTTCAGCTCGGCAATACCACGCCTCATTTCGGGCCCGGTCTGCACGCGGGCAACATCCCGCAGATAAACCGGCACGCCGTTCTCACCTGTTTTCAGGACGATGTTATTAAAATCATCAATGCTCTGAAGATAACCGCTGGCACGGACCATATACTCCGCTTCGGCCATTTCAACGGATGAGCCACCGGCCTCCTGGTTAGACGATTCAAGTGCCTGTTTCACTTCGGGCAGGCTGATACCGTACTGGGACAGTTTTACCGGATTGACCTGAATCTGGTACTGTTTCACCACGCCGCCAACCGAAGCGACCTCAGCCACGTTCGGGATGGTTTTCAGCTCAAATTTCAGGAACCAGTCCTGCAGAGAGCGCAGTTCTGAAAGGTCGTGTTTTCCGTTGCGATCGACAAGGGCATATTCAAATATCCAGCCCACTCCCGTGGCGTCCGGGCCGATTTCAGAGCTCACACCCGCAGGCAGTTTGCCCTGAACCTGATTCAGGTATTCCAGCACGCGCGAACGGGCCCAGTACAGATCGGTGCCGTCTTCAAAAATGACATACACATACGAATCACCGAACTGTGAAAAGCCACGCACGGTTTTTGCGCCAGGTACGGACAGCATGGTGGTGGTAAGCGGATAGGTGACCTGGTTTTCTACAATCTGCGGGGCCTGTCCGGGATAGCTGGTTTTAATAATGACCTGCACATCTGACAGGTCAGGCAGCGCATCGACCGGCGTGTTAATTATCGTCCATGTGCCCCAGATGCTGAGAAACAGTGCGCCCATCATGACCAGGAAACGGTTGGCGACAGAGCGCCGGATAATCCATTCAATCATCGTCGTCTCCTCAGTGCCCTGAATGCATATTTACAGGCTGCTCAGACATTGCTGGCATACTGTTTTCTGTTTTTTCAGGGTGGCGCATACGTTCCAGCGCGCCCGTAATATTGGCTTCGGAGTCAATGAGGAACAGGCCACTGACCACCACGGTATCGCCTTCATTCAGGCCGGAGCCAATGCCGGACTGTTGCTGTGATTCATGCAGAACGTGGATCTGTTTCGGCACAAACTTGCCTTCATCATCAACAGTAATCACGCGCTGTTCTTTGCCGGTATCGATAACGGCCTGGCTTGGTATCAGCAGCATCTCCTGGCTCTTGGTATTCAGTTTCAGATAGGCATTCATGCCCGGCTTGAGAAACTCATCCTTATTAGAAACCTGGAGACGGACCTGAAGCGTACGGGTTGTCTGATCCACGCTGGGAAGAATGTTCCATTTTTCGACATGGAATGTTTTATCCGGATAAGCCGGTACCGAAATTTCAAACTGCGACGTATCTTTCAGCAGATAGGCGATAGATTCTGGCACTGCAGCGCTGATCCAGACCGGGTCCATCCCCTGAATCTGAGCCACTACTTTATCTTTCGAAATATTCATTCCGGTGCGCAGGTCAAACGCAGTAATGACACCATCAATAGGTGCTTTAATGGTAAAACGGGTCTGGATTGTGCGGGTTGAACGCAGCCTTTGAATATCCTCTTCCGGCATACCAGCCAGACGAAGTCGCTCCAGAACCCCTTTTATCTGGGTTGACGTACCGCCTGTACCGGATAACAGCAGGAACTCACTTTGTGCCTCAACCCATTCAGGAATGGTGATATCGATAAGCGGAGTGCCTTTCTTCACATGATCGCCAATCGTCAGGGGATACACTTTTTCGACGAAACCGTCAGAACGCGCCTGCACAATGACAAACTGATACTCGTTGTAACTGACATTAGCCGGGATTGTCTGGGAATAATTCAGCATTCCTCGCGTAACTTTTTGCGTTTTTAATCCCAGATTCTGAACCTGGGTTGGATCGATACGGATCCCGCCACTGCTTTTATCGCCACTGTCATCAGCATATTTCGGCACCAGGTCCATATCCATAAAGGGAGATTTTCCGGGTTTATCAAATTTGGTATCCGGTTTCATCGGGTCATACCAGAAAAGTACCTTTCGCTCCGGTGCCTTTTGTTCGGTTTGTACTGTTTTTTGTGCTGAGTTTACATACTGCCAGGCAGTAACCGATATCAGCCCCCCTGCTATGAGGCTGCTGATAATTATTGCAGCATATTTTATCTTTAAAGAAGCCATACAATTTCTCGCTGAAAAATCAAAACACCTGGCATATGCGCCCGATCATTCATTCACAGTAATCCCTTAATGAATGTTCAGGCGCACTGGATGTATTCGCTCCGGACTGATAATCAGGATTGCGTAACGTTAATGCTTTTGAGTAAGGAGATATTGCCCTGCTGAATAAACGAGAAATCGACATGGTTGCCGGTTTTCAGGGCATTGATAGCGTCGTCTGCATTAACAAAAGTGAAGCGCATGGTCATTGCAGGCCAGCCCACAGCAGGGATTGCTTCGTGCGAAATGGTAATCTTTTTACTATTCATATCAATGTCTTTAACGACACCGGTGCCCTTGATAACCTGCTGTACCGAAGCATCACTGGCAGCATTCATATCGCCATGCTGATGTGTTTCAGCATGAAGACCGGCAGAAAACATGACAGAGAAGGCACCAAATAAAACGGCTTTAAGTGAATTACGCATTTTTAATTTCCTGATTAATTAAATAAATTTACTCTACCCAACCGCCACCCAGCGCGGTAAACAGATTAATTTCGTTAACCTGTCGGGAATAGGTAAGATCGAGAATGGTTTGCTGCGTAGCGAAGAGGGAACGTTCTGCATCCAGCACTTCGATGTAACTGACAGCACCACTTGCATATAATCCTCTGGCACGCTGGAGAGTTATCTGAAGTGAATCAAGATAACGCTGCTGTGACTCAAGTTGCTGGCTAAGGCTGTCGCGCAGCGCAAGCGTGTCGGAAACATCCTTAAAGGCTGACTGAATTTTTTGTTCGTAATTAACCACCGATTGTTGCTGGCGAATTTCAGCCAGCTTCAGATTGGCTTTATTCCTGCCAGCATTAAAAATAGGAATTTCAATTTTAGGGATAAAATTCCACATCCCACTTCCTGACGTAAACAGGCTTGACAGCTCCGTACTGCTTGCGGAAAGACCACTGGTCAGGGTAATGGAGGGGAAAAAGGCCGCTCGCGCTGCGCCAATATTGGCATCAGCCGCTTTCAGCTGATATTCCGCTTCCATAATATCCGGTCGCTGCAGCAAAATTTGTGAAGATAGATTTGGTGGCAATTTTACTGGTGCGATCTCCCCGCCTTTCATCCCTTTTTCTGACGGAAGTGCGCGGTACGTTCCCAGCACCAGTTGCAGGGCATTGTTTGCCTGAGCCAGATCGCCTTCTCGTTTGGCTATTTCGGCGCGGGTACTTTCGATTTGTCCTCTCGCCTGTTCAAGTGCCAGAACGTTCGTACTCCCGGTCACGAGCTGTTGCTCAACGAAAGCATAGGACTGTTCATAATTTTTCAGCGTTTCCCGCGCAATACGGAGTTGTTCGTACGCCAGTTGCTGGCTGAAATAGCTCTGTGAAACGTTGGAGACCAGCAGGATGTGTACGGCACGACGGGCTTCTTCGCTGGCAAAGTAGTTCTGGCGATCAGCCTCACTCATGTTCTTAAGTTTGCCAAAAAAATCGAGCTCATAGCTGAGCTCCAGACCCGCGTCGTACTCCTGTGTGGTCGGCTTGTCACCTTTCAGACCACCGTTGTATGTGATCCCGGATGAGGCATTCAGTTGGGGATAACGATCTGCATCCGTGACGTTGAACTGGGCCCGGGCCTCTTCAACCTTCAGGGCAGCCATTCTCAAATCACGGTTATTATTCAGGGCTTCACCGATCAGCCTGCTGACCTGGGGATCGACAAAAAAGTTTCGCCAGCCCGTATCCTGATAGCTGTTTACCGCAGGCGTCAGACTGTTTTTAGACAATGAAAACTGCTGGGGAACCGGAGCTGGCGGACGCTGATATTCAGGTGCCAGAGAAACACAACCAGCCAGGATGAATATGGTACTGATGCTGAGTAATTTTAATTTGAACATAACGCTTCTCGTACAGGCAGACCTGGTAAATGGTTCAAACGAAGTCCAGAGTATTGATAGGGATACTTTACCGAACGCTCTCTGTTTGCCGGGTGACAGGATAATGACAATGTTGTCATTTTTGCTGTAATCCGTTGATAACGATCGTGGGCGCAATAAAATGACATTAGCAGCCAGCCGGGGAGCATGATGAAAATATTAATCGTTGAAGACGAAATTAAAACAGGTGAATATCTCAGCAAGGGGCTGACAGAGGCGGGGTTCGTCGTGGATCACGCTGATAATGGTCTGACCGGATATCATCTTGCCATGACAGCCGAGTATGATTTAGTCATCCTGGATATCATGCTGCCTGATGTAAACGGCTGGGATATCATCCGTATGCTGCGCAGTGCCGGAAAGGGGATGCCGGTATTACTGCTGACGGCCCTTGGCACGATTGAACACAGGGTCAAAGGACTTGAGCTGGGTGCGGACGATTATCTGGTGAAGCCCTTTGCGTTTGCTGAACTGCTCGCCCGGGTAAGAACCCTCCTCAGGCGGGGAAACACGATGATCACGGAAAGCCAGCTTAAAGTGGCTGACCTCTCGGTTGATCTCGTATCCAGAAAAGTCAGCCGCGCCGGGAACCGCATTGTGCTCACCAGTAAAGAGTTCAGCTTGCTGGAATTCTTCATTCGCCATCAGGGAGAAGTTCTTCCCCGCTCCCTGATTGCCTCTCAGGTCTGGGACATGAATTTTGACAGCGACACTAACGCGATTGATGTCGCAGTAAAGCGACTCCGCGCTAAAATAGACAACGATTACGGGACAAAACTGATCCAGACAGTGCGGGGCGTGGGCTACATGCTGGAGATCCCGGATGCATAGCAAACCGTCCAGACGACCTTTCTCACTCGCTCTGCGGCTGACCTTTTTTATCAGCCTGTCCACAATACTGGCGTTTATCGCCTTCACCTGGTTTATGCTGCATTCTGTTGAAAAGCATTTTGCCGAGCAGGATGTCAGCGATCTGCAACAAATCAGCACCACACTGAGCCGTATACTCCAGTCCCCGGCAGATCCGGATGAAAAAAAAGTAAGCAAAATAAAGGAATCAATTGCCAGCTACCGCAACGTTGCCCTTTTGCTCCTCAATCCCAGGGGTGAAGTGCTCTTGAGCTCAGCTCAGGGGGCGGCACTACGCCCGGCAGTGAATTCAGCAGATTTTAGCGAGCACAGCCGCGCACGGGATGTCTTTCTCTGGACGGTGGAGGATCCTGCGGGACCGATGGATACCGGGTCCGGAATGAAGATGGAAACATACCGGATTATCGCCTCCTCTGGCCAGGCGATATTTCAGGGCAAACAGCAGAACTATGTCATGCTGACTGGCCTCTCCATTAATTTCCATCTCCATTACCTTGATGCGCTGAAAAAAAATCTGATTGCAATCGCTGTTGTGATAAGCCTGCTGATTGTTCTGATCATTCGCATCGCTGTCCGTCAGGGGCATCTGCCCCTTCGTAATGTCAGCAATGCCATTAAAAGCATCACCTCCGAGAATCTTGATGCGCGGCTGGAACCGACACGGGTTCCCATTGAGCTGGAGCAACTGGTTATCTCGTTCAATCATATGATTGGAAAGATTGAGGATGTCTTTACCCGCCAGGCCAATTTCTCTGCCGATATCGCGCACGAGATCAGAACGCCCATTACTAACCTGGTGACGCAAACGGAAATCGCACTGAGTCAGAACCGATCGCAGAAGGAACTCGAGGATGTTCTCTATTCCAGTCTTGAAGAGTACAACCGGATGACCAAAATGGTCAGCGATATGCTGTTCCTGGCGCAGGCAGACAATAACCAGCTGATCCCTGAACGGGTTATGTTTGATTTGAGTGCCGAAGTCATGAAGGTCTTTGATTTCTTTGAAGCCTGGGCGGAGGAGCGCAATATCACGCTGAAGTTTTATGGCAACCCCTGTCTGGTCGAGGGTGATCCTCAGATGTTCAGAAGAGCTATCAGCAATCTTCTGTCCAATGCCCTGCGCTATACGCCGGAGGCACAGGCAATCACTGTTTCAGTAAGAGAACAGGAAAGTTGCTTTTATCTTATGGTAGAAAATCCGGGAAAACCCATCCCGGAGGAACATTTACCACGGCTGTTTGATCGTTTTTACCGGGTGGACCCTTCCAGACAACGAAAAGGTGAAGGCAGCGGCATCGGTCTTGCGATTGTGAAGTCAATTGTGGAAGCCCATCATGGTAAGGTAAACGTGGAATCAGATATACGCTCGACACGGTTTATTTTATCCGTGCCAAGACTGGATAAAATGAATCAGGTCGCTCAAAAAAGATAATATGACAAAGATGTCATCAGCCTGTCATGCAGCAAACAGAAGGCATTCGATATAATTAGTGCAACTTAACAGGAAGGCTGGATTGCTTCATCAATACCCGGCGTCAGAGTACACCAGGAACTGAATATCCAGTCCCCTCCCGGAGAAATAAACACTGCCGAGCCTGTTTCAGTTATGGAACTGAAAACACCGGTTGTAGTCCCCCGGACATCACTAATTAAGAAATGGAGAGTTATCATGAAAAATATCGTATTAGCATCCTTGCTGGGCTTTAGTTTAATTTCTTCGGCCTGGGCCACTGAAACCGTGAATATCCATGAGCGCGTCAACAATGCGCAGGCGCCAGCTCACCAGATGCAGTCTGCTGCGGCTCCTGCCGTGATCCAGGGGACGGCTCCTCGTATGACCGGTATGGACCAGCATGAACAGGCCATTATTGCCCATGAAACCATGACGAACGGGTCGGCGGATGCGCACCAGAAAATGGTGGAAAGTCATCAGAGGATGATGGGAAGTCAGACCGTTTCCCCTACCGGGCCGTCAAAGTCATTCGCGGCAATGAATGAGCATGAAAGAGCTGCAGTTGCCCATGAATTTATGAATAACGGTCAGTCCGGCCCACATCAGGCCATGGCCGAAGCGCATCGTCGTATGCTCAATGCAGGCTGACGGCGATGGTAGTATCTTTGCAGTCCTGATTTCCTTGATAGATTTTTCCGTAACCGGATATATTGCAACATCTTTGCCCCCTACAGGGGGAATTTTTATCAGATTCTGCTACAGTTAACGGGTATCAACGCTAAAAGGATATTTTTTATGAAAGCCAGAAACACTTTATTTGCAGTATTAATGTTATCCCTGCCAGCGATTTCAGCAGAACATTCAGAAATGAAAATGACTGATATGTCTACCTCAGCTTCGTCACAGGAATATATGGCTGGCATGAAAGACATGCATGACAAAATGATGACTGCTGTAAATGAATCCGATCCCGACAAGGCTTTTGCGAAAGGCATGGTAGCACACCATGAAGGGGCAATAGCAATGGCTGAGACTGAGCTAAAATACGGAAAAGATCCCGAAATGAGAAAGCTCGCGCAGGACATCATTAAAGCTCAAAAAGGTGAAATTGAGCAGATGAATAAATGGCTTGATACTCAAAAGTAAAATTTGCAGAAATGTCACGATAAGCGTGATTTTACATCATTCCTGGACACAGGAGTTTGTTAATCGTTAAATAATTCAAACCCGATTAATTTCGGGTTTTGTATTTTTACGCGCCAAATCGGTAACTGCCAGGAAATAATGACATTCTCTGTAAGTAAGGTAAAAGCATTACTATTGAATAACATTCACCTGTTCTGTCCTTTATAATAGCGAATCAAATCCTCCAGAGATATATCGATAGCTACCTGTTTTAACAACTCCTTTCTCTCATTATATATTTTCTCAAGCATTTCTTCATATCCCTGTCCGAGGTGAATTTGCTTATGGCAATTGCAACACAGCGATATTATATTTTCTTCGACGTCAAGCGAAGTGTTAAAGTCATCCTGCCTGGACATAGGTACAATGTGATGAGGTTCAGTATAATTCAGGGGAGAGTTACGCCTTCTGAAGGTTGGGTGTTCGCCATCGACTTCACATCTGTAACCTGCTTTGTTCAGTGCATTTTTTGAAACCCCTTTACTTCTTGGGTACGAGACGCCATTTTTTACTTCTGTTGCATGTTTCTTTGGTTTAGCTTCCCCTGTATATTCAAATGTCTGCGCGACATCAAATGTATTATTCGCCTCCATGGCGTTGATCAACTCATCGTCTGAGTAATACTCATTGGTGGTTATTTCTTCCGACCCAAAAAAATCCAGTTCTTTAATTGCCTGAACAAGTTCATCACGAATAGTCCATAAGTATCTTTTTGGTTTTTCACCGGTTTCTTTACTCTTCATGACTGTAATGAATTTTGTGCCGGGTGCTATATTGCCGATCCCTTTAACTTCAAATCTGCCAAGCTCTTTTTGAACTCTACCACCGAGCCCGTTAATAACGCCATTAGCACTCATACTGTGCTGTTCGTACTTTTTGCCTATATCGAAACATGTGCAGGAATGATTTGGTTCAATATACCATTTTTTTAACGCCTCAATACTTTTAGAGTCAAAAACCTTTTCATTCATTAACAGAGCTTTCCATTCTTCCACAGTGATATCAATGTCGCAGACGTACTCCCCGTCAATTACCTGGCAAATCTTATTGATCACGATCATCCCCCTGTAATAAAAAAATCATCACAATACACAGTTCGTTACCCGGTATGAGTGCGGCCGGGTAACATCTGCAGTATGCCATATTCACAGCTCAGGTAAATCAGAAAAACTATTTTTATAGTACCACAAATGAAATTGTTTCATAAATGACAGAATTTCAGCATCCATAACCAACCATTCCATGTTTTCAGCCTGCCCCAGATATAGTGGACAGATAATTCTGCTCATTATCCGCGACGATGAAACAGTCTCCGGCCAACAAAACCGTACAATACTTTCAATGATCTGCACTTTTAACTGCACAAGCGACATACCATTCAGAACTTAAAAAGTTAACAATGTTTTCATACTGGCGTGTATGCCACATTATTAGCATTTTGCGAATAAAAATAACTGGCATAATTGTATTTAATGATAATGTTACATATTGTCAGGGCTTTGTTGAATAAATCAGATTTCGGGTAAGTCTCCCCCGTAGCGGGTTGTGT
>OKJG01000008.1_pt1 | contig 14308 bp, 14 predicted proteins | sample 1610961 | NCBI WGS metagenome assembly OKJG01 (sample SAMN04436700, study PRJEB24849) | human gut metagenome | biome: human gut; feature: NICU; material: stool | host: Homo sapiens | place: USA: Saint Louis, MO | collected 2010-07-22
CAGTTGTCGCAGTTTCCGTTCAACGACGACAGCAAAGATGAGTTTATGGTTGGCGTTCAGGCCGAGGTGTGGTGGTAACCGGCAAATCACTTAACGGGCGCCCGCATGAGGCGGGCGCGCTTTCCTACGGTGTGGGCTACAGCAGGAGCCAAAGCAGGAGGAGCAGGATCAGCACACCGCCCAGCGCCAGCGACCACGGCTTAGCGGCCCATGCTCGCGTCGGCGCGGGCTCTTCCTGCGGGATGGCCAGCGTCTCCTGGGCGCGGGCTACCCGCAGCTCAAACACCTTGTTCAACAGCGCCAGGATCTGCGATGGGCTCAGCGTCGTCTGCGGGGTGACCTGCCAGCTGCGACGGGCAAAGTCGACAATCTTTTGCCATTCTGCGGCCTCCAGCGGCTGCTTGAGCGCACCCTGCAGCGAGGTGAGCGTGGGCGCGCTTTGCGCACTCAGCGTTTGCCGCGCCTGCAGCCAGTATGAAAGCGGCGTGAAGTGCGTCGCCGGGATAAGCTCTCCGGATTTGACGCCGCAAAGTTCCAGCATGGATTGCCAAATCAGCTTGCTCGGCTCGCCGGTGGCGGCCGCCAGCTTAGTCACCAGCTGATTGAGCGTGTTGTGCTCGGCCGGCAACAGCGGGCGCAGGGTCGGCGGGCGCTGCTGCGGCTGCGGGATCGACAGCTGGCCGCGCTGCAGCAGGTGCAGAATGTTCTCCAGCTGCGGCTGGCTTAGCGCATGCAGCGCCGTTTGCCCATAATGTTGACGAATATAATCGCTGACCGCCTGACGGTTATTGCCCTGACCCAGCAGATCGCTGAGCTGCGCCAGCGTCTGGCGATGATGATGATTATCCTGAGCGGCGGCTAAGCGCTGGTTGAGACTGGCCTCCGCGGCGCTGAAATGGCAGGCCAGCAGCGGCGTGTCGCCTTTCAGTCCGAGATCATGCTTGACGCAGGCCCACACTTCCGCATTCTGCTGCGAGGTCAGCGCCACCAGGCGCGTGATCAGTCGCTCCAGGACGGTGCGTTGCTGCATGGAAAGCGAAGGTTCGCCGGTGGCGGCAGTGCCTGATGGACCTCGCCCCGGAGGGCGGTCTGGCATATCTGCAAGGGGGTGCGTCATGATTCATCCTTTCGATATCGCAGTGCTGGAACCAGGTGATGAGTATGCCTGGCGGCCAGATTATGGCACACTTCCCCGGTTAACTCTCGTTCTCAGACAGGTACTGAACTGTGAAAATCCTCGTTGATGAAAATATGCCCTATGCCCGTGAGCTTTTTAGCCGTTTAGGCGATGTGCAAGCGGTTCCGGGGCGTCCGGTCCCGGCTGAGGCCCTGACCGATGCGGATGCCTTAATGGTACGCTCGGTCACCCGGGTCAATGAAGCATTGCTCTCCGGTAAGGCCGTTAAGTTCGTCGGCACCGCTACCGCTGGCACCGATCACGTCGATCAGGCGTGGCTGCAGCAGGCAGGGATTGGTTTCTCCGCGGCGCCCGGCTGCAACGCCATTGCGGTGGTGGAGTATGTCTTTTCATCGCTACTGATGCTGGCCGAACGCGACGGTTTCGCGCTACGCGATCGTACCGTCGGGATCGTTGGCGTCGGCAACGTCGGTGGACGACTGCAAAAACGGCTGGAAGCGCTGGGGATCAAAACGCTGCTCTGCGATCCGCCGCGCGCCGATCGCGGAGACGAAGGCGATTTCCGCTCCCTCGATGCGCTGGTTCAGGAAGCTGATATTCTCACCTTCCATACCCCACTGTATAAAGAAGGGCCATATAAAACCCTGCATCTGGCGGATGAGTCGCTGATTAGCCGTCTGAAGCCAGGAACGATTTTGATCAACGCCTGCCGCGGACCGGTGGTAGATAACGCTGCGCTGCTGAAACGGCTGGAAGCTGGACAGCCGCTGAGCGTAGTGCTGGACGTCTGGGAGCCGGAGCCGGATCTTAACGTTGAGCTTCTTAAGCGAGTGGATATCGGTACCGCGCATATCGCCGGCTACACCCTCGAAGGGAAAGCGCGCGGGACGACGCAGGTTTTTGAAGCCTACAGCGCCTTTATCGGCCATCCGCAGCAGGTGGCGCTGGATACCCTGTTGCCAGCGCAGGAATTTGGCCGCATCACCCTGCATGGGCAGCTCGATCAGCCGACGCTGAAAAGGCTGGTCCACTTGGTGTATGATGTGCGCCGCGATGATGCGCCGCTGCGGAAGGTGGCCGGCGTCGCCGGTGAATTTGACAAGCTGCGTAAAAACTATCAGGAACGCCGCGAATGGTCTTCGCTGTACGTACAGTGCAGCGATGCGCAGGCGGCGACGCTATTGCGCCAGCTCGGTTTTAACGCTGTGCATCATCCTGTTCGTTAATGTCTTCTTAATGCCCCTGCCGGATACTCCGGCAGGGCCGCTTTATTTCTGGAGTAAACCACCATGTCTGAAGGCTGGAATATTGCCGTACTGGGCGCAACGGGCGCCGTAGGCGAAGCCCTGCTCGAAACTCTTGCTGAACGCCAGTTCCCGGTGGGGGAGATTTTTGCTCTGGCGCGCAATGAAAGCGCGGGCGAACATCTGCGTTTTGGTGGCAAGTCAGTGATCGTCAAAGACGCTGCCGAGTTTGACTGGACCCAGGCCCAGTTGGCTTTCTTCGCCGCCGGCGTCGAAGCCAGCGCGGCGTATATTGAAGACGCCACCAACGCCGGGTGTCTGGTTATCGATCTCAGCGGCCTGTTTGCGCTTGAGCCAGACGTACCGCTGGTGGTGCCGGACGTGAATCCGTTCGTGTTAGGCGATTACCGCAACCGCAATCTGATTGCAGTGCCCAATAGCCTGACCAGCCAGCTGCTGACGGCGCTCAAGCCGCTTATCGACCAGGGCGGGCTGTCGCGGATCAGTGTCACCAACCTGCTCTCCGCCTCTGGTCAGGGGAAAAAAGCGGTGGATGCGCTGGCAGGGCAGAGCGCCAAGCTGCTGAACGGCATCCCCATCGATGAAGACGATTTCTTTGGCCGCCAGCTGGCGTTCAACATGCTGCCGCTGCTGCCGGATCGGGAAGGTAGCGTGCGCGAAGAGCGCCGTATCGTCGATGAAGCGCGCAAAATTCTTCAGGATGACGGGCTGATGATCTCCGCCAACGTGGTCCAGTCGCCGGTCTTCTACGGCCATGCGCAGATGGTGAACTTTGAAGCGATGCGTCCGCTGGCGGCGGAAGAGGCGCGTGACGCCTTTACCCGCGGCGAGGATATCGAACTTTCTGAAGAGGGAGAATTCCCGACCCAGGTTGGCGATGCCTCCGGCAACGCTCGTCTCTCCATCGGCTGCGTGCATAACGATTACGGCATGCCGGAGCAGATTCAGTTCTGGTCCGTCGCGGATAACGTGCGCTTCGGCGGGGCGCTGATGGCGGTGAAAATCGCCGAGAAGCTGATTGAGGAGTACCTGTACTGATGTCTGAGATGGAGCAACAGCCGATCTTTAAAATCGCGCTGGGCATCGAGTACGACGGTAGCAAATATTACGGCTGGCAACGGCAAAACGAAGTGCGCAGTGTGCAGGAGAAGCTGGAAAAGGCGCTCTCGCAGGTGGCGAACGAACCGATTACCGTCTTTTGCGCTGGCCGCACCGACGCCGGTGTCCATGGCACCGGCCAGGTGGTGCATTTCGAAACCCGGGCGCAGCGTAAAGATGCCGCCTGGACGCTGGGGGTAAATGCGAATTTACCTGGTGACATCGCGGTGCGTTGGGTTAAACATGTGCCGGCGGATTTTCACGCCCGGTTCAGCGCCACGGCGCGCCGTTATCGCTACGTCATCTATAATCATCGCCTGCGCCCGGCGGTGCTAAGTCATGGCGTGACGCATTTTCACCAGCCGCTCGACGCCGAGCGCATGCAGCGCGCTGCGCAGTGTCTGCTGGGCGAGAATGACTTTACCTCGTTTCGCGCGGTACAGTGCCAGTCGCGTACCCCGTGGCGGAATGTGATGCATATTAACGTTACCCGCTACGGCGCGTATGTGGTGGTGGATATCAAAGCGAATGCCTTTGTACATCATATGGTCAGGAATATTGTCGGCAGCCTGATGGAAGTCGGGGCCGGAAACCAGCCAGAGAGCTGGATGGCAGAACTGCTGGCAGCAAAAGACAGGACGCTCGCTGCGGCAACGGCAAAAGCGGAAGGGTTGTATCTGGTGTCGGTGGATTACCCGGCCCACTATGATTTACCGGTGCTGCCAATGGGCCCGCTGTTTCTGGCGGACTAATAGAGTCATTAAGGGTAAAGACAAACATGGACTTGATTCACTTTTTAATTGATTTCATCCTGCATATTGATGTGCACCTTGCCGAACTGGTTGCCCAGTACGGCGTCTGGGTTTATGCCATTCTGTTTTTGATTCTGTTCTGCGAAACCGGGCTGGTGGTGACGCCATTCCTGCCGGGCGATTCCTTGCTGTTCGTCGCGGGCGCGCTCTCGGCGCTGCCGACGAACGATCTCAATGTTCACCTGATGGTACTGCTGATGGTCATCGCGGCCATCGTCGGCGATGCGGTCAACTACACCATTGGCCGACTGTTCGGCGAGAAGCTGTTTAGTAATCCGAACTCGAAGATTTTCCGTCGTAGCTATCTGGATAAAACCCATAGCTTCTATGAACGTCACGGCGGAAAAACCATTATCCTGGCGCGCTTTGTGCCGATAGTCCGAACCTTCGCGCCGTTTGTGGCGGGAATGGGGCATATGTCCTATCGTCATTTTGCAGCCTATAACGTGGTCGGGGCGCTGCTGTGGGTGCTGCTGTTCACCTACGCCGGCTATCTGTTTGGCGATCTGCCGGTGGTGCAGGAGAACCTGAAGCTGCTGATCGTGGCGATCATTGTCCTCTCCGTCCTGCCGGGTGTGATTGAGATCATCCGCCATAAGCGGGCGGCGTCAAAGCAGGCGAAGTAGTTCGCCCTGCGCTGCGCGTGACCGAACATGATCGTCGCGCGCAGCGGTTTGACCACTTTTTTATCCCATGTTCCGGGATGATATGATTTAATGTGCAACATTCATGGTCTGTAAGAGGCAAAAATGGCATTATGCGCCCCTTACGACAAAACTGGCATCGACCAGGTTCAGGCAGAAAGGTTATCAATGAGCTGGATTGAACGAATTAAAAACAACATCACTCCCACCCGCAAGGCGAGCATTCCTGAGGGTGTATGGACCAAGTGCGATAGCTGCGGTCAGGTACTCTACCGCGCCGAGCTGGAGCGCAACCTGGAGGTTTGTCCTAAGTGCGATCACCATATGCGCATGGCGGCGCGTAATCGCCTGCATAGCCTGTTGGATGAAGGTTCTCTGGTAGAACTGGGTAGCGAACTTGAGCCAAAAGATGTGCTGAAGTTCCGCGATTCAAAAAAATACAAAGACCGCCTGGCGTCCGCTCAGAAAGAGACGGGCGAGAAAGACGCGCTGGTGGTAATGAAAGGTACGCTCTACGCGATGCCGGTGGTTGCCGCCGCCTTTGAGTTCTCCTTTATGGGGGGCTCGATGGGTTCCGTCGTCGGCGCACGCTTTGTGCGCGCCGTGGAGCAGGCGCTGGAAGACAACTGCCCGCTGATCTGCTTCTCCGCCTCCGGCGGCGCCCGTATGCAGGAAGCGCTGATGTCGCTGATGCAGATGGCGAAAACCTCCGCCGCACTGGCGAAAATGCAGGAGCGCGGGCTGCCGTACATCTCCGTGCTGACCGACCCGACCATGGGCGGCGTATCGGCGAGCTTTGCGATGCTGGGCGATCTGAACATTGCCGCGCCGAAAGCGCTGATCGGCTTTGCCGGTCCTCGCGTAATTGAGCAGACCGTACGCGAGAAGCTGCCGCCGGGATTCCAGCGCAGCGAGTTTCTGATTGAAAAAGGGGCGATCGATATGATCGTTCGCCGCCCGGAAATGCGTCTCAAGCTGGCCAGCATTCTGGCGAAGCTGATGAACCTGCCGGCGCCGGTTGCCGTTTCGGAAGCGCCTCATGAAGGCGTGGTGGTGCCGCCGGCACCGGATCAGGAACCTGAGGCCTGATAAAGCAGAGGGCAGGGCCTGGCGGCGCTGCCCTTTTTTATTCATACGCGTTAACCGTCAATTCTTACGGGCATCATGGAAAAAGATCCTATTCCTCAGGCCACGTCGCCCCTGGCTACGTGGCTTTCTTATCTGGAACATCTGCACAGTAAAACCATCGACCTGGGGCTGGCACGCGTCAGCGAGGTCGCCGGGCAGATGGATATCGTTAAACCGGCGCCATTTGTTTTTACCGTCGCGGGCACCAATGGCAAAGGCACCACCTGCCGCACGCTGGAAACCGTCCTGATGGCGGCCGGCTATAAAGTGGGGGTCTACAGCTCCCCGCATCTGGTGCGCTACACCGAACGCGTGCGCATTCAGGGAGCGGAACTGCCGGAGGCCGCGCATACGGCCTCGTTTGCTGAAATCGAAGCCGCGCGCGGTGACATCTCGTTGACCTATTTTGAGTACGGCACGCTCTCGGCGCTATGGCTGTTTAAGCAGGCGCAGCTGGATGTGGTGATCCTTGAGGTCGGGCTGGGTGGCCGTCTCGACGCCACCAATATCGTAGATGCCGACGTCGCGGTGGTCACCAGCATCGCCCTCGATCATACCGACTGGCTGGGGCCGGATCGCGCAAGTATCGGCCGGGAAAAAGCGGGTATCTTTCGCGCCGCTAAACCGGCGGTGGTGGGTGAGCCGGATATGCCGCACACCATTGCCGACGTGGCCAGCGAGAAGGGCGCGCTGCTCCAGCGCCGCGGCGTCGACTGGTGCTATGAGGTGGAGGACGAGACTTGGTCCTTCCGCGACGCGGCCGGGGCGTTAAGCCGCCTGCCGTTGCCTCAGGTGCCGTTGCCGAATGCGGCGACGGCCGTGGCGGCGCTGCGCGCCAGCGGGCTTGCCGTGGATGACGCCATCCTACGCGATGGGATCCGCGACGCGATGCTGCCGGGCCGTTTTCAGATAATCAGCGATGCCCCTCGGGTGATCCTCGATGTAGCGCATAACCCGCACGCGGCGGCCTATCTCGCCGGGCGTCTCAAAACGTTAGCGAAAACGGGACGCGTGCTGGCGGTTATTGGTATGCTGCATGATAAGGACATTGCCGGTACGCTGGCCAATCTGGCCCCGGAAGTCGACGCCTGGTACTGCGCGCCGCTGGAAGGCCCGCGCGGCGCGACGGCGGAGCAGCTGTTGGAACATTTGCGTGGCGGCACAGTCTATACCAGCGTGGCGCAGGCGTGGCATGCGGCCATGGCTGACGCTAAAGTGGAAGATACCGTGCTGGTGTGTGGTTCGTTTCACACCGTAGCGCAGGTTATGGAAGAGATAGACGCGGGGAGAATCGGTGGCGAGTAAGTTTCAGAACCGTTTAGTCGGGACAATCGTGCTGGTGGCGCTGGGGGTGATTATCCTGCCAGGGCTGCTGGACGGGCAGAAAAAGCATTACCAGGATGAGTTTGCCGCGATCCCGCTGGTGCCGAAACCGGGCGATCGCGATGAACCGGATATGTTGCCAGCGGCGACCCAGGCGTTGCCTTCGCAACCGCCGGAAGGAGCGGCGGAAGAGGTGCGGGCGGGCGATGCCGCCGCGCCATCGTTAGATCCATCGCGTATTCCGGTGAACAGCAACAGCTTCGATGACGTTCAGGAGCCGGTGGTGGCCGCGAAACCGCAGCCCAAGCCGCAGCCGAAACCACAGCCGAAACCACAGCCGCAGCCGCAGCCGCAACAGCAGGCCGCGACGCCAACGCCGCCGCCGGCTAAGCCACAGCAGCAACAGCCACCGCAGCAGCAGGCGGCCCTGCCGGCGCCGACCGGGAAAGCCTATGTGGTTCAGCTGGGCGCGTTGAAGAACGCCGATAAGGTGAATGAGATTGTGGGTAAACTGCGGGCCTCGGGATTCAAAGTCTATACGTCGCCTTCGACGCCGGTACAGGGTAAAATTACCCGCATCCTCGTCGGCCCGGATGCGTCAAAAGACAAGCTGAAAGGCAAGCTGGGCGATCTACAGCAGATCTCCGGGCTTAGCGGGGTCGTGATGGGATTCACCCCAAACTGATTGTTTTTTCCGCCATGCGGAGAGAACGTGGCGGGGAGAAACGCCCCGCAAACCCTGTCTCAGCCGCCCTCAAGAGGCGAAAGGCAGTCTGGCGTTGAATGTTTTTTCAGCGCCATTTTTATTTCTGTAGGGCATGGAAATCCCTACGCAAACGTTTTCTTTTTCTGTTAGAATGCGCCCCGAACTGGACGACAGGGCGTAAATCGTGGGACGTATATGGTCTGGATTGATTACGCCATTATGGCGGTGCTGGGTCTTTCTTGCCTGGTCAGCCTGATCCGCGGCTTTGTTCGCGAAGCTTTATCGTTAGTGACGTGGGGTTGCGCGTTTTATGTCGCCAGCCATTACTACGCTGACCTGTCTGTCTGGTTTACGGGCTTTGAGGATGAACGGGTTCGAAATGGGATTGCTATTGCGGCGCTGTTTATCGTGACGCTCCTCGTTGGCGCTATCGTGCACTATGTGATAGGCCAGCTGGTGGAGAAGACCGGTTTGTCAGGAACCGACAGGGTATTGGGGATCTGCTTCGGCGCGCTACGTGGGGTGCTGATCATCGCCGCTATCTTGTTCTTCCTGGACACCTTTACCGGGATGGCGAAGAGCGATGACTGGCATCAGTCGCAGTTTATTCCCTATTTTACCCCTGTCATCAGATGGTTTTTTGAATACCTGCAAAGCTCGTCAAGTTTCTTGCCTAAAGTATAGACTTTGGGTCGTTGCTGAACGAGGAAAAGACGTATGTGCGGTATTGTCGGTATCGCCGGTGTTATGCCGGTTAACCAGTCGATTTATGATGCGCTAACGGTGCTCCAGCACCGTGGACAGGATGCCGCTGGCATCATCACCATTGATGCCAACAACTGCTTCCGGTTGCGTAAGGCTAACGGGCTGGTAAGCGACGTATTCGAAGCCCGCCACATGCAGCGTATGCAGGGCAATATGGGGATTGGTCACGTTCGTTACCCGACGGCTGGCAGCTCCAGCGCCTCTGAGGCTCAGCCTTTCTACGTCAACTCACCGTATGGTATTACGTTGGCGCACAACGGTAACCTGACCAACGCTCACGAGCTGCGTAAAAAGCTGTTTGAAGAAAAACGCCGCCATATCAATACCACCTCTGATTCCGAAATCCTCCTCAATATTTTCGCCAGTGAGCTGGATAACTTCCGTCACTACCCGCTGGAAGCGGACAACATCTTCGCTGCGATTGCGGCGACCAACCGCCTGATCCGCGGCGCGTACGCGTGCGTCGCGATGATCATCGGTCATGGCATGGTGGCCTTCCGCGACCCTAACGGCATTCGTCCGCTGGTGCTGGGTAAACGTGACGTTGGCGACGGTCGCACTGAGTATATGGTGGCCTCGGAAAGCGTGGCGCTTGATACGCTTGGTTTTGAATTCCTGCGCGATGTCGCGCCGGGCGAAGCGGTCTATATTACTGAGAAAGGCCAGCTGTATACCCGTCAGTGTGCCGATAATCCGGTCAGCAACCCATGCTTGTTCGAGTACGTCTATTTTGCCCGTCCGGACTCGTTTATTGACAAAATTTCCGTCTACAGCGCCCGCGTCAACATGGGGACTAAGCTGGGCGAAAAGATTGCCCGCGAGTGGGAAGATCTGGATATTGACGTCGTTATCCCGATCCCGGAGACCTCCTGCGACATCGCGCTGGAAATCGCCCGCATTCTCGACAAACCTTATCGTCAGGGCTTTGTGAAGAACCGCTACGTCGGCCGGACGTTTATCATGCCCGGTCAGCAGCTGCGTCGTAAATCTGTTCGCCGTAAGCTCAACGCCAACCGTGCGGAATTCCGCGATAAGAACGTGCTGCTGGTCGATGATTCCATTGTACGCGGCACCACCTCGGAGCAGATCATTGAGATGGCGCGCGAAGCGGGGGCGAAAAAAGTGTATCTGGCCTCCGCTGCGCCGGAAATTCGTTTCCCGAACGTGTATGGTATCGATATGCCGACCGCCAACGAACTGATCGCCCATGGCCGCGAAGTGGATGAGATCCGCCAGATCATCGGCGCCGATGGCCTGATTTTCCAGGATCTCAACGATCTGATCGACGCAGTGCGCGCGGAGAACCCGGATATTCAACAGTTTGAATGTTCTGTCTTCAACGGCGTATATGTGACCCGGGATGTCGACCAGCAGTACCTCGACTATCTTGACTCCCTGCGTAACGATGATGCCAAAGCGGTCCAGCTGCAGAACGAAGTCGAAAACCTCGAGATGCACAACGAGGGTTAACCCGTTCGCGCGTCGCGGCCCGCCGCTCCTGAGGGACGGCGGGCTTTTTTTCGCCCATCAACTGCGCATCAATAGTTGCGCCACAGGCTATAATCCGGCAAAGTCTGCGGCACACGCGCAAGGGGTAACAGAACGTGAAACGACTGATTATTGGCATTTCTGGCGCCAGCGGCGCTATCTATGGCGTGCGGATGCTGCAGGTGTTGCGGGATGTGCCGGAGATTGAGACCCATCTGATCCTCAGCCAGGCGGCACGGCAAACGCTGGCCCTCGAGACCGACTTCAGCGTGCGCGACGTGCAGGCGCTGGCCGATGTGGTGCATGACGCCCGCGATATCGCCGCCAGTATCTCTTCCGGTTCGTTTAAAACCGCCGGTATGGTGATTTTACCCTGCTCAATGAAAACGCTCTCTGGCATTGTCCATAGCTATACGGATGGCCTATTGACGCGGGCGGCCGATGTCGTGCTGAAGGAGCGTCGTCCGCTGGTGCTCTGTGTGCGGGAGACCCCGTTCCATCTCGGCCATCTGCGACTGCTGGTTCAGGCCGCGGAGCTCGGGGCGGTGATAATGCCGCCGGTGCCGGCCTTTTATCATCGGCCGCAAAGCCTGGATGATGTCATCAACCAAACCGTCAACCGGGTGCTCGATCAGTTCGATATTAGCCTGTCTCAAGACTTGTTTACTCGCTGGCAGGGGGCACAGGATTGCACTAAATAAGTGCAGTCAATGTACGCTTGCGCCGCAGTGGTGCAAATTTGTCGTCCCGATCAAATCCTCGACATTTATTTCGTCTTTTTGCGCTGAGGCACTGCGGTTTCGCCAGTAATGCTGGTATCTTCCCTTCCAAGACAATCCTGCAACTTTATTTTAACAAATTTAACCCTGTTCCCGGCACGCACCGGGAAGATGGCACAAAAACTGCAGGATTGATCGGCAATCACCATAACAAGCAACGCACCACATCACGACACGACACTTAAGGGTACTGTATGAAGAAGACGATTCTGGCTCTCTCTTTACTCGTGGGAATGAGCAGCACAGCCAGCGTGTTTGCTGCTCTGCCGCAGAGCATTCGCATTGGCACTGACGCGACCTATGCGCCATTTTCGTCGAAAGACGCAAAAGGGGACTTTGTTGGTTTTGATATCGATTTAGGCAATGAACTGTGCTCCCGAATTAAGGTGAAATGTACCTGGGTCGGCAGTGATTTTGACTCCCTGATCCCCTCCCTCAAGGCGAAGAAAATTGACGCCATCATCTCTTCGCTCTCCATTACCGAGAAGCGTCATCAAGAGATCGCTTTCTCTGACAAGCTTTATGCCGCTGACTCGCGTCTGATCGCCGCCAAAGGGTCGCCGATCCAGCCGACGCTGGAGGCGCTGAAAGGCAAGCACGTCGGGGTGCTGCAAGGTTCTACTCAGGAAGCCTATGCCAATGACCGCTGGCGCAGCCAGGGCGTTGACGTGGTGGCCTACCAGAACCAGGATCTGATCTATTCAGATCTCGCTGCTGGCCGTCTGGATGCGGCGCTGCAGGATGAAGTCGCCGCCAGCGAAGGCTTCCTGAAACAGCCTGCCGGGAAAGATTTCGCCTTCGCCGGCCCGTCGGTGAAAGATAAAAAGTACTTTGGCGATGGTACCGGTATCGGTCTGCGTAAGGACGACGTCGAACTGAAAGCCGCGTTTGATAAAGCGCTGGGCGAGATACGTAAAGACGGCACCTACGACAAAATGGCGAAGAAATACTTCGATTTTAACGTTTACGGCGACTAAGACTGCTACAGGCCCGCACGATAGTGTGGGCCTGACGCCATACTCGTGATCCTGCCCCAGAACGGTGCAACAAAAAACGCTGTGGATCATTTCAGTGCAAAAGCAGCCAGTTTTTTGGCTAAAAAATGCATAGTTAAGCGTTTCTGATGCAAAAAATCGGCCTTTCTGGTGCATAAATCTTTGCCCTCAAGGGGCGAATAATGGCACGATAACTGGCGTAAATAGTTCTAATAAACCCGTTAGAATGACAGTCTGTCGAGGATAGTTATGAAAAAACTGGCGTTGTCTCTCTCTTTAGCGCTGGCCCTTTCCAGCGTTTCCACAGTCTTTGCCGCCATTCCGCAAAAAATTCGTATTGGCACCGATCCGACTTATGCCCCCTTCGAATCGAAGAATGCGCAGGGAGAATTGGTCGGTTTTGATATCGATCTGGCAAAAGAGCTGTGTAAGCGTATTAATACCCAATGTACCTTTGTTGAAAACCCGCTGGATGCACTGATCCCCTCCTTAAAAGCGAAGAAAATCGACGCGATTATGTCTTCGCTGTCGATTACCGAAAAGCGCCAGCAGGAAATTGCCTTCACCGACAAGCTGTACGCGGCAGATTCGCGTCTGGTGGTGAAAAAAGGCAGCCCGGTAACGCCGGATCTCGCCACCCTGAAGGGTAAGCGCGTGGGTGTGCTGCAGGGGACGACTCAGGAAACCTATGGCAATGAGCACTGGGCGCCGAAAGGTATCGAAATTGTCTCCTATCAGGGGCAGGACAATATCTATTCCGCCCTGACCGCCGGCCGTATCGACGCCGCGTTCCAGGATGAGGTCGCGGCCAGCGAAGGGTTCCTGAAACAGCCAATCGGTAAAGATTACCAGTTTGGCGGCCCGTCAATTAAAGACGAGAAGCTGTTTGGTGTTGGCACCGGTATGGGGTTGCGTAAGGAAGACAACGAACTGCGTGAAGCGCTGAATAAGGCGTTTGCAGAGATGCGTAAGGACGGCACCTACGACAAACTGGCGAAAAAATACTTCGATTTTAACGTATACGGCGAATAATTCTCACGCCTCGCCATTGCGTGCGTTTCGCGCGCAATGGTGAATGACAGACAGGGTAGGCAGCATGCTGTATGGGTTTTCACAGGTTATTTTGCAGGGTGCGCTCGTCACCCTGGAGCTTGCGCTCAGCTCGGTCGTTCTCGCCGTCCTGATAGGGCTGGCGGGAGCTGGCGCAAAGTTATCGAGCAACCGTCCTCTGGCGCTGGTATTTGAAGGCTATACCACACTGATTCGCGGCGTGCCCGATCTGGTGCTGATCCTCCTGATGTTCTATGGCCTGCAGATTGCGCTGAACAGCGTCACCGATGCGCTGGGCATGGCGCAGTTTGATATCGATCCGATGATCGCCGGGATTATTACCCTCGGCTTTATCTATGGTGCCTATTTTACGGAAACTTTCCGCGGCGCCTACCTTGCGGTGCCGAAGGGGCATATCGAAGCGGCTACCGCCTTTGGCTTTAGCGGCGGGCAGACGTTCCGGCGTATTCTGTTCCCGGCGATGATGCGCTACGCGCTGCCGGGGATCGGCAACAACTGGCAGGTTATTCTCAAGGCAACGGCGCTGGTCTCGCTGCTGGGGCTGGAGGATGTGGTCAAAGCCACGCAGCTGGCCGGGAAAAGCACCTGGCAGCCGTTCTATTTCGCCATCGTCTGCGGCCTGATTTATCTGGTGTTTACCACCCTTTCTAATGGCGTACTGCTGCTGCTCGAACGCCGCTATACCGTTGGCGTGAAGAGGGCTGACCTGTGATTGAAATTATTCAGGAGTACTGGAAATCACTGCTGTGGACCGACGGCTATCGCTTTACCGGCGTGGAGATTACCTTATGGTTGCTGATCTCTTCGGTGGTGATGGGCGGCATTCTGGCGGTGTTTCTGGCCATTGGCCGCGTCTCGAGCAATAAATTTATCCAGTTCCCCAGCTGGTTGTTCACTTACATCTTTCGCGGAAAGCCGCTGTATGTACAACTGCTGGTTTTTTACTCCGGCATGTATACCCTGGAAATCGTCAAAGGCACGGAGCTGCTGAACGCTTTTTTCCGCAGCGGGCTAAACTGCACGGTGCTGGCGTTAACCCTGAATACCTGCGCCTATACCACTGAAATTTTCGCCGGGGCGATCCGCTCAGTACCCG
>OKJG01000009.1_pt1 | contig 13418 bp, 7 predicted proteins | sample 1610961 | NCBI WGS metagenome assembly OKJG01 (sample SAMN04436700, study PRJEB24849) | human gut metagenome | biome: human gut; feature: NICU; material: stool | host: Homo sapiens | place: USA: Saint Louis, MO | collected 2010-07-22
GAGTACCGATCCCTTTCCTGCCTGGCAAGTATTCGTTACCAGGGTGACCGGCATCTCTTTGATATTGCCTGGTGGGGAAGCGACAAAGGCATCAGCGCCCAGCAGCAGCTGATGGTGCAACGCGATGATGCCGGCTGGCGGCTGGCGCAGGAGGCTGAAACCAGCGTTCAGCCACGTAGCGATGAGAAGGTGATCCTCAGCAATATGCGCGTGCTGGAAGGCGCCCCGCCGCTGTCGGAATACTGGAGACTGTTTGATACTAACGACGACGTCTTCAACGCCGGGCGCACCGCGCAAGCGGCCACGTTACTCTTTTCCATTACCCAGAATACGCAAATTGAACAGCTGGGACGCTATATTCATACCCTGCGTCGTCAGCGCGGTACGGCGCTGAAAATTATTGTCCGTGAACAAACGCCCAGCCTGCGCGCGACCGATGAACGCCTGCTGCTCAGCAGCGGCGCCAGTCTGGTGATCCCCAGCAGCGCGTCGCTCTCCCGCTGCCTGACGCTGATCGAAAGCGTGCAGAACCAAAAATTCTCCCGCCATATTCCGGAGGATTTCGCCACGCTGTTGACCTGGAGCCAGCCGTTAAAGCTGCGCGGCTACCAGAAGTGGGATGCCTTCTGCGAAGCGGTACAGAACGTGATGGCCAATACCCTGCTGCCCGCCGACAGCAAAGGCGTAATGGTGGCCCTGCGCCCGGCGCCGGGACTGCGCGTTGAGCAGGCGCTGACGTTATGCAAACCCAACCGGATGGGCGATATCATGACTATCGGCAATAACCGGCTGGTGCTGTTTTTGTCGTTTTGCCGGATCAATGACCTCGATACCGCGCTAAACCACATTTTCCCGCTGCCGACCGGCGATATTTTTTCTAACCGCATGGTGTGGTTTGAAGACAAGCAGATCCTCTCGGAAATCGTGATCATGCGCGGCGTCGAGCCCGCGCACTGGAACACGCCGCTGCCCTTGTCGATAGATAAAAACGAGACCATCAACGCCACCCACGATGGACGCCACTGGCGACGCTACCCCGAGCCACACCGGTTAACCACCCGCGAGGAGCAAGCCTGATGATGTCTATCGCCGATATTCTGCAACTGGTGGTGCTCTGCGCCCTGCTGTTTTTCCCGCTGGGCTACCTGACGCGCCATTACCAGCGCCGTATTCGCACGACGTTAAGATTGATGTTCTTTAAACCCCGTTACGTGAAACCGGCAGGCGTATTACGCCGGGGAGCCACGGTTAAGCAAGGCAAAGCGAACAAATGACAAACACTAAACCGACCGCGACACCGCTTCCGCTCTGGCAGTACTGGCGCGGCCTTGGCGGCTGGAACTTCTACTTTCTGGTCAAATTTGCCCTGCTGTGGGCCGGGTATCTCAATTTCCATCCGATGCTGAACCTGGTGTTTCTCGCCTTTCTGCTGGTGCCGATCCCGCGCGAAAAGCTACACCGTATCCGCCACTGGATCGCTATTCCGCTCGGCTTCGCGCTGTTCTGGCACGATACCTGGCTGCCCGGTCCGGAGACGCTTCTTAGCCAGGGTTCGCAAATCGCCGGCTTCAGCGCCAGCTATATCTGGGATCTGATCGTCCGGTTTATTAACTGGAGCATGGTCGGCGCCTTCTTTGTTTTACTGGTCCTGTGGCTGTTTATCAGTCAGTGGCTGCGCGTCACTGTGTTTGTCTCCGCGATGGTCGTCTGGCTGGCGGTCAGCCCACTGCTGCCGGCCTTTACCCTGTGGCCCGCCGGTCAGCCCACCACGGCCGCCGCCACGACCGCGCCGGCCAATACCGGGGCCAACGCCGCCGCTGGCACCGCGACCAGCCCCGCCAGCAGCGATATTCCACCGCAGACCGAGCCGCCGACGTCAGCCAATCTCACCAACTGGCTGAACGGTTTCTATGCCGCCGAGCAGAAGCGCAAAACGCCGTTCCCGGACCAGCTGCCGGCGGATGCCCAGCCGTTTGACCTGCTGGTGATCAATATCTGCTCGCTCTCCTGGTCGGATATTGAAGCCGCCGGTCTGATGGACCATCCGCTGTGGAAGCATTTCGATATTGTCTTCAAAAACTTTAACTCCGCGACCTCCTACAGCGGCCCGGCGGCGGTGCGCCTGCTGCGCGCCAGCTGCGGCCAACTGTCGCATACCAACCTGTATCAGCCGTCCGGCGCCGATTGCTACCTGTTTGAAAACCTGGCGAAACTCGGCTTCAACCAGCAGCTGATGCTCGGCCATAACGGTCTGTTCGGCGACTTCCTGAAAGAACTGCGTTCGCTGGGCGGCATGCAGAGCCCGCTGATGGACCAGACCGGATTGCCGGTCAGCCTGCAGGCGTTTGACGGCTCCCCGGTGTATGAGGATCTGGCGGTCCTCAACCGCTGGCTGAAGACCGAAGAGGCCAGCAGCAATCCGCGGAGCGCCACCTTCTATAACACCCTGCCGCTGCATGACGGCAACCACTTCCCGGTACAAAGCAAAACCGCAGACTACAAAGTGCGGGCGCAGAAGCTGTTTGATGACCTGGATAACTTCTTCACCGAGCTGGAGAAATCGGGGCGGAAAGTGATGGTGGTGGTGGTGCCGGAACACGGCGGCGCGCTGTATGGCGATAAGATGCATGTCTGTGGGCTGCGCGATATCCCGAGCCCGTCGATCACGAACGTCCCGACGGCGGTAAAATTCTTCGGCATGAAGGCGCCGCATGAAGGGGCGCCGATTATCATCGATCAGCCCAGCAGTTACCTGGCGGTGTCGGAGCTGGTGGTGCGTGCCCTCGACGGCAAAATGTTCAGCGAGGACAGCGTCAACTGGCAGCAGTATGTCGCAAACCTGCCGCAGAGCGCAGCGGTGTCCGAAAACGCCAACGCCATCGTCATCCAGTATCAGGGCAAGCCTTATGTCCAGCTGAATGGCGGTAGCTGGGTGCCTTATCCGCAATAAGCGACAAGGCCGCCCAAACTGGCGGCCTTACATCGTGAGACGTTCCCATTCTCCCTTCCCCACCCGCATGCCTACGGGCGGGGAAGGCGGCAAATCAATCACCGTCTCTAACGCTGATCCTGTTTCGCCAGCCAGACCAACTGCTTGAGGCTGGCAGAGTAATAATCATCCTTGTCGTCAATCTGCGGCGCCTCCTGCGGTTCACCCAGCGTCAGATCGCGCACCGCCAGCAGACCGCCGGCCATATACCAGGGGGCCACCTCGTTGGTGCTGACGTTGATCCACGCCGGGGTTTGCAGACGCGGGTAACTCTGCATCCAGGCCTTCCACGGCACGAGCAAAGCGCTTTGCGGATCGGCCCACGAGAGATACAGCGGGATACGAATCGCATCGAAACTCATCCGCGGCGGCCACTCTTTGGCTGGCAGCATCTTGCCATCCGCCCGCAGCGCCACCCAGTCGCTGGGCAGGTGTGATTTCCCCCACCCCATCTGCCCCAGCAGCGCCTGTCCGTCGGTCTGCAATGTCCGCCAGGCGGTCAGATGCGTCCGCTCCGCGAAGGCGCGCCAGGCCGGGAAGATGAAATAGGAGGGATTAAGGTTCAGATGGTCGTTGAGATTGAACCCTTTCACGCCCGGGAGCATCACCTGACGACCGGCGAAGGTCACCACCGTATATTTCAGCAGGGAGGCGGTGATGGCATCCGAGGCAATCGCGTAGCGCTTGTCCTGCCACTGCTTTTGCGCACGCAACAGCGCCCAGGCGATGAGAGTATCACCATCAGAGGCGTTGTTTTTATCGGCGATAGGGTCCGGCGCCACCGGGTTATAACGCCAGTAAAACAGCCCGTTAGACTTATCGCGCAGGGTGCTGTCCGTCCACTGCCACAGCTTGTCGAACGCCGGGCGATCGTTATTCGCCACCGCCAGGAGCATGGCAAAGCCCTGACCTTCCGTATGCGACACATTGCCATTGGCGGTATCAATGATACGGCCGTCCGGCATCATAAAACGGGCCTTATAGCGCTCCCAGGCCGTATCCGCCCACGCCCGGGGCACCAGCATCACTGCCGTTGTCACTATCACCGCCACTAAAGCACGCAGGGGCATACATTCACTCATTATGGATGGTAGTAAAGAAACTGAACGTCAGAGACAGAGAACACCCGCTCACGTTGTAAAACGACATGAGCACTGCCTCCCTGACTCTGCAGCCAGCGAGAATATAACCCCTCCAGTATGGCACAGAACGCGTTGCACCAGCGCACGCGTCCCGCGTCGTCCCGGCTGACCGGCAACGCCTGATGGCGCAGGCGCAGGCCATCCTCACCGACATCAATCGTCACCACGCCCCAGTGGAAATGGGTCAGCAGCCGGTTGATATTCGCCTCCAGCTCTCCCACCGTCTCCGACGCCGGCAGCGGATGGGTCTCCGCCAGCGAGGCGCCCATCTGACGCAGGAAGGGCTGGCTTTCCAGCTCGCCGGCATTATTTAACATACCTTCGACCATAATAACCAACAGCTCGAACCATCCGGCACGCGTCTGCTGTTGCTGGCACCAGGACGTGCCGACCGGGTTATTGTTCTCCGTCATCATCAATGATCTCCCAACATATAGCGGATATAGAGCCCGGCGGTGCTTTCGTGATAATCCCCGAAGGTGTCATAGCCAATCTGGCCCCCCAGCGTCATCTGTTTGTTAACCTTGTAGTCCGCCCCGGCGCGCAGGGTATAGCCGATGCCGCTCTTCGAGGTCGCGGAATAGTAGGCTTCCTTGGCAAACCCATTGCTCACCGCCGTCTCCAGGGTCTGCTGCCACTCCGAATTGGTCGGGAAATAGGCGCTCTTATCCTGACTGTAAGACTGGTAGCCCACCGAGCCGCCAAGCTTCATGGTCCAGTTATCATATTTCTCCGTCAGACTGACCGGCAGCGACACGCTGACATAGTTTTGCGGGCTAAAGTAGCCCCCCTGGCCATAGGTGAAGTAGCTGAGGTTCTTGGAATAATCCATATAGCTCATGCTCAACCCGGTCTGTAACTGGCGGTATTCGTCATGATAGGGCCGCAGATAGACCCCGGCATTGGCGTTAATGCTGGTGTTGCTGGCGACGTTCTGCCCCAGATAGCTGTATCCGCCACCGCCGACATAGAAGCCCGCGTCGCCGTCGTCATAGCTCAGCTGCAGGGTGCCGCCGTTTTTCGTCACCTGCCCCCAGGTTTTACCGGAATAGGCGTCTTTCAGACCAACGTAAGAAAGCAGGCTGTCGGTCAGTGAGCGGCGTTCGCCGGTCAGGATCAGCGACAGGTAGTTGCTCAGCTTAGGCGACCATTTCACCCCGCCGACAACGGTATTGAGATCCTGGCCCAGCGGCGTGCTGCCAATATCGACGCGATAATCGTCACCGCTTAACGCCAGCGCCAGCTCGACGCCGTTAGCCTTCTGCGAATCGGTTGAGCCGCTGGTCTGGTCAACGTTCGGCTTAAGGCTGGAAGAGGCCAGATAGCTGGCGACCTGTCCCGAATCATAGCTCCCGAGCTTCGCCAGGTTTTCCATCCCGCTGCTGGTGGTCGGATTGAAATCTGCCGCATTCAGGGTGCCCAGGCCGCTTAAGGCTTCGGCCCCCGGATTGCTGGCAAAATAGGCCGTCCGCTCCGCCTCGGTCATCGGGGCGATCGCCGCCTGCTCGCTGGTGGCGGTACTCACCATATTGGAGACCGCATTAGCCAGCGGGTTGGCGCCGTACCGACGCCAGGCGTCGCCGCTGGCGGTTCCGGCGTTCAACGACACCGGGGTGACGGTAAAATCAAAGCGCGAATCGCCAAATGGCGAAGAAGACCAGGTCAGCGGCGTCCGGAGCTCCGTCAGCTTGCTGGTACCCGATTCGCCGTCGCGCCCGCGCACGTCCATACCGCCCTGCAGCCAGCTGCCGGTTTTCTCCTGCAGCGACTCCATCATGGTGTCCACCTGGCGCAGCATCCGCGTCTCGGCGGTGTCCACTGGCAGATCGGGGCGCTGGATCCCCGGCAGCGTGGAACCGGGCGCGGCGGCCGACTGGGCGACCTGCCACGGCATATACTGCCCGTAGGCGGAGGCCGTTCGCGTCGGCGCCGACGTTTGCGACACGCCGATAAAGGGGTTATCCGCTGCCAGCACCCCGCCGACGGTTGGCGTTTCGCTGCTGTTGGTGCTTTGCATACCCAGCAGTTTGCCGCGGGCGCTACGCAGGTAGGTCATCGCCTGCTGATGATGGCCCTGCGCCTCTGCGACTCTCGCCAGCAGCAGTAAGCGATCCGGGGAGTTATCCTGGCGCAAACCGCCGGCCAGCTGTTCGGCACGATCGTTGTTCCCCGCCGACAGCGCCACGTCGATGGCCCCGGCGCGCGCGTCCTGGTTCGGCGTATCGCGCGTCATCAGGTAGTCATAGACCACCCCGGCCTCTTTGTTCATTTTGCCGCTCTGGTACAACCGCGCCATCGCGAACATCAGATCGGTATTCTGCGGATCGCTTTGCATGGCACGGATCAGCTTGTCATACGCCGCAGCGTAATTGCCCTGCTCGCGCAGGCGATCGGCTTCGTTGATCACATAGCCATTGCGAATACTCGCCAGCTGCGTCGGCGTACTGCTGGCCTGCAGCTGCGGATTGCTGAGCAAGTTCTGCGCCTCGCCGGTCAGCCCGGCCTGGTTCAGCACCGCAATCTGATCGGCGTAATCACCGGCGTTGCCAGACACGCCGCTGCTGATATTGTTGCGCACCAGCGAGACCGCGGTAGTCAGATCGCCGCTCTCGGCCAGCAGCCGCGCCAGCTTGCCGGCGTCCGCCGGGGCTTTCGGCGGCGTGGAGGCCATCGCCCGCAGGGTATTGCTGGCGGCAGTGCGGTTGCCCTGCGCCAGATAGTTTTCGGCGGTCGCCAGCTGCAGGTTGTAGTTCACCCGCTGGCGTAAATCGCGCATGTCGCTGGTCTGGCTGCCGCCGGGAATGCGCGCCAGCAGCGTCTGCGCCTGCTGCCATGCGCCGTTTTCGCTGGCAAACAGGGCGGCGGCATACAGCGCATTGTTGCTGGCGCCGGGGCGATAGGCCGCCGACATCAGCGAAGAGGCCTCGCTGCCGTTACCCGATTTTTGCAACAGCCGGGCCAGATCAAGGCGCAGCCAGGGATCGTCCGGATAGCGGGCGACGCCTTCGCGCAGAGTGGCAATCGCGCCGCCTGGGTTACCGCTGCTGACCTGCGCCTGGGCCTGACGGCGCACGGCATCGCCCGGCATACCGGCCACCACCCGCGGCTGCAGTTTTTGCTGCAGGCTCTGCGGGAGCGTCTGCAGCATCGCCTGCGCCTCGGCGGATTTATTCTGCTCGCGCAGCACGTAATAGAGGTTTTCCCGCCCCGCCGCGTTCTGCGGATCGTCGCTTAACAGCGAGAGCAGCGTTTGCTACGCCTGGGGCAACTCTTTGTTATGCCGCAGTACATCAGCGCGGAACAGCTTCGCCGAGGCGCCCCGCGCCCCGCTCTGCTGCGCCAGCGGCGCGGAGAGCGCCAGCGCCTGACTAATATTGCCCTGCTTATAAGCCTGCTGAGCCTGCGCCAGCTGGCCGTAGAACAGCGCATCGGCCGCCTGCTGACGACGGGTCGCCGAGGCGTCGCCGCCGAGATCCGCCGCCCGGCTCAGATACTGCGACGCGGCCTGGTAGTCGCCGCTGCGCTGCGCGATATAGCCCATGCCCGCCAGCGCATCGGCATCCTGCGGGTTGGTCTGCAGCACCTCTTCAAATTGCTGCTTCGCGGCGGCGGTATTGCCGCTGTTGAGATTGGCATAGCCCTGGCCGCGCGCCTGACCGCTGCGCCGTTCGCGAAAGTAATTCTGAACTTCGCTATCCTGCGGATGCCGCTGCATCCAGGTATCGTAATACTGCTCATCCCCGGCCTGCGGGCCCAGCCAGAGCAGCGCCTGACGCAAGCCGCTGTCCGCCTCTTTATTGCCGCTGGCCATCGGCTCCAGCAGAGCGATCCCTTCCCGGCGGGTCTCTTCCCGCCAGGTTAAGGCTTTGCCCAGCGCCACCCGCGGGGCGTTCTCCTGCGGATGCTGGGCCACGTACTGGCGCAGTTCGCTGATGGCCTGCGGATAAAGCGATTTGTCGCTGGCCATGGTCAGGTAATATTCCGCCGCCAGCCCGGCAGGCGGCGTATTGCCATTAAACATGCTGCGCCAGGTCGCCAGCGCCCCGGGGATATTGCCGCCGCGCGCCTGCTGGCGGGCCAGGCTGAGCTGCCCCTGCGGCACCTGCGACATCTTTTTAGCGTTGTCTAAATCCTGCAGCCCCGGGCTGTCCGGCGCCGCTTTCGCCAGCCGGGCGCGCCACTGCGCCGCCGCCTGCATATCGCCACCCTGCTGCGACCAGAGCGCCATCAGATACAGCGCCTGGGTGTTATTGGCATCGACCGAAAGCACCTTCTGCAGGGACTCCATCGCCAGTTCGTCATGGGATTTCTCATGCCAGTAGTTGGCCTGGGCGAACAGCGCCTGCAGCGCCGCGTCGTTACCTGCCGCCAGCGCGCCGCCAGAAGCACCGAGAGTCAACGCGCCGGTGAGGCAGAACGTCGTGAGCCGGCGGGAGGTTTTCATCGTTATTGTTATCTTTCTTTTCATTAGTTATCCCCCGAACCCAGACGCTTACGGGCATGACGTTTAAACATCGCGGTCAGCGCCAGTCCCATTATCGAGGTGGCAATCAGCCCCAGCACCGCCAGGAAACCGGAATGCTGGCTGGCATACCAGACAGCCATCATGTACCACGGCATCTGACCGCTGGGGAACGGCGTGCTGACCTGGAAGCTGCGCACCCCGTTATCACTGGTGATCACCGCGGTATCGCCACGGATCCCGGCGTTGATACGCGGCGAGTCCAGATCGGTCTTCAATCGCGCCAGCTGGTCATCATTGCTGGCCATCGCCACCACCACCAGGCGAGTCGCGTTCCACGGCGAACGATAGCTGATGAACCCGCGCCAGGCGCTACTGGACGAGAAGTAGCGATCGGCATCGAGGCTGGCCGAGGTCCAGTCGCCGGTGAGCCGACGCTGCACTTTTTGCCACAGGTCAGGCTCGCGGACGCTCAGCGTGTTATCCACCGGACGATACGGTGAATCAGCCAGCAGGCTCTGGTTAAAGGCCTGCTGATCGAGAGCGGTGACCGCCAGCACGTCACGTTCGCGCAGCGACTGCAGATCCGCGCCGCCGGTCGGCATCCCGAGCACGACGCGGTTATTCGCCAGCGCGGTGCCGGTCGCATTTCCGGAGCGCGCCGCCAGATTCAGCAGGGTGGCCACCTGGGTCTCAGACGGGTCCGCCGGCAGCATAAGCGTCGTTTGCGAATAGTCCGCCAGTCGCGAGAAAGGGAATGAGGCACCAACGAAATAGGAGAGGTTTGGCAGCAGCGAGAAGTGTCGCGTTTTGCTCAAATCAATCCAGGAATCGTCAGTGATCCGGCTCTTGATATTGTTATTCAGCAGTACCGAGCACGGAACATCATCCTTCGGCACCACATTGAAGTACATCGACAGCTGGTTATCGCCGTAGATCAGATAGGGCGCCAGCGGGATGGTAAAGCGCTCCTGGCGCGCATCGCCCCCGAGGTGGCGCCAGACTTTCTCCAGCGGCCCCTGCTTGTTCATCGCCAGGTTATTGAGGAAGGTACCGTTGAGCGTGACGCTCAGCAGGGACTTGTCCTCATTAATCCAGCTTTCCGATGGGAAGCGGTAGCCAACCTGTAGCGGGATCGTCTCGCCATCCCAGAGATAGAGGTCGGGCGCGGCGCGAAAGGCGATACGTAAAGGCTCATGCCAGACGCCGCTGACGGTCGGGCTTTGATCCTTACGCAACAGTTCGCTGAGCCTGACCGGACGAGCGGTGGGGATCCAGCGCGGCGCATCGTACGCTTTACCAACCGGGATGGTCTGCGATTCGACATCCAGCGTCGCGGTTTGCGGGGCGAAGTTGCCGCGGGTCAACCGCCAGGCGGCCATGCGCAGCGCGGTATCGTTTTTACCGACAATCAGCAGCAGTTTGTAGGCCGGATTGGCGGGGTTGGCGATGATGCGCAGCAGCGGTTTATCGGTTTCCGGCAGCGTCATGCCGCCCACTTGCTCGCCCGGATGGCCAATCACAATACCATGGCGTTCCGGCAGGCGATAGCGCAGGGCGCTGAAGGCGATGCCGCGATAGTCCGCCTGGATACCCAGCCATGAAGAGACCAGCGCCGCGGCGCTGAAGACGTCAGCCGACGGCTTCGCCCCATAGGCGACCGCGATGTCCGCCGGGGTCATCTGCATACTGTCAAAGAAGGGGCGTGGGAAGTGGCTCAGGTCGTCGCTGATGTTCAGTTGCTGGCTTTCCCAGCTGAAATGCGACGTGGGCAGCACCGTCACCCGCGACGAATCATGAATATCACGCTGGCACTGCAGGGTATCGCCATCGTTGATCTTCACGCTCAGGTTATTGCTGGAGACCATCAGCGCGGGCGGAATATCCAGCTGATAATGGGAGACATCCTCGCCATCGGCACCCAGCGGCAGAGTGCCGAGGGGCTGACCGTTGAGCATCAGCTGCAGGGTGGCGTTGCGGCTCGCCATTTCCGGCGATACGCGGACGGCAAGGCTGAGCTGGGAATGGATCACCACCTGGTCGGAAGGCAGCGTAAAGCTAACGCCCCCCTGCCGCTGGCCGCAGCTGAGGATAATGCCGTACGGCATCCCCATTTGCGCCAGATTCAGATCGCCTCCCCAAACCGGGGCAACGGGGATGACATCGGGCGCAACCGTGTCGCTCACCGGCGGGGTTACTGCGGGCATCTCAGGCACAGGCGTTGTCAACGCCGCATCGCCTGCGGGGGCGGGCGCTACCGCTGGCGTGGCCTCTTCCGGAGCGGCCGCCGGAGGTTCGTCACCGGGCTCATTGTCCGCCGCGCCGTTGAGCTGCGGAAAACTCAGCGGGACTGAAGCGCCAGTAGCCGGCTCTTCACTGTGCAGCGCAGGCGCAGAGAACATCCCTGCCAGCAGCGCCAGCGTCGTTAATCGCTTCATAACGTCCCATCCTCCTGCGCCGTTTTCGCCACAGCCGTCCGGCTGCGCTGGCTGCGACGGGTTTTCCACGTCAACCAGAACAGTTCGAACACGCAGCGCAAAATGGTGAAGAAGGAGCGGAACGGGTTATCCTGCGGGCGCGGCGGATTATTCCAGGCATCCGCGCGGGCCAGCACCACCCTCACCAGTTCACGGCGGCGCGAGAGAGGAATATCTTCATCAAACTTGAGGCGCAGGAAGCGCTCGTCTGAGGTGACCAGCTGAGCCGGAATGGAGATAGCCCCGGACTGCAGGATCAGCTCAATCTCTTCGATATCATCCTCCAGATGGCGCATATCCGGCGCGGCCACGCGGCAGCCGCCCATCGACAGGTCCGCGGTATGGCTGCGGGAAACGATACCGCTGGCGTAATGGATCACCACCGGAATGTCGACATCGATACGAATGGTTTTTCGCACCTGCCGCGTTTCGCGCGCTACGGCAATCGCCGCCAGCAGGAAGATCAGACTGTAGATCCCCCACCCGACGTTGAGGGCGATAACGTTGGGATCCGAGCCAAAGTAGTCATGGCCAATCGCCCGGACGATGCCGACCACCACCCCCAGGGCTAGCAGGCAGGCCACCACCAGGTGCGGCCGCACCACGGTGAAATCGAAGTAACCGACGTCAAGCAGCCCACCCTTATCGGTAACGTTGAATTTGCCGCGTTTGGGGAAAATCATCGTCACCAGTGTCGGCAGCACCAGGTGGAAGGCCAGCACAATATCGTAGATCTCCCCCCAGAAGCTGTAGCGATAGCGGCCGTTCATTCGCGAACCAACGTAAATAGCGAGGAACAGATGCGGCAGGGCATAGGAGACAATCAGGCTCGCTGAAGAGTAAATAATATTGAGGTTAAACAGCAGATAAGCCAGCGGGGCGGTGACAAACACCACCCTCGGGAGCGCGAACTGGTAGTAGAGCATGGCGCTCAGGTAGCACAAGCGCTGCTGGAAGGTCAGGCCGCGACCAAACAGGGGATTATCGACGCGAAAGATCTGCGTCATCCCGCGCGCCCAGCGGGTTCGCTGGATGACGTGCACCACCAGACGTTCGGTGGCGAGACCAGCCGCCAGCGGAATATCGAGAAAGGCCGACTTCCATCCCAAACGCTGAAACTTCAGCGCCGTATGGGCATCTTCGGTCACCGTTTCGACAGCGAAACCGCCGATCTGCGCCAGCGCCTCGCGGCGGATCACCGCGCAGGAGCCGCAGAAAAAGGTGGCGTTCCAGTTGTCGTTCCCCTGCTGAATCGGGCCATAGAACAACATCCCTTCGTTCGGGATGTTGCGCCCGACGGAGAGGTTACGTTCAAACGGGTCCGGGGAATAGAAATAGTGCGGCGTCTGCACCAGAGCCAGCATCGGATCTTTCAGGAAACCGCCGACGGTGGCCTGCAGGAAGACGCGCGTGGCGACGTGGTCGCAGTCGAAAACGCAGATACGCTCCCCGTGGGTCAGGGTCAGCGCATGGTTAAGGTTCCCCGCTTTGGCGTGCTTGTTGTCGTTACGGGTGATATAGCCCACGCCGACGTCGGCGGCGAACACGGCAAACTCACTGCGTTTGCCATCATCCAGAAGATAGATCTTCATTTTATCTTTTGGATAATCAATGCATTGTGCCGCCAGGACGGTATCGCGCACCACCTCTAACGGTTCGTTATAGCTCGGAATATAGATATCGACCGTCGGCCACTTGCTCATATCATCCGGCAGTGGAACAATGCCGCGCTTCAGCGGCCAGACCGTCTGCAGGTAGTTAAGCAGCAGCATCACCCAGATATAGACCTCCGCCAGAAAGAGTCCCATTCCGAGAATGGCTTCAATGGACGAGTTGAAGTGCAGGGTCTGCGTGAGGCGAAAATACATGTAACGCGTGGACATCAGCAGCGACGTGACGACCATAATGACCGATACGCTGCGGCGCTTGCTGAAGCCCATCAGAAAGAGAATACCGATACTTAGCAGACCAAAAATATACTGCTTTTGGCTGTCCATCGGCGTGATCACCACCAGCACGGCGACGGGAGACAGCACCAGCGCCAGCAACCAAAAAAGAGATTTTTTCATTCAGCAGCCCTGCAATAAGTTAAAGCCCTGACATGCGTGGCTGGCTGTGCACCGTGCCATCGCCAATGTGGATACCCAACAGCGAAGATATTTTTTTAGCCATGATTTCAATATCAAAGGCCGCTGCGGAGGAGGCGTTGAAGTCCAGGATCGACTTCTGCGAGGCATTAGCCTCTACCACGCTTTCATCACGATGGATCACGCCAAGCAGTCGCTCGCCCAGTTTCTCTTCCATCAGGCTGGTGACGTCCAGGCTGACCTGTCGACGGCTATCGCTTT
>OKJG01000011.1_pt1 | contig 13112 bp, 10 predicted proteins | sample 1610961 | NCBI WGS metagenome assembly OKJG01 (sample SAMN04436700, study PRJEB24849) | human gut metagenome | biome: human gut; feature: NICU; material: stool | host: Homo sapiens | place: USA: Saint Louis, MO | collected 2010-07-22
GAGCACCACCGCTGAACGGTTGCCATTCAGGGCGCGGGCGATGGGGACGATGGCCTGGGTCTCTTCCTGGCTTAGCCCGAAGAAGGTGGCGATGCCGTAGGGATTCGACAGGATCCGCACCACCTGGCCCGGCGCAGCCACTTCCACCGCCGCCATCACCCCCTCGGGGACCTGCTCCAGCAGCGTCACTTCATCCACCACCGGCAGGGTTTTACGCAGGCGGTTGTTCACCAGCACGCCGTCGTCCTTTTTGAGGATCGCCGCCACCACGTTGATCCCCCGGTCGAGCGCCTCATTGAGCCACCACACGGCGTCAAGGAAATCGACGGCGTCGTCAATCAGTACGATCCACCCCTCGGCATACTGCGCCGCCGGCAGCGTCGCCAGCCGCCCGAGGGCGATAGTCGTCCCCACGCCAACGCCCACCCCGCCCGGAGTCTGCGGGTTATGACCGATCATGGTCGATTCGGTGATAATGGTCTCGGTGATGGTTTCCATCGCCACATCGCCAATCACCGGCGCGGCTTCGTTAAGATAGATGCGAGAGACATCGCTCATCGACCAAGGTGTTTTCGCCAGGGCCTGCTCCAGCGCGGCGAGGGTCCCGGCGATATTGTCCCGCGTCCCTTTCATGCCCGTCGTCGCGACGATCCCGCTGGCAACAAACGCCCTCGCCTGCGGGTCGTCGGACGCCAGCGCCACCTCAGTGGTGGCGTTGCCGATATCAATCCCGGCTATTAACGGCATGCTGACCTCCGCTTAGCTTCCTTTACGCAGCTTATGCCGCTGCTGATACACTTCCGCCGACTCCCGGACAAAGGCGGCATTCACTGTCGCATGCCAGGTGTGCTCCAGCTCGTCGGCGATCGCCAGCAGCTCCGCCTGCGAGGAGCGGAACGGGCGCAGCGCGTTATAGATAGCCAGAATGCGCTCGTCAGGAATGGCGATAAGTTCCGCCGCGCGGCGAAAATTGCGCGCCACCGCATGGCGCTGCATCTGCTCGGCAATCTGCGCCTGGTACTCAAGGGTCTGGCGGGAGATCCGCACATCCTGCGGGCCCACCTCGCCAGAGAGCACCTTCTCGAGGGTAATATCGGTCAATGGTTTGCCGGTAGGCGTCAGGATATGCTCCGGGCAGCGGGTGGCTAACGGATAATCCTGCACGCGCATGGTTTTCTCGCTCATGGTCACTCCCTTACTAAGTCGACGTGCAGGGTGACGGGCTCGGCGTCCTGCACCACATGTTTGGTCTCTTTGATATGAAATAGCGCGGCTTTGGCCATAAATTTCGGCCGCACCATCTGATCGTTCACCACCGGCACCGGCGAAGGTGACTCTTTGCGCGCATAGCGCGCGGCGTTTTTGCCAATCTGCCGGTAGGTCTCCAGCGTCAGCAGCGGCGCCTGGGAGAACAGCTCCAGGTTGCTGAGCGGCAGCAGATCGCGCTGATGGATGACCGTGGTCCCCTTCGACTGGATACCGATGCCGATCCCCGAGCCGCTCAGGTTGGCCGCATCCCAGGCCATAAAGGAGACGTCGGACGTGCGCAGAATGCGCACCACTCGGGCGTGAAGCCCCTCTTCTTCCACCCCGGCAATCAGCTCTTTGAGGATCGCGCCATGGGGCATATCGATCAGCGTGTGATGCTGGTGTTTATCGAAGGCAGGGCCGACGCCGATCACCACTTCATCGGCACGTTCATCGGCAGAAGCCACCCCGCCCTCGCGGGTTTTCAGGGTAAAAGAGGGCTGAATTTGGGTTGTCTGTTGCACAGGAATACCGCCTTATTCAATGGTGTCAGGCTGAACCACGCCCGGAATATTTTTGATCTCCGCCCAGCGTTCGGCAGAGATGCGATAGCCGGTGCCCGGCCCCTGATAGTCATTGATGTCGTTGACCGCGCTCACCACCTCGAATTGCCGATCGAGAATGGCCGAGGTCTGTAGGTAATCGCCGGTGACCCGCTGGCGCAGCATATTGAGAATATTGCTGGCGATATCCTCAAAGCCGCTGCGGCTCAGCGCGCCGACAATATCGAGGCCGGTGATGTTGCGCTTCATCATCTCTTCCACCGCGCTCAGATCCTCCACCACGTTACGCGGCGGCATCTCGTTGCTGCCGTGCGCGTAGGTGGCGGCCTCCACCTCCTCGTCGGCGATCGGCGGCAGCCCCAGCTCGCGGAAAACCGCCTGGATCGCCCGCGCCGCTTTCTGGCGAATGGCAATGGTTTCCGCCTCGGTCACCGGACGCAGGCCGCCGTCAACCATCAGGTCACGCTGCAGGATGTTGTAATCATCAAAATCTTCCGCATCGAAGTTCTAGCCGGCTAACATGTTGTCGTAGTTCGGCACCGCGCTGTAGCCGGAGAAAATAAAGTCGGTGCCCGGCAACATCTGCATCAGGGTGCGCGCGGTGCGGCGAATATCCGAGTGGGAGAAAGTCTGGTCGTTGGCGGACGCCACTTCGAGGTCGAGCATAGAGGCAATCAGGTTTTCCGCCAGCACCGCCCGAATGCCCGACGGCACAGCACCGGTCATGCCGATACAGCTCACCGCGCCGTTTTGCAGTCCCTGAACCCCGGCGCCTTTGGTAATGAAGATGCAGCGCGATTCGAGGTAGAGCATCGACTTGCTCTCCGAATAGCCCATCAGCGCTTCGGATCCGGTGCCGGAGGTGTAGCGCATTTTCAACCCGCGGGAGGCGTAGGCCGAGGCGAGGAACGCCTTTGACCACGGAGTATCATCGCCGTCGGTAAATACCGCCTCGGTGCCGTAGACCGACACCGTCTCGGCGTAGCTGGTTAAGCCACGCATGCCCAGCTCCAGCTCGGTGGCCTCTTCCACCGAGCACTGCGTCAACACGCCGGGGCGGCCGCACTGCGAACCGACCAACAGCGCCAGGGCGTTAAACGGCGCGTAGCGCGCGATACCGACCGTGGTCTCCTGTTCTGAGAAGCCGCGGATCCCGGCCTCGGCGGCGTCAGCGGCAATCTGCACCGGATTATCTTTGAGATTGGTGACGTGGCACTGGTTGGAGGGGGTCCGGCGGGCACGCATCTTCTGCAGCGCCATCATCATCTCCACCACGTTCATCTGCGCCATCACCTCGACCGCTTTGGCCGGCGTGATGGCGGTAGTGATGGCAATGATCTCCTCCCGGCTGACGTGAATATCCACCAGCATGCGGGCTATTTCCACCGCCTCCAGGCGCATTGCCTGCTCTGTGCGCTCAACGTTGATCGCGTAATCGGCGATAAACCGGTCGATCATGTCAAACTGGTCCCGGCGTTTGCCGTCCAGTTCGACGATCAGACCGTTGTCCACTTTTACTGAAGAGACAGGGTCAAAGGGGCTGTCCATGGCGATCAGCCCCTCTTCAGGCCACTCGCCAATCAGCCCGTCCTGATTGACGGGGCGCTGGGCCAGTACTGCAAATCGTTTTGATCTTTTCATTGTTCATCGGCTCAAAAGGTGAAATCCGCAGACGGTAGCGAACACGCCGGGCCAGCATCGTTGCCGCCCGGCCATTACCGGCAATAGCGGAACTTTAAATGAGCCAGTGGTGAAAAAAATAAATTTAATTTCGTTTCAATTTGGCACACGAAATCTACCGACAGTTTCACTATGAAACTTTACTCCGGCGGCAAAAATAAAAAATGTGATCGCCCGCAATGATGTAAATCAATTAATAAAAAACGCCCTTAATTACGTTTTGCCGACGCTATTTTAACCCTATTGACTAAATCATGGCGGGCGACAAAATAACGCTGACAAAAATAAAGCAAGCCAACCGAATGGTAATAGTTTTTTACTATCCCCCCCTACTGACTATTCGCGCCAGCGTTATCCTGGTGCGGGAGAGAATGATGAACAAGAGCCAACAAGTTCAGACAATCACCCTGGCCGCCGCCCAGCAAATGGCGGCGGCGGTGGAAAAAAAAGCCACTGAGATCAAGGTGGCGGTGGTGTTTTCCGTGGTTGACCGCGGAGGCAACACGCTGCTTATCCAGCGGATGGACGAAGCCTTCGTCTCCAGCTGCGATATTTCCCTGAATAAAGCCTGGAGCGCCTGCAGCCTGAAGCAAGGTACCCATGAAATTACGTCAGCGGTCCAGCCAGGACAATCTCTGTATGGTCTTCAGCTAACCAACCAACAGCGAATTATTATTTTTGGCGGCGGCCTGCCAGTTATTTTTAATGAGCAGGTAATTGGCGCCGTCGGCGTTAGCGGAGGTACGGTCGAGCAGGATAAATTATTAGCCCAGTGCGCCCTGGATTGTTTTTCCGCATTATAACATGAAGCGAGAAGGTATATTATGAGCTATCGTATGTTTGATTATCTGGTGCCAAACGTTAACTTTTTTGGCCCCAACGCCATTTCCGTAGTCGGCGAACGCTGCCAGCTGCTGGGGGGGAAAAAAGCCCTGCTGGTCACCGACAAAGGCCTGCGGGCAATTAAAGATGGCGCGGTGGACAAAACCCTGCATTATCTGCGGGAGGCCGGGATCGAGGTGGCGATCTTTGACGGCGTCGAGCCGAACCCGAAAGACACCAACGTGCGTGACGGCCTCGCCGTGTTTCGCCACGAACAGTGCGACATCATCGTCACCGTGGGCGGCGGCAGCCCGCACGACTGCGGTAAAGGCATCGGCATCGCCGCCACCCATGAGGGCGATCTGTACCAGTATGCGGGAATCGAGACCCTGACCAACCCGCTGCCGCCTATCGTCGCGGTCAACACCACTGCCGGCACCGCCAGCGAGGTCACCCGCCACTGCGTCCTGACCAACACCCAAACCAAAGTGAAGTTTGTGATCGTCAGCTGGCGCAACCTGCCATCGGTCTCCATCAACGATCCGCTGCTGATGATCGGTAAACCTGCCGCCCTGACCGCGGCGACCGGGATGGATGCCCTGACCCACGCCGTAGAGGCCTATATCTCCAAAGACGCTAACCCGGTGACGGACGCCGCCGCCATGCAGGCGATCCGCCTCATCGCCCGCAACCTGCGCCAGGCCGTGGCCCTCGGCAGCAATCTGCAGGCGCGGGAAAACATGGCCTATGCCTCTCTGCTGGCCGGGATGGCTTTCAATAACGCCAACCTCGGCTACGTGCACGCCATGGCGCACCAGCTGGGCGGCCTGTACGACATGCCGCACGGCGTGGCCAACGCTGTTCTGCTGCCGCATGTGGCCCGCTACAACCTGATCGCCAATCCGGAGAAATTCGCCGATATCGCTGAACTGATGGGCGAAAATATCACCGGACTGTCCACCCTCGACGCGGCGGAAAAAGCCATCGCCGCTATCACGCATTTGTCGATGGATATCGGTATTCCGCAGCATCTGCGCGATCTGGGAGTAAAAGAGGCCGACTTCCCCTACATGGCGGAGATGGCTCTGAAAGACGGCAATGCGTTCTCGAACCCGCGTAAAGGCAACGAGCAGGAGATTGCCGCGATTTTCCGCCAGGCATTCTGAGTGTTAACGAGGGGGCCGTCATGTCGCTTTCACCGCCAGGCGTACGCCTGTTTTACGATCCGCGCGGGCACCATGCCGGCGCCATCAATGAGCTGTGCTGGGGGCTGGAGGAGCAGGGGGTCCCCTGCCAGACCATAACCTATGACGGAGGCGGTGACGCCGCTGCGCTGGGCGCCCTGGCGGCCAGAAGCTCGCCCCTGCGGGTGGGTATCGGGCTCAGCGCGTCCGGCGAGATAGCCCTCACTCATGCCCAGCTGCCGGCGGACGCGCCGCTGGCTACCGGACACGTCACCGATAGCGACGATCATCTGCGTACGCTCGGCGCCAACGCCGGGCAGCTGGTTAAAGTCCTGCCGTTAAGTGAGAGAAACTGAATGTACCGTATCTATACCCGCACCGGGGATAAAGGCACCACCGCCCTGTACGGCGGCAGCCGCATCGAGAAAGACCATATTCGCGTCGAGGCCTACGGCACCGTCGATGAACTGATATCCCAGCTGGGCGTCTGCTACGCCACGACCCGCGACGCCGGGCTGCGGGAAAGCCTGCACCATATTCAGCAGACGCTGTTTGTGCTGGGGGCTGAACTGGCCAGCGATGCGCGGGGCCTGACCCGCCTGAGCCAGACGATCGGCGAAGAGGAGATCACCGCCCTGGAGCGGCTTATCGACCGCAATATGGCCGAGAGCGGCCCGTTAAAACAGTTCGTGATCCCGGGGAAGAATCTCGCCTCTGCCCAGCTGCACGTGGCGCGCACCCAGTCCCGTCGGCTCGAACGCCTGCTGACGGCCATGGACCGCGTGCATCCGCTGCGCGACGCGCTCAAACGCTACAGCAATCGCCTGTCGGATGCCCTGTTCTCCATGGCGCGTATCGAGGAGACTAGGCCTGATGCTTGCGCTTGAACTGGCTGGCGTCAATATCGTACTGCTTCATTTTGCGCCATAGGGTGGTGCGGCCGATATTGAGCAGCTGCGACATCTCCTGCACCCGCCCGCTGGTCACTCGGGCGGCGTGAATAATAGCTTCCTTTTCGATGGCGCTAAAGGTCAGGCTGGCCGGCAGCAGCGATGACGCGCTATCCCCGCCCGGCCGCTCGGAAAAGAGATATTCCGGCAGATTACTCAGGCGAATGTGGCCGTTGTCGCTGCTGATGGCGATATTCTCAATGACACTGTTGAGCTCAAAATCATTCCCCGGCCACGAGTAGGCCACCAGCTGCGCCAGCGCGTCATCGTCCACTTTCAGTCGCGAAGAGAAACGCTTCTCCAGGCTCTTCAACCGGTTATGCACCAGCGACGGAATACTGTTGCGTCGGGCGCGCAGCGGCGGGATGACGATCTCGAACGAGTGCAGCGCATAGTACAGCTGGCGGCTAAAGCGGTTCTGCTCCACCAGGTTGGCCAGCTCGACGGTGGTGGTGGCGATCACCTTCACATCCACCGGGATCAGGCGCCGGGCGTCAAGGCGGGTGAGCACTCCCTGCTTAATGACCTGCAGCAGAGCCGACTGCAGCTCCGGCGCCAGATACTCAATCTTTTCCAGAAACAGGGTGCCGCCGTTGGCCAGCTCAAGCCGGCTCAGGCGGCCATTCTCATCATCAGTGGGGGCGCTGCCCATAAAGTCCTGGCCCAACACGCTGTCGGCATACAGCTGGCAGTTGACGGCGATGTAGGGGCCGCCCGCCCGCTCGCTTTCATTGTGGATGGCCTGGCTCAGCAGCTCTTTCCCGACCCCCTCTTCGCCGCACAGCAGCACCGGGAAGCCGCCGCGCGCCGCCTGGCGGCCAAAGTGGATCAGGCGCCGGGTTTCCGGATCGTCAGCAGACATCTGCTCAAAGGTGTGGCTGACTTTACCGAGCTGGCTGGTCATCAGCTGCCGCATCTGCTCCACCGGGTGCAGGAGCAGGATAAAGCTGTTGCCTTGCGCCTCGACAATCGGTTTTAAGGTGATCACCGCGTCGACAAACTGATGCTGGCTTTCAAAGGTGACTTCGACGTGATTCAGGCCGCGGGCGTGTTTGATGGCGCGGCGCAGCAGCGCCGGGAGGGTCACCAGATCGGCGATATTTTTCCCCTGGCTGGCCTGGGCATCAAGATGCAGCAGTCTCGCCGCCTGAACATTGAGAAACTGCAGGACGCCCTGCTCGTTCCACGCCATCACCCCATCGTCCATGCTCTCCAGCAGGCCGTACATCTGATTGAGGTGGCGGTTGGATTCCGCCAGCAGGCTGTCGGTGAGCAGTGAATTGCCCACCTCGCGGGCGATGGCCAGCGTCAGGGAAAGGTCGGCGCTGGACTGGTGCTCCACCAGACAGCAAAGCGAGATAGAGCCGAACAGCCGCCCGTGATTATCAAACACCGGCGTCGAACAAAAGCTCCATGGCTGCAGGGCCTGCTTAAAATGCCGATCGCCGGCGGTGTTGATCGGCTGCCCCTGCATCGCGGCCAGCGACAGCGCGCAGGTGCCGATAATGCTCTCCGCACAGTAGCTGCCGTCGCGAAACCCCAGGTCAGCCAGCTGGGCCAGCGTTTGCGGTTCGCCGCAGCGGCTCAGGATGCAGGCGGTCTCATCAAGAATAAACAGCGCGCAGGGGCGACCGTCCATAAACTCCCAGGCGTCCTCCAGCGCCGCCTGACCGATGGTCAGCAGCGCGGTTTTACGCCGACAGATCGAGTCAAAAGTCAGGCCCTGGGCCTGGTGCGGCGTTTGCCAGGTTTCACGCTGCATAAACTTGCTGCAGCGATGCCATGACTGGGCGATGACGGCAGAGACCGCCTTCCCGGTATCCTGAGTCTGAACAGTCATACTGTTTTCCGCGTTTTACCATAGAGAACCCCTCCGGCAGCCACTGCCAGAGGGGAGAAAGAAAAACCGCCGACCGGCGCCAGCGGTTTAGCCACCGCGAATTAACGCGCCAGCCACTGCTGGCCTAACAGATCGGCGGTGAGGATAGCGGCGTGCACACTCTCCGGGGTCACCGCGAACGGCATATTGTGGATGGTCTCCCCTTCCGCGCAGGTGGCTTTCGCCACCGCGGCGATTTTCGCGTCGATCCCCTCTTTGACGCCCATCTGCGCGAGGGTCACCGGCAGGCCGACGCGCTGGCAGAAGCCCAGCACCGTTTCAATCTCATCCATCGGGCTGTTCTGCAGCACCAGCTGCGCCAGGGTACCGAAGGCCACTTTCTCACCGTGATACAGATGGTGGCACTCTTCCAGAATGGTGAAACCGTTGTGGATCGCGTGGGCGGCGGCCAGGCCACTGCTTTCAAAGCCAATGCCGCTGAGGTAGGTGTTCGCCTCGATGATGCGCTCCAGCGCTTCGGTCACCACCCCGGCCTGCGCCGCCAGACGGGCCTTTTCGCCCTCCGCCAGCAGCGTATCATAGCACAGGCGGGCGAGGCTCAGCGCCGCCTCGGTGGACTGCCCCCCGGCCATGCTGGTGGCGCGCGCATCGTAGCAGGCCTTGGCCTCGAACCAGGTGGAGAGCGCATCGCCCATGCCGGAGACCAGCAGGCGTACCGGCGCTTTGGCGATAATCGCCGTGTCCATCACCACCATATCCGGGTTTTTCGGATAGATCAGATACTCTTCAAACTCACCCGCTTCGGTGTAGATCACCGACAGCGCGCTGGTTGGCGCATCGGTCGAGGCGATGGTCGGGATCACCACCACCGGCAGCTTCTGGTAGTAACCGATCGCCTTCGCGGTATCGAGGGTTTTACCGCCGCCGATGCCAACCACGCCGCGGCAGCCCTGTTTTTGCAAAATCGCCATCAGACGGTTAATTTCCGCATGGCTGCATTCACCGTTGAACCGTTCCGCATGGCAGCGAATATCGTGGCTCTGCAGACCATTCACCACTTTCTCTCCCGCCAGCTTCATCACGAAATCGTCGGCGATGACGAAGAAGCTCTCCGCCAGGTTTTTGGCATATTGACCGAACAGGACAGCAGCATCAGGGCCCTGAAGATATTTGGCTGGAGATTGAATAACTTTTAGCATTCCTTTCACCCTCAAATAAGTGCGCATGTAGACATGAAGAGCCCTGGCGTTATCCGCGCCGGCCGGAAAACGCGGCCTGAACGGAACGGTACCGGAGCAGTGCGATCACTGTAGGGCCGGCAGGGAACAAAAAAATCTTTCGCCTTTTTGTTCTGATATGAAACACAGGTTAATTTTTTACGTTCCATATTGGAACAAAAAACCCTGTTCTCTGTCAGGATTGCGATCCCGATCCGCTCATCTGCCGCATAATGCCCTTACCATCCCCCCTTTTCGGCCTTTTTTTCTCCCGCAGCCGGCAGAAAATCAGCAAAAATTTTTTCCCACCCGCTTCGCCAGCCATCCTGACCGCCGCTTATGACAGAAGAAAAAAAGCGCGCCAGCTCGCATTTTCACCGTATCCTCGGCAAAAACGTTCCATAAAGGAACAAAATCAGGAAGCAATGTTTCGTAATGAAACCCGATCGTCGGGGCATTCTTTTTTTCGTCCGCTCAGCCAGAATCATCATATCGCCAGGCACGCTCCACCGTCAGACGATACCCCTACGCGATGACCGCCTCCGCCAGCAGAGAGGCCGCATCGAACCTTCTCCAACGGAGCACTGAATAATGAAAAAGCTGATTAACCGTGTTGAAGATGTACTGAATGAACAATTACAGGGGCTGGCTAAAGCCCATCCGCAGCTGACCCTGCATCAGGACCCGCTATATGTGACCCGCACCGACGCGCCGGTGGCCGGCAAGGTGGCCTTGCTCTCCGGCGGCGGCAGCGGACATGAGCCGATGCACTGCGGCTATATCGGCCAGGGCATGCTCTCTGGCGCCTGCCCGGGGGAAATCTTCACCTCGCCGACGCCGGACAAAATGTTCGAATGCGCGATGCAAATTGACGGCGGCGAAGGCGTTCTGCTGATTATCAAAAACTACACCGGCGATATCCTGAACTTCGAAACCGCTACCGAGCTGCTGCATGAAAGCGGCATTAAAGTCACCACCGTGGTGGTCGACGACGACGTGGCGGTGAAAGACAGTCTCTATACCGCTGGTCGCCGCGGCGTCGCCAATACCGTGTTGATCGAAAAACTGGTCGGCGCCGCCGCCGAGCGCGGTGACTCGCTGGAAGCCTGCGCTGAACTGGGCCGCCGCCTGAACAATCTCGGCCACTCGATTGGTATCGCTCTCGGCGCCTGCACCGTACCGGCCGCCGGGCAGCCCTCCTTTACGCTGAAAGATGACGAGATGGAGTTCGGTGTCGGCATTCACGGCGAGCCGGGCATCGACCGCCGCCGCTTCAGCTCGCTCGACCAAACCGTCGATGAGATGTTCGATACCCTGCTGGAGAATGGCGCCTACAGCCGCACGCTGCGCCAGTGGAATACCGTCAAGGGCGCGTGGCAGGAAGTGAAGCAGAGCAAAACCGCGCTGCAAAACGGCGACCGGGTCATCGCGCTGGTCAATAACCTCGGCGCCACCCCGCTGTCCGAACTGTACGGCGTGTATCACCGTCTCGCCCAGCGCTGCGAAGCGTCTGGCATCATCATCGAACGTAACCTCATCGGCAGCTACTGCACCTCGCTGGATATGTCGGGCTGCTCCATCACCCTGCTGAAAGTGGATGATGAGACGCTGGCGCTATGGGACGCCCCGGTTCATACCCCGGCGCTGAACTGGGGAAACTAAGGAGCACGACATGTCACTGAACAGAACGCAAATCGTCGACTGGCTGTACCGCTGCGGCGACATTTTCACCAAAGAGAGCGATTTTCTCACCGGCCTCGATAAAGAGATCGGCGACGCCGACCACGGTCTCAATATGCACCGCGGCTTTAGTAAAGTGGTCGAAAAGCTGCCGTCGATCGCCGATAAAGATATTGGCTTTATCCTGAAAAATACCGGCATGACGCTGCTCTCCAACGTTGGCGGCGCCAGCGGCCCGCTGTTCGGCACCTTCTTTATTCGCGCCGCGCAGGTCACTCAGGCCCACCAGAGCCTGACCCTCGACGAACTGTACCTGATGATCCGCGAAGGCGCGGACGGGGTGGTCAACCGCGGCAAAGCGGAGCCAGGGGATAAAACCATGTGCGACGTCTGGCTGCCGGTGGCGGACTCCCTGCGCCAGTCCAGCGAGCAGCACCTGTCGATCGCCGCCGCGCTGGATGCCGCCTGCGAAGTGGCCGAGCGTGCGGCCCACGCCACCATCACCATGCAGGCGCGTAAAGGCCGCGCCAGCTATCTCGGCGAGCGCAGCATCGGACATCAGGATCCCGGCGCAACCTCGGTGCTATTTATGGTTCAGATGCTGGCCGCCGCCGCCAAAGAGTAAGGAAATCGCGATGGTAAACCTGGTTATTGTTTCTCATAGCGCCCGGCTGGGCGAAGGTGTCGGAGAACTGGCCCGGCAGATGTTAATCAACGATGGCTGCAAACTGGCGATCGCCGCCGGGATCGACGATCCCGACAGCCCGATCGGCACCGATCCGCTTAAAGTCATGGAGGCGATCGAATCTGTCGCCGATACCGATCACGTGCTGGTGATGATGGATATCGGCAGCGCGTTGCTCAGCGCCGAAACCGCCCTCGATCTGCTCGATCCGACGATTGCCGCGAAGGTGCGGCTGTGCGCCGCGCCGCTGGTGGAAGGGACGCTGGCGGCCACCGTCAGCGCTGCCTCCGGCGCCGGGATCGACAAGGTGATCGCCGACGCCATGAGCGCCCTGGAGGCCATGGGGGTTCAGCTGGGTGTACCTTCGCCAACTTCTGACGCCGCGCCGGCGCCGACGCTTGCCGACGATGGCGACACAAAATCGGTTTCAGTTATTATTAACACCCACAACGGCCTGCACGTGCGTCCAGCGTCGAAGCTGGTCGCCGCGCTGGCGGGTTTTAACGCCGATCTGCTGCTGGAGAAAAACGGGAAGTGCGTCAAACCGGACAGCCTCAACCAAATCGCGCTATTGCAGGTCCGCCGCAACGATAAGCTGCGCCTGCTGGCCCGCGGTCCGGATGCCGACGCGGCGCTGGCGGCGTTTCAGACGCTGGCCGCCGATAACTTCGGTGAATCGCCTGCGGGGCAACCGGCAGCGGCTCCGGCAACGCCCGAGCGCGTCGAAGGCGCAGCCCTGCGCTATCCGCTGGCCCTGATCCAGCCGCTCCGCCCGGCTGCCGCCGATGCCGCCCGCGAGCAGCAGCGCCTGCGCCAGGCCATCAACCAGACGCTGGCGGATCTTATCGCCCTGACCGAGCTGGCGGAAAATAAATTTAACGCCGATATCGCGGCGATCTTCGCCGGGCACCACACCCTGCTCGACGATGACGATCTGTTTGATGCCGCCAACGATCGTCTGCTCACCGAACAATGCTCGGCGGAATGGGCGTGGCATCAGGTGCTAATGGAGCTCAGCCAGCAGTATCGCCAGCTGGATGACCCCTACCTGCAGGCGCGCTATATCGATATCGAAGATATTCTGCAGCGCACCCTGCGCCATCTGCAGGGTATTCAGGAGACGCTGCCGACGCCCGGCGAGCCAACAATTATTATTGCCGACAACATTTATCCCTCAACCGTCTTACAACTGGATGCCAGCCTCATTAAAGGCCTGTGCCTGCGCGATGGCAGCGAACAGGCT
>OKJG01000015.1_pt1 | contig 12271 bp, 13 predicted proteins | sample 1610961 | NCBI WGS metagenome assembly OKJG01 (sample SAMN04436700, study PRJEB24849) | human gut metagenome | biome: human gut; feature: NICU; material: stool | host: Homo sapiens | place: USA: Saint Louis, MO | collected 2010-07-22
AACACAACCCGCTACGGGGGAGACTTACCCGAAATCTGATTTATTCAACAAAGCCTTCGGGAGTATAACGGCGGCGCTTTTGCTCGCCAGTGATCACTTCGATTCTTTGCACAGGACACTCCTTAAACATAGCTCTATGCCTATGTCTTACTGGTGAAGTGTCCGGTTTAAACGGGGGCTATTACAGGGATGCCCTCATGTGGCTTATGAATACATTACTAATATTGGGGTATGTTAATAAACGCTGGGTAGGTCACATTGAGTACTACATGACAATAAAACACTATCAATGATTTAGAGTCATTTCCACTGAACTGATCTGAGGAAGATAGAGCATCACATTATTTCCTGTTGAATTTAGATAATGACGCTCATATTACAAAGCCGGGCAAAATAATCAGCACCAGAAGGTGCTGATATATTGATGCATTCTACATTAGGCATGCTTATCTGCTATTTTTCTATAATGTTATGCTCAGGACCATAAGGGAAATGGGTAATGTTCTCTGCTGCATTTTCGGTGACTACCAGGATATCGTGTTCGCGATAACCGCCGTGTCCCGGCATGTTCTCTGGCAGCATGATCATCGGTTCCATTGAGACTACCATTCCCGGCGCTAAAACGGTTTCAATATCCTCGCGTAATTCTAAACCGGCTTCGCGGCCATAATAGTGGCTCAGAACGCCGAAGGAGTGACCATAGCCAAAAGTCCGATACTGCAGCAGGTCATGCTCGCGATAAATTTCATTGAGCGAGGCGGCGATATCGCAACAACGGGCGCCAGGGCGAATGAGCGCCTGCCCACGGCGGTGCACCTCACAGTTGATCTCCCAGTGACGCAATTGCTCATCGCTAGGCTGACCGAGGAACAGTGTACGCTCCAGCGCGGTATAGTAGCCGGCAATCATGGGAAAACAGTTCAGTGATAAAATATCCCCTTGCTTGAGGCGACGGGTCGTCACCGGATGGTGAGCACCGTCGGTATTCAGGCCAGACTGAAACCACGTCCAGGTATCGCGCAATTCAATATGCGGCAAGCGTTTCGCGATTTCCCGGGTCATCGCCGAGGTGGCTGCCAGGGCAACGTCATACTCCGGAACATCTTCGGCAATCGCTGCGACGCATGCCGCGCCGCCGAGGTCGGCGACCTGAGCACCAATTTTAATCAGCGCAATCTCTTCGGCAGACTTAATCATGCGCATACGCATCGTCGCCGGTGCAATATCAATAAACTGTGTCTGAGAAAGGTAATGGCAAAATTTAGCGCGCTGTTCGATCGTTACATGATCGCCTTCCAGTGCAATCCGCCGGCTATTATCAGGAACCACTTTACGTACTGCACGGTAATAATTATCGCGCTGCCAGTCCGTGTAAACGATATTTGCACCGTAGCTGCGGCGCCATCCCTGACCTCCATCGATATTGGTGGTAATTAAAAATGACTGGCTCGGTGTCACTACCAAGGCATACTGGCGACCAAAACTACAATATAAAAAATCGCCGTAGTAATTAATATTATGAATCGAGGTTAAAATAACTGCATCAATGCTGTCTGCTTCCATGGTGGCCCGTAATCCCGACAGTCGGCGCTGCATCTCATGGGAGCTGAACGTTCCTTTAACTTTTTGCCCATTAGCTAATTCAATAATATCTGGCATGCTCATAATAAACTCCGTCGTTGATAATGGCGTGATGCCATCATCTGGAAAACGATATCTTGCTACAAACGGAGATTATTAATTTGCCGTCATTAGCCGGCCTTATGCAGCGTATATTCACCGAGAATTTGCGTTCGCTCTGCAATATGACGTGCGGTTTCTTGTGTCAGCCAGTTAATCAACGCCTGAACGCGTGGCCGTTTCTCATTATTACGCGGGCAGGTTAACCACACCTGTCCGTCTTCGCCGATATCGGTAAAAGGGCGAATCAGTGCGCCATTGCTCACTTCCGTCGCACACAAAGAGTGACGGCTTAAGGCGATTCCTTGGCCGGCGCAGGCGGCCTGGAGTACGAGGTCGGCGCGGGAAAATCCGGTTCCCGCCTCGACATTCAGGTCATAGAGCCCGAGGCGGGCAAAATAGGAGCGCCAATGGGTGCTATAGGCATTTTGCGGCATGGAATCATGCAGTAAGCGCAAACCACAGAGTTCGCTGTAACTGCGCAGATGCCGTGTTTTCAACAAATCCGGGCTGATCACGGGATAGATCACATCGTTGAACAGATGCCGTTGAATTAGATTTTTATCATCAACCCAAAAAGGAGTGATGGCGATATCGACCGCGTCAGATTTAAAATTGGCGGGCGTCATATCGGCATCAATTTCCAGGCTGATAGGGTACTGCTCATAAAACTGATGCAATCGGGGAAGCAGCCATTTGGTGGCAAAGGACGGCATAACCCGAATCTTTATGGTGCCCTCAAGGGTTTCTTCACCGGTTTGGTGCAACGTAGTTTCGAGGATGGCAAAGGCCTGGCGCACTCCGATAAAAAGTTGTTCACCCTGCGGGGTTAAGCGTAGTCCCGCGGGAGTGCGGTGAAAGACCAGATAGCCAAGTTGCTGCTCAAGCGATTGAATTTTTTGGCTTACTGCACTCTGAGTAAGAAAAAGATCCTGCGCGGCACGGGTAAAACTGAGATTGCGCGCTGCGGCATCAAAGTAGCGTAAACCGTCGAGAGACGGCAAACCTGGTTTTCGTTGCATCATCGGTTTCTCTGTTGCTAAATAACCTGTAATAAGCACTATTCATGCCAAAATCACCATTAGCCGTGCTAATAGTTATCAGTTAGAAACCACCGTTTGTCGCCGCTCAGCGAATGAATAAATATTATCATCGTCATTCAAACTCGCGGAGAAACATTGATGAAAAATAAACTGTGGCTATTACTTTCTATGTCTGCCTTACAACTTTCACCATTATTGATATCTACGGCCCAGGCTGATTTACTGGATGATATTAAGCAAAAAAAAGAAATAGTGATTGCCACCGAAGCGCGCTATGCCCCTTTTGAAATGCTTGAAGATGGCAAAATAGTCGGTCTGGGAAAAGATATTCTCACGGAAGTGATGAAAGGATTACCCGGGGTGAAAGTAGTTCAGCTGGATATTCCATTTCAAGGGATTTTGCCCGGCCTGGAAAGCAAACGATTTGACTTTGTGGCAACTTCTTTAACCATCACTCGCGATCGTGAAGCAAAATTTGCTTTTACCGCTCCCTTTTCTGACGCCAGCGTGGCCATTCTGAAACGCAAAGGGGATAGCCGCATTAATAGCGCCAAAGATCTCCAGGGCATGATTGTCGCCAGCCAGGCCGGGGCGCCGCAAATTGCGGTGCTAAAAGAATATGAAGCATCGGTACTTAAACCCACCACCGGTCACGGCGTTAAAGAAATAAAAGCCTTTATTGATTATAACGAAGCCTATGCGGCATTAGCGGCGCACCGTGTTGATGCGGTTGTGCAATCGCTGCCGAACCTCGCGCCGTTGGTAAAGACCCGTGGTGATACGTTTGAAATTGTACGCCCACCGTTTGGCCCGGCCACTTGGTACGCATGGGCCGGAAGAAAGGATGCGGATAGCGCCTCACTGGTCAAATTTATCAGCGACGGCATTGTGCAGTTGAATAAATCGGGAAAACTGGCGCAGCTACAAACGAAGTGGCTGGGTTTTTCTATGGCCGTTCCTGAGCAAGTTCCGACCCCGGCAAACTAATTTGATGGATACTGGAGGGCAATATGTTTGATATTTCAGTGGTGTTTCCCTATTTCCCTCAGCTATTAATTGGCGTGCTCAGTACTTTGGCTGTATCGCTGAGCGCGATTGTCATAGGATTGATCCTCGGTTGGTTAATTTGCCTGGGGTTAAACTCTCCGCGGCGTCTCGTGCGTTGTTTTTGCAAAACCTATGTCAGTTTTTATCGTGGAACGCCGTTACTGGTCCAGTTGATATTAATATTTTATGCTTTGCCAACAGTAGGGATCACGCTTTCACCATTGCTGGCGGCGGTTGTGGCTCTCTCATTAAATACCGCAGCCTTTCAAGGAGAGATTCTTCGGGCTGGCTTTAAAATGTTGCCCAAAGGCCAACTGGAAGCGGCACGAGATTTTGGTTTTTCAGCGGCGCAAACGCTGTTTTATATTCAGATGCCGCAGGTGTTGCGCGCCATGATCCCGGCTTTGATTAATGAAACCATCGATATTATCAAAAACTCGGCATTGGTCTCGGTGGTGGCGGTCCATGAGTTGATGAGAGTGACTCAAACGCTGGCCTCAACCACCTATCGGCCGCTGGAGTTTTATACGGCATGCGGTCTCCTTTATTTTCTGACCTCGTGGGGGCTGAGTATTGTTGGCACCAGGTTAGAGAAAAACCGCTCATCTTCGGCTCAAAGGGTATTAGCACAATGAATGTTGAAATACTTTTCACCTATAAAGATGCCATTGCCGCCGGTATTTTAATGACCCTAAAAATGAGTCTCGGCGGTATCCTGCTGGGGCTGGCGATCGGGCTATGTTTTTTTCTTCTCGAAAGACAAAAACCGGCTTTATTTAATGTGATATATCATGCATGGATTAATGTGTTTCGCGGCACGCCGTTACTGGTGCAGCTCTTTTTAGTCTTTTATGGTGGACCCTATATAGGTATTAATCTCGAGGCGCAACAGGTCGGGGTACTGTGCCTGGGATGTTATGGTTCCGCTTATTTTGCGGAAATATTTCGTGCGGGTCGCAATGCTGTCTCAGGTGGGCAAGTTGAAGCGGCGGCAGACCTGGGGTTAAGTCCATGGCAAATATTTACTTTCATTGTCTGGCCGCAAATGCTCGCTCGCATTATCCAGCCATTGGTTGGCCAGAGCGTCATTTTGGTAAAAGAGTCGTCGGTGCTATCCATTATTACGGTCGGTGAACTCACCAATACCGCCATGACCATTGCTAACCAGACCTATGCGATGGTTGAAATCTACGCCTTAATGGCCATTGTCTATTGGGGGATCGCGATCGGTATCTCCCGTCTGGGTAATAAAATAGAGCGCCATTATTCTTATTCTCAATTAAGCCGAGGTTAATACTATGCGTGATTATGCTATTGAGATTAACAACCTCAATAAACATTATGGCGAAAACCATGTTCTACGTGGCATCGATGTCAGCATTTCTCCCGGAGAAGTCATCTGCGTGATTGGTGGCTCAGGGTCGGGTAAATCCACGCTGTTACGCTGTATTAACTTTTTGGAAGATTATAGCTCCTGCAGCATTCTGGTGAATGTCGAGAACGTCGGCTATGAACCTCTCGGCGGGGAAAAACGCCGGCGTTTAAGCGACAAGGAAAACCGTCAGGCTTTACGCGACGTCTGTATGGTCTTTCAGCAGTTTAATCTGTGGCCGCATATGACGGTACTCGATAACGTAGCCACGCCGTTGCGGCGGGTTAAAAAGGTCTCCTGTGAAGCAGCCTACTCCGAAGCGAAAACGCAACTGGCACGGGTTGGACTGGCTGACAAAGCCGATAGCTGGCCCGCGATGTTATCCGGTGGTCAGCAGCAGCGCGTTGCCATCGCCCGGGCATTGACCATGAAACCCGCCATTATGCTGTTCGATGAACCGACTTCAGCGCTTGATCCGGAGCTGGTCGGGGAGGTGCTAAAGGTCATCCGCAATCTTGCCGATGATGGTATGACCATGATGATTGTGACCCATGAGATGGGGTTTGCCGCTAAAGTCTCCGATCGGGTGCTGTTTCTTGCCGATGGCTGCATTGAAGAGCAGGGAGCACCGGCGCAACTGTTCCATCAGCCGAAAAGCCCGCGGCTGCAGTATTTTTTGTCGTCGTGGAGTGAGCGCCAGTCGGGGGCTAGATTACCTGAAAGGGCATTGAAGGAGTCAGCATGAAGCAAGGGATTACATTTGGCGTACTCGCTGGCGCATGCTGGGGATTCATCTTCCTGCCACCGGTACTGCTACCCGAGATCTCACCACTGCTGTTAACCTGCGGTCGCTTTGCTACCTATGGGATACTGGCGGCAATATTACTTATACCTCAATGGCGCAACATTGCCCGTGTATGGCATCATCGCGATCTGCTGACGCTAATCCGTCTTTCGCTGATGAGCAATGTTTTCTATTTTCTGCTCGTCGCGGTGGCCGTACAGCAGGTCGGTATTGCCGCGACATCGTTAGTGATAGGTTTAATTCCGGTGATGGTTCCGGTGCTTGGTCGCAGGGACCAGCATGCTCCGCCCTTCAGGCAATTATTGCTGCCGATGACGGCTATCATTGCTGGTGTGGTGCTGATTAATCTGCATGCGATACAAACATCATCGCACCAAGTTACAGAAGGAAAACGGCAGATGCTGGGGATCCTTTGTGCCTTCGCTGCATTACTGTGCTGGAGCCGTTACGCTGTCGAGAACTCCCGCTGTCTGAAAAACCTCCCTTACACCAGTAACCAGTGGTCTCTCCTGATAGGCCTGTGTACGGGATGTGTTTCGGTACTGCTATGGCTCATCGCCAGTATATTCAGGTTTTCTGCAGTTGACTTGTCGTTACCGGAACACACCCAAACGCTCTTTTGGATAACGAACATGATGTTAGCCGTGGTCTCCTCATGGCTGGGATATCTGGCGTGGAATCTCTGTTCCCGGCGTCTTCCGGTATCACTGACAGGGCAGATGGTGGTTTTTGAAACCCTTTTCGCGCTGCTATATGGTTTTATCTATTCACAGCGCATTCCGGATCTCCAGGAAAGTGCCGCTATTACGCTGTTAATTGGTGGGGTTATGTTTACGTTACATTACCATCAGCACAATCATGGCGGCGACGTGAGTAATACTTCAGAAGTCAATCGGAGTTGATTATGGCTTCACCAGATTCTCGTACATGAATAGACTGGCCCCTGGAATCTTCAGACAGTTGGTATCACTTAAGTTATTGATAGTATTAATACTCATTTTTAGGCTAGTCGCTGGAATCCGGATAATTGGGGTAAGTTTGGATATCGAAAATTATTGTACTATAAGGGCTTCCCCGGCATGTCAACGCCGGTGTTTACGGTTTCTGTCTGCACTACAGTTAAAAATAAAGGGGAGAGTTTGCGGTACTATAAACGGTCATAATGAATCGTTATCGATTCGGACCCTGATGAAAGACGCGCGTGAGGTTCTTGTTCGTTAAGCGGATACGTATATCCTGTACAATAGCCAGATAGGCCTCACGGGGTCTAACCCTTTATCATCAACGAATTGCAGAACAGATGGTTATTTTGTTTCGTGCTTTAGCTGGCTGAGTACAGCCTGACATCATCACCGTAATGCAATGATGCCCAGCACAGCCTTGCGTTTTTGACGGCGATCGCTACAACGGCACGCCAGTATCCTCTGCGCTCGATCAGTGAACAGACCCAACGACTGAATGAATCAGTCTTTTTCTCCGCCCCGATCAGTACCGAGCGGCCCCCCTGAACCAGAAATGTTCTCAGATACGAATCGCCAGCTTTCGTTATCCTGCCAAGATTCGACTTTCCGCAGCTGCTGTACTGCGATGGCGTAAGGCCCAGCCAGGCTGCCAGCTGGCGTCCATTCTTAAAATCATGTGCGTTACCGATACTGGCGACCAGCGCACAGGCCGTTGTGGGGCCTACGCCCTTCAATTCCATCAGCCTTTGACTGCGATGATCTGTTTTGGCCATGCGGGACAAAATCCGATCATATTCAGCTATGTTGGCTTCGATGCGAGCAACGTGCTCCAGCAAATCATCAACACATTGCTGAACCTGAAGTGGTAAAGAATCTTTCTGTGCAGAAACCATGTGTCGCAGGGAATCTGTACTTTGTGGCGCGATGACGCCGAATTCAGATATCAATCCTCGCAGGCGATTATACGTTGCTGTTTTCTCTTCTATAAATCCCTGACGGGAGCGGTGTAGGCATTGCATCGCCTGCTGGCTCTCATCCTTAACGGGTACAAACCGCATATGCGGGCGACGAACTGCTTCACAGATAGCCTGTGCATCAGCTGCATCATTTTTGCCTGATTTCCGGCCATGCGGTAAGGAGATACAAATTTAGAAGCCATCAGACGTGGTTCATGGCCATATTGCCGGAACAGTCTTGCCCAGTAGTGAGCCCCGGAGCATGCCTCCATCCCGTTAACACAGGGAGGTAAACTGGCAATCAGCTCAGGAAGGGCAGCACGCGATACTTTGGGTTTAACCAGAACAGTTTTACCATGCTGGTCAACTCAGTGAACAGCCAGCGCGTTACGGGCTTCACCTTTATTCAGCCCCGCCTGTACTCGCCGACAGAGTGCAGGATCGCGGAACCAGTCGAGCATAAACAGCGTTCGCTCAATGCGGCCAATTTCTCTCAGTGATTTGGCAAGTCCTTTTTGCTTCGGGTAGCTGGCTAGTTTTTTCAGCATCAGAGACGCTGTCACGGTTTCCTGCTTTATCGAGGTCGCCAGACGCAGCACTTCACGCCAGTGAATTTCGATCTCTTTCAGATTCAGGCTGGTCGTTGATATCAGTGACTGAAGCGCCGGGTATTGGTCAGCTTTCCCTTTGATAAACAGCTTCTTGTCGTGGAGATCCCTGATTCGCGGACAGAACGCAAATCCCATCAGATGCATCAGGGCAAAGACATGATCGGTGAAACCAGCTGTATCGGTGTAATGCTCGCTGATTTCCAGGTCGCTTTCGTGGTACAGCAAGCCATCGAGAACATGGGTTGAATCCCTGACCCGACTGATTATGCAGGTGTAAAACGGGCTGTATTGATCCGAAATATGGGTATAAAACTGACGTCCGGGCTCCTGCCCATATTTCGGGTTAACCTGCCCTGCGTAGCGGCATGAGCTGCCTGTTCTGAAATTCTGTCCATCTGATGATGACGTTGTCCCGTCGCCCCAGAATGCCGCCAGTGGACTTTTCCCCTGTGCATTTACCAGCTCAGCAAGAGCAGCTGAATAGGTTTCATCGCGGATGTACCATGCCTGAATATCTTCGAGTGATGATTTGGTGCTACCGGGGCAGGCTTCTGCCATTTTGGTCAGGCCAAGAGTGATACCATCCGCAAGGATGGTGGTGAGGAGCAGGCGGGTATCGGGACGGGTAATGTCATTTTTTATATGCGAAAAATGTCGGGTAAATATCGTCCAGCTGTTTACCTCATCGAGAATTTCCGTGATTTTAGGGCGCGGTAGCATGCTGTAAACCAGCTCTGCCAGCGGTGAAACCCGAGCCGTGATAACCGCCATCAATAGTATGCTTATCGACCTGATGGCCGCGATGTCGCATAAGGACTGGCTGAGCCGCCGCCATCGGCAGAAGCAGGGAATTGAACGGGCACCCACGCTGGGAAAGTACCGGGGCAAACAGGCCGATCAGGAACGACATAAGAAAGTTCTGTATTACCGACAGGTCAAGAAACTGAGCATAAGAGAAACTGCTGAAGCCACCGGTTACAGTACATCTCAGGTCTGCAGGGTTCAGGCCCTGTTCAGGCCTGAAAATTAAGCACATTTTCTGAGGCTGGAAATCAACTCATGCTGACAGCCTGAGCCTGTTGGCATGGTAAGCAATGTGCTCACCAATAAAGCTGGAAATGAAATAATAGCTGTGGTCGTAACCAGTATGATATCGGAATGATGTGTTGATGTTCATCTCGTTGCACACTCTTTCAAGACTTTTAGTGCGTAACTGATCTTCATAAAAGGCGTCACTTAATCCCTGGTCAATAAAAATTTCTGGTAATTTCGCACCCTGTAAAATGAGACTGACGGGATCGTAGTGCTCCCACGTTTTTTTATTTTCACCCAGGTACGCGGTGAATGCCTGTTGTCCCCATGGCACCTGAGAAGGTGACACTATTGGTGAAAATGCCGATACACTCACGTATTCATCAGGATTTCGCAGCGACAGAACCAGCGCTCCCAGCCCTCCCATGGAGTGACCGGATATTGATTTCCTTGATGTTACAGGTAAATGCTCCATGACAACAGCCGGAAGCTCATGGAGAATATAGTCATACATCCTGTAATGCGTACTCCACGGATGTTCCGTCGCGTTCAGATAAAAGCCGGCACCCTGGCCCAGATCGTAGCTGTCAGCATCTGCGACATGCTCTCCACGGGGACTGGTATCAGGAACAACGACGATGATGTTGTTCCTGGCGGCATAATGCTGCATACCCGATTTGGTGATGAAATTCTGCTCCGTACAGGTCAGACCCGAGAGCCAGTACAGCACCGGCAGTTTTTCTGTTGCTGCTTTGGGTGGAAGATAAACACCGAAATTCATCTCACAATTAAGTGTTTGTGAATTATGGCGGTATACGTTTTGCCAGCCGCCAGCGCTGGCATGCTGCTCGATGAGTTCCATCAGCCTCTGTCTCATGGTTATTTCCCCTGACAGGGAGTCAGGGGAAGTCTCTTTATAGCAGGACGTCAGATGAACGTATAAGCCGTGATTTTGTTACCTGCAGGGTCTCGCAGGTAGGCTGCATAGGCTCCAGGGAGATGGCTGCGCGGGCCAGGCTGACCTTCATCTTTCCCTCCGGCGGCAAGGCCCGCGGCGTGGAAAGCATCAACTTCTTCCGGACTTGCAGCTGCAAAGCCGACAGTAACGCCGTTGGCCGATGGCGCTTCACCGTTGCCCGGACGTGCAATAATAAAGGCTGGCTTTTCGCGACCATAAAGTACCCAGCCATTGCCAAACGGGCCGAGGTTATTGATGCCAAGCGTACCGAGAACAGCATCGTAAAAATCAGCGGATTTTTCAACATCGGATGCACCGATGAAGACGTGAGAAAAAACGTCATTACCAGAAATTATAGGTGTTGCCATGATCCATTTCCTTTAGTTGGTTTGACTCAGTTGAGACGCTATCAGTAACGGATTACCGTCCGGATGGATTTACCTTCATGCATAAGATCGAAGGCCTCATTGATTTCATCCAGCGTCATCGTGTGGGTAACAAATGGCTCCAGTTCAATTTCACCCTTCATGGCATCTTCTACCATGGCCGGAAGCTGCGTACGGCCTTTCACTCCGCCGAAAGCAGAACCTTTCCATACGCGCCCGGTAATGAGCTGGAATGGGCGGGTGGATATCTCCTGCCCGGCGCCGGCCACGCCGATGACAATGGACTGGCCCCAGCCACGGTGAGCACTTTCCAGCGCCGCACGCATAACGTTGACGTTACCGATACATTCAAAAGTGTGGTCAATGCCCCATTTGTTGATTTCAAGCAGCACATCTTTAATCGGTTTGTCATGGTCGTTCGGGTTGATGCAGTCGGTTGCACCGAACTGACGGGCAAGTTCGAATTTGGCCGGGTTGGTGTCGATAGCGATAATGCGTCCTGCTTTTGCCTGGCGAGCCCCCTGAACGGCAGCCAGACCGATTGCGCCAAGACCAAAAATAGCGACAGAATCTCCAGGCTGAACTTTCGCTGTGTTGTGAACAGCGCCAATCCCGGTAGTCACGCCACAGCCCAGCAGGCAGACGTGTTCATGGTTTGCCGCCGGGTTAATTTTTGCCAGAGAAACCTCGGCCACTACCGTATACTCACTGAAGGTGGAGCATCCCATGTAGTGGTAAACAGGCTGGCCATTGTAAGAAAAGCGGGTGGTTCCGTCAGGCATCAGTCCTTTTCCCTGAGTTTCGCGAACCGATATACAGAGGTTCGTTTTCCCGGACTGACAGAATTCACACTCCCCGCATTCGGCGGTGTAAAGCGGAATCACATGGTCTCCCGGCTTCACGCTGGTCACGCCTTCACCGACCTCCACGACGACACCGGCCCCTTCGTGGCCGAGAACCACCGGGAAAACGCCCTCAGGATCGTTCCCGGAGAGGGTAAAGGCATCGGTGTGGCAGACACCGGTGTGGGTATTTTTAATCAGCACCTCGCCCTTTTTAGGTGGTGCAACATCAATTTCAACAATCTCCAGGGGCTTCCCTGGTGCAAATGCAACGGCAGCACGTGATTTCATATGTAAATTATCCTCAATGTGATGGCTTAGCTATTTAAGATAGGCGCGAACCAGTTCAATCGTATCGTCAACGGATTTACTGATTTCATGGCTGTAGCTGTCATTCTGGTCAAAGGTTTCCCGTATGTGGCTCTCGAGCACCTCTGCCATAAGACCGTTAGCTGCTCCGCGAACGGCAGCTATCTGCTGAAGAATGGAACGGCATTCAGCACCATTTTCCAGCGCTCTTTCCAGAGCATCAATCTGACCCCGAATGCGGCGAACACGGATAAGGACCTTTTTTTTC
>OKJG01000018.1_pt1 | contig 11878 bp, 9 predicted proteins | sample 1610961 | NCBI WGS metagenome assembly OKJG01 (sample SAMN04436700, study PRJEB24849) | human gut metagenome | biome: human gut; feature: NICU; material: stool | host: Homo sapiens | place: USA: Saint Louis, MO | collected 2010-07-22
CGCCAGCCCGCTCGGTGTACAGCACCTTGCGGAGGAACGCGGCGGGGCGTGGGTGGCTCGGCGCGCTAAAGATCTGCCCCGGCTTGCCCTCTTCCTGAATCACGCCCTGGTCGATGAAGATCACCCTGTCGGCTACTTCGCGGGCAAAGCCCATTTCGTGAGTCACGATCACCATGGTCATCCCCTCGCTGGCGAGGTTTTTCATCACCTCCAGCACGTCGCCCACCAGCTCCGGATCCAGCGCCGAAGTGGGCTCATCGAACAGCATAATCGACGGCTTCATCGCCAGCGCACGGGCGATGGCTACCCGCTGCTGCTGGCCGCCGGACAGGCTCGAGGGCCAGGCGTCGCGCTTATCGCTTAAGCCCACCTTCGCCAGCAAGGCGTCCGCCAGGTCGACCGCCTGCTGGCGCGGCATATTGCGCAGATTCATCGGCGCCATAATCAGGTTTTCCAGCACCGTCATATGCGGGAACAGGTTAAAGCGCTGGAACACCATGCCGACGCTTTCGCGCATCTTGTTGAGGTCGGTGGTCCGGTCGTGGGCGGCAAAGCCGTTAACCACCACCTCGCCTTCGCTGACCGTTTCCAGGGCGTTCATGCAGCGCAGGAAGGTACTTTTTCCCGAGCCGGACGGGCCGATGATGCACACCACTTCCTGCGGTTTAATATCGCAGCTAATGCCGCGCAGCACGTGGCTGTCGCCGAAGCGCTTATGTAAGTTATTAATGTGAATCACTTTTGCCAAACCTCTTTTCCAGACGGTTAACCAGCTGCGCCAGCAGGAAGGTGATCACCCAGTAGACCAGGGAGATGGTCAGGTAGGGTTCCCAGTAGGTGGCGTAGGCGCCGGAGACGGTGCGCGCGGCGTAGGCCAGATCGGCCAGGCCAATCGCCGAAGCCAGCGACGAGTCTTTGACAATGGCGATGGCGTTGTTGCCCAGCGGCGGCAGAATGCGGCGAAACGCCTGCGGCAGGATCACCTTGCGCATGGTTTTCCACCACGGCATGCCCAGCGCGCGGGAGGCCTCCATCTGCCCTTTGTCGATCGACTGGATGCCGGCGCGGAAAATCTCCGACACATAGGCTCCGGCGTTAAGGGTGATCGCCACGATGCAGGAGAGGAACGCCCCGTAGCTGGCGCGCAGCTCGCGGGCAAAGTCAGCGCTCATCAGGCCGCCGGTTACCAGCAGGCCGTCGCGCGGGTTGATAAACAGCGGCACCAGCGCAAAGTGCACCACCATAATCTGCACAAACAGCGGCGTACCGCGGAAGGCGCTAACGTAAAAACGCACCGGAAACTGCACCAGGTAGCGGAGAATATATTTCCACGGCCCGTGCTCGGCCTTCGCCATCCGCCCGAGACCGAGAGTTAACCCCCACAGCGTCCCGAGGATCACGCAGATAATGGTACATTTAATCGTCATCAGGGCGCCGTCCACAAACAGCGGGCCGTACTCCTCGATGATCTCCCAACGGAATCCCGTCATAGTCCTTCCCTAAAAAATACGGCTATCGCCTGGGCGATAGCCGTGGTCACTGAAAAAGGTGGATTATTGCGCTGGCAGCGTCGGCACGTTGTCGTCGAACCAGGTTTTATAGATTTTGGCGTAAGTCCCGTCAGCAACAATCTTTTGCAGCCCGGCGTTGATCTTGCCCAGCAGTTCGCTGTTGCCTTTCGCCACCGCAATACCGAAATACTGACGCTCAAATTTGGCATCCGGCACCAGCTTGAACTGCTTCTCCGGGTGCTGTTTGATGTAGTACTTCACCACCCCGACGTCGCCAACCGCGGCGCTGACGCCGTCCTCAAACAGCTCCTGAAGCATCAGCGGGGTATTGTCGAAACGCTTGATCGCGGTGCTGTTTTTGCCCAGCACCTCAGAAACCACGATATCGCCGGTGCTGGAGTTCACCACCCCGACCTTCTCGTTTTTCAGGGCCGCCAGCGAATCCACCTGCGAGTCCTGGGCGACGACGATAGACTGCTCGGCCGGGAAGTACGGCGCGGAGAAATCGACCATCTGTTTGCGTTTATCGGTGATGGTGATCCCGGAGATGATGATGTCGCGGTCGCCGGTGTTCAGCGTGGCGAAGATGCCTTCCCATGGGGTATTGACCAGCTTGACGTCAAAGCCTTCGGCTTTAGCGATGGCTTTGATGATGTCGATGTCGAAACCTTCCAGCTGTTTCTGGCTGTTTTCAAATTCAAACGGCCGGTAGGTGCCGCCGGAACCGACGGTATAGGTTTCCGCAGCCGCCTGTCCGGCTGCCGTCAGCGCGGCCATCATGAAACACGCCTTGAGCAAATTCTTGACCATGAGATTTCCTTTTTATGCATTTATTTTGCATAAAAATACACACACTGACTTTTATATGCAAACGGAAACCTTCCCGCTGGTGAATTATCTCTTCAACTGCCCCGTTTACCGCCGGATTTACCGATGGCCCGGTGCAGGTCGTTGATTCGTTTCAGGGATTTCACCGTTTTTTGTGGCGTGGTGGAGGCCACCGACAGGACAATCATCTCCAGGCAGACCAGCACCGTGCCGTGCAGCGGCATCCGGCTGCTGTCCCCGCCGCGCGGGACGTCGATCACCACCTGCGCCTCCTGGCTGAAGCGCGAGTCCACCGCCTGGGTCAGCAGGATGGTCGGAATACCCAGCCGCTTCGCCTCGCGCAGGGTGGTCATCCCTTCGCGATGGGGGGATTTTTGCCCCATCATGATCAGCACATCGCCGCGCTGCAGGCCGATAAGCTGCTCGGCGAGGCTGAAGCCCGTGCGGTTCATCACATACGCCGGCAGGCCAATGCGGCTGAACAGCCGGGCGGTGTACTCGGCGAGGATCCCCGAGGCGCCGATGCCGAAGATCCCTACCTGGCGCGCGTCGCTGAGCAATGCCACCGCCTGGGCCACCGCCGCGCGGTTGTCGGCTCGCGACAGGACCTCGCAGACCCGCTGATGGCCTTCAAGCACAAAATCAATACTGGAGTTGACGTCGCTGGAGAGCGCCGTGACCGTCGAGCGCATCTTTTCCGCCGAGGTGACCGAGGTGCCGAACCAGCGCTCCATGGTCTGCTTAAGCTCGCGCAGCCCGGCGAAACCCAGCGCCTGGATGGCGCGTACCCCCGTGGCGTCGGAGGTCTGGGTCGCCGTGGCGATCTCCATCGCCGTATGCTCCAGCACCACCTCGCGGTTGTCGTTGATATAGCTGACCACCGCCCGCAGCCGGGGGGAAAGCTGGTGCGCCCGGGCGCGATAGCGTTCGCCGAACAGATCGACTTTGCCCTTCTCTTTTTTTACCGCGCTTTTCATTTGGCCTCCGCCGGGATGGGCCTGCCGGCAATATGCGACTGCACCTGGGCCACCATCAGAGACAGCGCGGCGTAGGAGTTAGAGATCACCTCTTCCCGCGGCAGCAAAATATAGTGCCCGGTGCGGCAGGCACGCAAAAAGTCACACCAGCCGGGCATCACGCCTTCCATCGCCTGCAGCTCATCCTGCGGCTTACCGCCGGTATCCGACCGCCAGGTGGCGAAGACAAAATCGGCGTCCAGCTCCGGCAACTGTTCAGCGCTGACGTCAATGCGCTGACCGTCGGGGATCCGCTCAATCAGCGGCGGAAAGCGGAACCCGGCATCGCGCAGCACCCGGCCCAGCGCATGATACGAATGATGCACCGTGACCTTGCCGTTGTTCGCCTGGATCACGGAGACGCTGTACTGCGGTGGATTGACCATCGCTTTCAGCTGTTTGATTTGTTCCTGATAGCGGCGCTCAAGGATCGCCAGCCGCGGCTGGGTGCCGGTCAGCTGCGCCAGCTTGCGGTAAATCTCCGGGGCGCTACGCTGCAGATGGTCGATGCTCACCGTCGGGGCAATCTTCTCCAGTTGCTCCACTGACACATGGCGGCTGGGCTCGGTGATAATCAGATCCGGCTTTGCGGCGGCTACCGCTTCCAGATCGATATCGGCGGTGCCAATAAAGCGGATATCGCTGTTGTCGAAATCGACGCCGGTGAGCTGGGCGCTGGCGCGCAGATAGTGGCTGCCGTCCGGGCGCGTCCGGCCGTGGCTGGCGATCGGCGGCACCCCGAGCTCAATCAACGGAATGGTAATATCGAGATCGTGCATCGAAACAATGCGCTGCGGATGCAGCGGGACGGTGACCGTACGGCCTAAATCATCGGTGAAAGTTTGAGTTTGTGGGGCGGCGGCGCTGACGGCCCCCGTCAGCAACAGCAGCAATGAGACGAACCAACGCATACTACCTTCCTGGTTAAAGGGCATCACGGCGACGCCAGAGCAAGACAACAAAGAATGGGCAGCCCACCAGGGCAATGACAATCCCCGCCGGGATCTGCAGCGGGGCAAACGCCAGCCGGCCAAGGGTATCGGTTACCAGCACCAGCAAGGCGCCAATCAGCGCGCTGCCGCACAGCAGCGATACCTGGCCGCCGCGCAGCACAAAACGCGCCATATGCGGCGCCATCAGGCCCACAAAGCCCAGGCTGCCGACGCAGGAGACGCTGGCCGAGGTCAGCAGCACCGGCGCGAAAAAGCGCAGCATCGTCAGCTGCTGCAGACGTACGCCGAGGCCGATGGCGGTCCGGTCGCCCAGCAGCGCCACGTCCGCCGCCCGGGCGGTACAGAACAGGATGATGACCCCGGGCAGCGCCCAGCAAAAGGCCACCGCCAGCAGCGGCCAGGTCGCGGCCTGCAGGCTGCCCGCCAGCCAGATCATCGCCGTCTGCACGTCGCGAACGTCGGCGGTGGTCATAAAGATGCCGACCGCTGCCGCCAGAGTCCAGGAGACGCCGATGCCAATTAAAATAAAGCGCGGCCGCGAACAGTCGCGCGCCAGCGTCAGGACCAGCAAGGCCACCGCCACGCCGCCGACCATTCCCGCCAGCGGCCGCCAGACCAGGCCTACCGCCGGGAAAAACAGCACCAGCGCCAGCACCACGATGCTGGCCCCCTCTTTGACGCCAATCAGCCCCGGGTCGGCCAGCCCGTTACGGGTGATGCTCTGCATCGCCGCGCCGGCCATCCCCAGCATGGCCCCGCACAGCAGCGCCATCAGGATCCGCGGCAGGCGGATATCAAACAGAATAAAGCGCGGCTGCTCGCCCATATCCTGCCGCGCCAGCAGGGCCCGCGCCAGCGTCGACGCGGGCAACGGAAAGCTGCCGCGGCTGAGGCTGTACAGCCCGAGCGCCAGCAGCATCAGCATCATGATGGCGGCAAGGTTGAGCGCCGCCGGGCGCAGCAGCAGCTGGCGGGAGGCGATAACCAGCGGCCGAAAACCGGCCCGGTGAACGGCGCGCGTCATTTAAAAAACCTCGCGGCGATAAAGATAAACAGCGGTGCGCCCACCAGGGCGGTCATCGCCCCGGTCGCCAGCTCCTGCGGCGCGACCAGCGTCCGGGCAGCGATGTCCGCCAGCACCAGCACCAGCGCCCCCACCGGCGCCGCCAGGGGCAGCGCCAGACGGATATCTTCCGTCACCAGACGGCGCACCACGTGCGGCACCACCAGCCCGACAAAACCGATCGGCCCGGCCACCGCCACCGCCGCACCGCACAGCAGCGCAATCGCCAGCAGACCCAGCAGCCTCGTCTGGACGAGATTAATGCCAAGGCCCAGCGCCACCTTATCCCCCAGCGCCAGCACATTAAGCCGTGGGGCAATGAGCAGCGCGACGCCAAGGCCGATCAGCGCCGGAACCAGCGCCGTCTGCAGCGTGCTCCAGTTCAGTCCGGCCAGGTCGCCGGCCAGCCAGGTACGCATCGCCAGCAGCGTCTGTTCATCGAGGATCAATATCGCCGCCGTCACCGCCGACGCAAACGCTGACAGCGCCACTCCGCACAACGTGATGCGCAGCGGCGTCGCCCCGCCGCGCCCGGCAGAGGCCAGCGCCATCACGCCACCGAACAGCAGCCCCGCGCCGCAGGCGGCGGTCAGCGGGCGCCCGGCGGGGAAAGCGCCGAGAGACAGGCCCAGCGCCGAGGTCGCCACCACCGCCAGCGAGGCGCCGGCGTTAAGGCCGAGAATATGCGGCTCGCCAAGTGGGTTACGGATCACCGTCTGCAGCAGCAGCCCGGCGACGCCGAGCGCCGCGCCGGTCAGCAGCGCTGCCGCCAGCCGCACCAGGCGCAGATCGACGATGATTCGCTGGTCGAAGTTGCGCGGATTGTACTCCAGCAGCGCCTGCAGCACCGTCTGTGGGGCGATCCAGCGGGCGCCTAAGCCAAGATGCACCAGCGAGGCGGCGATAAGCAGCAGCGTTAGCAGCAAGAGCGCCAGTCGGGGGCGGGCATGACGCCGCGCGGCGTACATAACGGCGGCGCTCATGCGTCAACGGCCTGGCGGGCGCGAAACGGCATAAAGAACGGTTTGCCGGTTTGCGGGTTAATCGACATCTGCACGTCAACGTCAAACACGCGTTTAATCAGCTCAGGGCTACAGACATCGTTGTCGCTAATCGTGCCGGCGATGCGCCCCTGTTTGAGGAATACCAGCAGATCGGCGTAGTTAACGGCAAAGTTAAGGTCATGGAGCACCGTCACCACCGTGCGGCCATGTTCGCGGGTGAGAGTCTGGAGCAGCTCGAGGATATCGACCTGATAGCGCAGATCGAGCCAGGTGGTCGGCTCATCGAGCAGAATGGTGGCCGTTTGCTGGGCCAGCGCCATGGCGATCCAGCAGCGCTGACGCTGGCCGCCGGAGAGGCTGTCCACCGGCAGATGGGCGAATTCGGCGGTACCGGTTAAGCGCAGCGCCTCCTCCACCGCCAGCTCATCGGCCTCGGACCACTGGCGCATCAGCCCTTGCCATGGGTAGCGCCCGCGCGAGACCAGCTCGAAAACCGTTAACCCTTCCGGGGTCAGCGGCGATTGCGGGAGGATGCCCAGCTGGCGCGAGACGGCCTTCGTCGGCATCTGGTGAATGGCTTGCCCGTCCAGACGCACGCAGCCGCCGAGCGGTTTCAGCATTCTGGCGATGGTCGAGAGCAGCGTGGATTTACCGGAGCCGTTCGCCCCGGCCAGCACCGTCATTTTGCCGGTGGGAATGGTCAGGTTGATATCGTCAACGATCAGGGTCTGGCCGTATCCGGCCGACAGGGCATCCAGTACGATCCCCTGCTCTGCAGGTTTCACCCGCTGTGGCATAACTCGCTCCTGCGCCGCAGCGTTCCAGGCCATCGCTGAACAGTCTGCAGTCAAACAAAAATAAATCTCATTCTCTTTTGATCATGACGGGGATAGATGTAGTAGTCAATACTCGCCATCGTCATCCGTCCGTCGCGAGCACTACAGCGAGGCTGCGCAACAGTAAAACCAATAAAATCATTTAATATCAATAAAATAACAACACACCACCTCATTGAAAAGACGTGATAACCCCGCCATTTCCCACCGCCAATTTTTTATCTTACATAACATTTACTACTACATCCCTTCATGATTGAATGATTCTCAATTACACATCTGAAGGCGCGTTCAGACGCTAAACAGAGTGCTTTTATTATTCAGGGCAATGATTTTATTGGCTTAATCTGACCGCAAAGGCAGATTCGTTCACGAGAAACAGATAATGACTCAACCCCATGTCGCCTGCAGAGCGTTGCAAGGGCGCGCGCTTTTTTCGCTTCTTTTTTTAGCCTCACCGGGATTAATGGCCGCCGACAATAGCGCGGCGAAAAGTAATAACGACGCGGAAGAGACCATCACCGTGGTGGCCGACGGCGCGCAGCAGAGCGCCACCAGCGGCTATCAGCCACTCAGCTCCGCCACCGCGACGCTGACCTCGATGCCGCTGCTGGATATTCCGCAGGTGGTTAATACCGTCAGCGATCGGGTTCTCGAAGATCAGCACGCCACCTCACTCGATGAGGCGCTGTATAACGTCGCTAACGTGGTGCAGACCAACACCCTCGGCGGTACCCAGGACGCCTTTACCCGCCGCGGCTTCGGCGCCAACCGCGACGGCTCGATCATGACCAACGGTCTGCGCACCGTGCTGCCACGCAGTTTTAACGCCGCCACCGAACGGGTGGAAGTCCTGAAGGGGCCAGCTTCGACGCTGTACGGTATCCTCGACCCCGGCGGGCTGATCAACGTCATCACCAAACGGCCGGAGCGGCAGTTCTCCGGTTCGGTTTCCGCGACGTCCACCAGCTTTGGCGGCGGTACTGGCAGTTTCGACGTCACGGGTCCCATCGAAGGCACGAATTTGGCGTACCGGCTGATTGGGGAATACCAGAATGAGGATTACTGGCGCAATTTTGGTAAAAACAAAAGCAGCTTTATCGCCCCTTCCCTGACCTGGTTTGGCGAGCGGGCGACGGTGACCGCGTCTTATTCGCACCGCGACTACAGCGCCCCCTTTGACCGCGGCACTATTTTCGATCTGAATACCGGCCATGCGGTGAACGTCGATCGTAAAACCCGCTTCGATGAAGCGTTTAATATTACCGATGGCTATTCCGATCTCGCTCAGCTCAACGCCGAGTATCGCCTTAACGACGCCTGGACCGCGCGCTTCGACTACAGCTACAGCCAGGATAATTACAACGATAACCAGGCGCGGGTGGTGGCCTATGATTCGGCGACCGGCAACCTCACCCGCCGGGTCGACGGTACCCACGGTTCAACGCAGAAGATGCACTCCACCCGCGCCGACCTGCAGGGCAACGTGGTGGTAGGCGGCTTTTATAACGAACTGCTGACCGGCGTCGCCTATGAGAATTACGATCTGTTGCGCACCGATATGCTGCGCTGCAAGAACGTGAAAGGCTTTAACATCTATCATCCGGTCTACGGCACCCTCGACACCTGTAATACCGTCTCCGCCTCCGACAGCGATCAGCGTATCCAGCAGGAGAGCTATGCCGCATACGTGCAGGACGCGCTGTACCTGACCGACAACTGGATCGCCGTCGCCGGCGTGCGCTACCAGTACTACACCCAGTACGCCGGTAAAGGCCGACCATTTAACGTCAATACCGACAGCCGCGATGAGAAATGGACGCCGAAAGCCGGCCTGGTCTACAAGGTGACGCCGAACGTCTCCCTGTTCGCCAACGTCGCCCAGTCGTTTATGCCGCAGTCGTCGATCGCCAGCTATATCGGCGAACTGCCGCCGGAAGAGTCCACCTCTTACGAAGTGGGCGCCAAATTCGACCTGTTAAACGGCATTACCGCCAATATCGCGCTGTTTGATATTCATAAGCGTAACGTGCTGTACACCGAGAGCATTGGCGATGAGACAGTGGCCAAAACGGCGGGCAAGGTGCGTTCCCAGGGCGTGGAAGTGGATCTGGCGGGGTCCATCACCGATAACCTCAGCGTGATCGCCAGCTACGGCTACACCGACGCCAAAGTGCTGGAAGATCCGGATTACGCCGGGAAACCGCTGCCAAACGTACCGAAACATACCGGCTCGCTGTTCCTGACCTATGACATTCATAACGTCTATAACAGCAATACCCTGACCGTCGGCGGCGGCGGTCATGCGGTCAGCAAGCGCTCCGGCACCAACGGCGCGGATTATTATCTGCAGGGCTATGCGGTGGCGGATGTGTTTGCCGCCTATAAGATGAAGCTGCAGTATCCGGTGACGCTGCAGGTGAATGTGAAGAACCTGTTTGATAAGACCTATTACACCTCCTCGATCGGCACCAATAACCTCGGCAACCAGATTGGCGACCCGCGCGAAGTGCAGTTCACGGTGAAGATGGATTTTTAAGCCGGACCATGGCGTCGCGCCGGATGTTCATTGCCGGGCGGCGCTGCGCTTGCGCCGGCCTACAACTGCATAGCCTGCGGTCCTTCCCCTTCCTGTCGAGTTCGTAGGCCCGGTAAGGCGCAGCCGCCACCGGGCAATGCGTTCAGCTTACCAGTCCTCCTCCTGGCCGAGGATGCGCAATATATCCTGACGATGCTGCAGCAGCTGCGGGTTATCGCGATGACGGGGAAAATCCAGCGGCAACGCGAACTCAGCGATAATCCGCCCTGGACGCGGCGACATCACCAGCACCCGCTCGCACAGCAGCAGCGCCTCTTCGATATCGTGGGTCACCAGCAGGCTGGTATACCCCTGCTGCTGCCAGAGGGCGATCAGCTCCCGCTGCATGCTGATGCGGGTCAGGGAATCGAGTTTGCCCAACGGCTCGTCGAGCAGCAGCAGGCGCGGCTCATTCAATAAGGCGCGCGCCAGCGCCGCACGCTGCGCCATCCCCCCGGACAGCTGCCGCGGCCACGCCTCGCTGAAGGCCTGCAGCCCGATGCGGTCAATCAGCGCGTCGGCCTTCGCCTCCAGCCCCTTTTTGCCCTGTGCCTGCGGGCCCAGCAGCACGTTCTGCCGTACCGTCAGCCATGGGTAGAGCGTCGGATCCTGAAACACAAGGATCCGCTCCGGCCCCGGGGCGCCGAGCGCCGCGCCGTCGATCTGCATCTGTCCGCTCTGCGGCGCTTCCAGCCCCGCCAGCAGCCGCAGCAGGGTTGATTTACCGCAGCCGGAAGGGCCCAGCAGCGCCACGCTTTCCCCCGGGCGCAGCTGCAGACTGATATTCTCCAGCACCGGTACCGTCTGTTTGCCAAGTGTAAACGCATGATGAAGATGGCTGATGGATACCGCCGCGCCGCGCGCTATCGCCGGCGAATCTGGCGTCGCTGTTACCATTGCATTCCTCCTCGCTGCCAGCTAAGCAGCCGGTCACGCAGCATAAATAATCCGCTTATCAGGCCGGAGCATAACAACGCCATCACCAGCAGCGCGGCGTACATATTCGGATAGGCCGCCCAGCCCTGGGCCCACTGGAGGTAAAAGCCGATCCCTGACTTCACTCCGACCATTTCGGCGACAATCAGCACCGAAAACGACGCGCCGAGCCCCATAAACAGGCCGACAAAGACGTTCGGCAGCGCGGCGGGGATCGCCACCCGCAGGATCAGGAAACGCTGGCTGGCGCCGAGGGTCCGCGCCACGTCGTACCACGCCTTATCAATGCCCATCACTCCGGACCAGGTCAGCACCGTGACCGGGAACCAGGTGCTCAGCGCGATCAAAAACACGCTGGCCCCGAAGCTCGAGGGAAAAATAAACAGGCACAGCGGCAGCAGCGCGGTGGACGGCACCGGCCCCAGCAGACGTAACACCGGATGCACCCAGTAGCCAATCCGTTGCGACCAGCCAATGGCCAGACCGGTGATGAACCCGCTGCTGGTGCCCAGCAGCACGCCGAGCCCCAGCAGCCCCAGCGAGTGCAGCAGGCTGTCGAGCAGGCGCGGCCAGTCGTCGTGCAGCACTTCGATCAGCGCCTGCGGCGGCGCGAAAAACGGTACCGGCAGCATGGCACTCTTGGCGGTCAGCCCTTCCCAGACAGCAAACAGCACCGGCAACAGCGCCAGCCACTTGCCGGCATGCCGCACACGCGCGCCGTGCGCTCGCCAGTAGCGATAGCTCAGCGCCAGCAGCAGTAATCCACCGCCGAGGGTGAATTGCGCCAGCGCCCACCCTTCGCTAAACGGCCAGCGCCGCCCGGCATCGGGCCAGGCCAGGGTAAACAGACCGCCCAGCAGCCACAGCGCGGCGGCCAGCAGCCCTTCTCCCCACAGCGGCGCGCGGCCGGTGGGGCGCGCCAGAGCCTGCTCAGGCGAATACGTTGGCATAGATCCTCTCCGCTAACGGATGGGTATCGGTACCCGGTTTGATCACCTGCACCCGCTGCAGGTCGACCGCGTACTGCGTCAGCTCTTTCACGAATGCTTCGCCCACCGCATGATGGCCGTGGCCCTGCCCGTGCAGGATGCCGCTCACCTCCGCTTCACTGGTGTTCAGGGCATGGGCGATGAAGGATTGCGCCAGGCTTTCC
>OKJG01000020.1_pt1 | contig 11737 bp, 10 predicted proteins | sample 1610961 | NCBI WGS metagenome assembly OKJG01 (sample SAMN04436700, study PRJEB24849) | human gut metagenome | biome: human gut; feature: NICU; material: stool | host: Homo sapiens | place: USA: Saint Louis, MO | collected 2010-07-22
CGGCTTTATTGTAATTTCCCCAGGCATCCGTCGCTGGTGTCGTGTCGGGCTTCTCCTGTACCTTCACCGAGTCTTGATGATAGAGTTTGCTCGTAACCTTTTGTACCAGCTTGAAAAGTATCCATACGACTACGGCCAGAATAACTAACGTTTCCACTCCCTCGCCTTATTCTCGTTCAAAGATGATTGCTGCATTATTTTATACAAGCGCCATATTGATGGTCATTATACCTTTGTAGGGATGAATTCGCGTTATCGCAAGGGGATAACATGCGTCCCCACACCATATACACCGCTATACCACCCATCTTTTCCCCCTCACGTTTTCAACCCAACCTGCTATGCTCCTTCTTTCCCTGTTCTCTGGAGATCTCAATGCTGACCATCTGGGGCCGAAAAACCTCCTCTAACGTGCAGGCGCTGATGTGGTGTGTTGGCGAGCTTGGGCTGGACTATCTCCGGTTCGACGTGGGGCATCGCTATGGTGGTACCGACAGCGAGGCGTTTTATCAGCTCAATCCCAATCGCACGGTGCCAGTGCTGCAGGATGGCGATAATCCGCCGCTGTGGGAAACGGGCGCTATCCTTCGCTATTTAGCCAATCGCTACGCCGATGACGCCTTCTGGCCGGGCGATCTGCTGGCCCGCACTGAGGTTGATCGCTGGGCCGAGTGGTCAAAGCAGAATATCGCCCTCGGCTTTACGGCGCCGGTGTTCTGGCGCGTGGTGCGCACGCCTGCCGCCGAGCGGGATCCGCAGGCCATCGCCGCGGCGGTGAAGGCTCTGGAGCAAAAGCTGGCGATTGCCGAGACGCGTCTCGCCGGCAGTCGCTATCTGGTGGGCGATACGTTCACCCTGGCCGACATCCAGTTTGGCCATGTGCTGTACCGCTACTTTGCCATCGACATCACCCGTCATTCCCTCCCCCATCTGGCGGCTTACTATGCACGGCTAACCGAACGGCCTGCCTTTCGCCAGCACGTCATGGTCAGCTACGACGAACTGAAGGTCTGAAGATGGTCGGTAGCGCCTCCTGACGCTACCGACATACCGGTTAACGCGCCATCAGGACAAACACGCCCCAGCCGAGATATTCCCGGGTCCAGGTGACATGGTGCAGCGGCGCGGTGGTCAACTGCTGGCGAACCTCCGGCGCGAAGTCATCGTGCGGATTGGCCTCCAGCCAGCGGCGCATCGTCAGCCATTTCGCCGCTTCATAACGATCCCAGCCCTCCTGGTCGGCCAGCACCATCTCCACCACGTCATAGCCCAGTTCACCAAAGTGGGCGACCAGCGCCGGCAGCGTCAGGAAGTCATCGGGAGTCTGCGCGCCGCAGGCAACCGCCTCTTCCGCCGTGGCCGGACGTTTACGCCACCATGGCTCGCCGATCAGCAGCATGCCGCCGGGCCGCAGGCTCTGCTTCAGCAGCGCAATCGTGCCGGCCACCCCGCCGCCGATCCACGTGGCTCCCACGCAGGCGGCAATATCGCACGGCTGGCTGGCGACGTATCCGCTGGCATCCTGATGTACAAAGGTTACCCGGTCGCTTACCCCGAGCGCTTCTGCACGGGCGGTCGCCTGCTGGCTGAACAGCAGGCTCATGTCCACGCCGGTGCCGACGATCTGATGATCGCGCGCCCAGCTACAGAGCATCTCGCCGGAGCCGCTGCCAAGGTCAAGAATAGCGGTGCCCGGCGCCATCCGCAGCGCCCGTCCCAGGGTGGCGTACTTTTCCGGGGGAAAAGGGTTATGAATACGGTGTTCGCTTTCACTGATAGTAAAAATGCGAGGGATATCGATCATGGATGTTTCTCCTTGAGAGCCATACGCCCGGGCAGCGACACTGCCCGGGTCGCTGTATCAGCGGTTGTCCGACTGCGCGCGAACGTTATTCAAACCAGTGGTGTTGATCCGGTACGGCTGGCCGTTCACCGACTTAATCAGCTTTTTGGTTTTGAGCTTTTTGAAGACCGCGAGGGTGCAGTCGTTCAGCAACAGCCCTTCCCGGGTGTAGCATTCGACGGCGGTAATGCGGCCGGAGGTATCGCGGACGTGCGCAATACGGCCACCTTTGGCGAGAACGTGTAAGGTCCGTTGTTCCTGACGGGATAAATTCATACTGAAACCTGTTCATTATCATGTGCGAAAACATGCCTACACCCGCAGGTGTGTGCGTAAGGTTTAAGCGCAGCGATAATCAGTCCGGCCTGGGCAGGTCGGGGAACTGATTATCTGATAATGACATTCTCCAGCATCGAAGCCTCGGTAAGCATTGAAAGGTATTAACGCGCTGAATACTAACACCCTCAGTTCATAAGGGTATGGCGCAGATTAAAAACTGTGACCGGTATTACGATTTCCCCTCAGCCTTCCCCGCATTTTGCGCTTTCCGCCACCCGCTCTGTTCCTCAAGATTAACCACCACCTTATCTCCCTCCCGCATTGTTAAATAATTGTTGTCAGATCACAAAATAGAAACAAAAAGACCATTTCGTACGCATTTTATAAAAATGTAGATATTTTTAATTTATGGCTACGAAATGAACATCACCCTGACCTTACAGCGAGGAACGATCCTGATGAACGCCCTGACCGCAGTAAAACCGACACCCGCGCCGTTAGCCCAGCCATATCCGGGCTTTTCCATTGCCCCTTCCGCACAGTCGCCGCGCCTGCTGGAGCTCACCTTTTCCGCCGAAACACCCACGCCGTTCCTGCAGCAGGTCGCGCAGTGGCCGGTGCAGGCGCTGGAATACAAATCTTTCTTACGCTTCCAGGTCGGCAAGATCCTCGACGATCTGTGCGGCAATCAGCTGCAGCCGTTGCTGATCAAAACATTGCTCGATCGTGCGGAAGGCGCGCTGCTGATCAACGGCGAAGGGATCGATAACGTCAGCCAGGCCGAGGAGATGGTCAAGCTGGCCACCGCCGTCGCCCATCTGATTGGCCGTTCCAACTTCGACGCCATGAGCGGTCAGTATTACGCTCGCTTTGTGGTGAAAAATGTCGATAACTCCGACAGCTACCTGCGCCAGCCGCACCGGGTGATGGAGCTGCACAACGACGGCACCTACGTCGAAGAGCAAACCGACTACGTGTTAATGATGAAGATCGACGAGCAGAACATGCAGGGCGGTAATTCCCTGCTGCTGCATCTCGACGACTGGGAGCATCTCGACGAATTTTTCCGCGACCCGCTGGCTCGCCGCCCAATGCGCTGGGCCGCGCCGCCGAGCAAAAACGTCAGCAAGGATGTTTTCCACCCGGTGTTCGACGTCGATTCGCTGGGCCGTCCGGTAATGCGCTATATCGACCAGTTCGTCCAGCCGAAAGATTTTGAAGAAGGCACCTGGCTGAGCCGCCTTTCCGACGCGCTGGAAACCAGCAAAAACATCCTTTCCATACCGGTGCCGGTGGGCAAATTCCTGCTGATTAACAACCTGTTCTGGCTGCACGGCCGCGACCGGTTTACGCCGCACCCGGACCTGCGCCGCGAACTGATGCGCCAGCGCGGCTACTTTGCGTATTCCACGAATCATTACCAGACTCATCAATAAGGGTTCTCAGGCGAAGGAATTGAGCGGATGTATGATTTCGTGATTATCGGCGGCGGCATCATCGGCATGTCGACCGCCATGCAGTTAATTGAGATTTACCCGGACGCCCGCATTGCGCTGCTGGAAAAAGAGACCGGTCCGGCCTGCCATCAGACTGGCCACAACAGCGGCGTGATCCACGCCGGGGTGTATTACACCCCCGGCAGCCTCAAGGCGCAGTTTTGCCTCGCCGGCAACCGCGCCACCAAAGCGTTTTGCGAGCAGAACGGCATCCGCTATGACGTCTGCGGCAAAATGCTGGTCGCCACCTCGCCGCTGGAGATGGAGCGGATGCGCGCCCTGTGGGATCGCACCGCCGCCAACGGCCTGCAGCGCGAGTGGCTAAGCGCCGGGGAGCTACGCGAGCGCGAACCGAACATTACCGGGCTCGGCGGGATCTTCGTCCCTTCCAGCGGCATCGTCAGCTACCGCGACGTGGCGGCGGCAATGGCGAAGATCTTCGAATCAAAAGGCGGAACGATCGTCTACGACGCCGAAGTCAGCGCCCTGAAAGAACATGCCAGCGGCGTGGTGATCCGCACCCGCCAGGGCGGAGAATATGAGGCCTCGACGCTGATCGCCTGTTCGGGCTTGATGGCCGATCGGCTGGTGAAAATGCTCGGCGTCGATCCCGGCTTTATCATCTGTCCGTTCCGCGGCGAATATTTCCAGCTGGCGCCGCAGCACAACCAGATCGTCAACCATCTGATCTATCCGATCCCCGATCCGGCGATGCCGTTCCTCGGCGTCCACCTGACCCGCATGATCGACGGCAGCGTCACCGTCGGCCCCAACGCCGTGCTGGCTCTGAAGCGCGAAGGCTACCGCAAGCGCGATATCTCGCTGGCCGATACCCTGGAGATCCTCACCTCGCCCGGCATCCGCCGGGTACTGCAAAACAACCTGCGCGCCGGACTGGGCGAAATGAAGAATTCGCTGTGCAGAAGCGGCTATCTGCGGCTGGTGCAGAAATACTGCCCGAGCCTGACGCTGAGCGATTTACGCCCGTGGCCCGCCGGCGTGCGGGCGCAGGCGGTATCGCCGCAGGGCAAACTGATCGACGATTTTCTCTTCGTCACCACCGCGCGTTCGATACATACCTGCAATGCGCCATCGCCGGCGGCCACCTCCGCTATCCCGATCGGCGCGCACATCGTCAGCAAGGTGCAGACCCTGCTGGAAAGCCAGAGCAATCCCGGACGCACGCTGCGTGCGGCACGTAGCGTGGAGACACTACACGCCGCTTTTACCCGTTAACCCCCTTAAGACAGGAAGCGATTATGCAACTCAACGATATGACACTGTTTCGCCAGCAGGCGCTGATCGATGGTCAGTGGCGCGATGCGCCCAACGGCGATGTGATTGCGGTGACCAACCCGGCCAACGGCGAGCAGCTCGGCAATGTGCCGAAAATGGGCGCCGACGAAACCCGCGAAGCAATTGAAGCCGCCAATCGTGCCCTTCCCGCCTGGCGTGCACTGACCGCCAAAGAGCGGGCGAATATTCTGCGCCGCTGGTTCGATCTTATGATGGAGAATCAGGACGATCTCGCCCGCCTGATGACCCTCGAGCAGGGAAAACCGCTGGCGGAAGCCAAAGGCGAAATCAGCTACGCCGCCTCCTTTATTGAGTGGTTCGCCGAAGAAGGTAAGCGCATTTACGGCGATACCATTCCCGGCCATCAGGCCGACAAACGCCTGCTGGTGATTAAGCAGCCCATCGGCGTTACCGCCGCCATCACCCCGTGGAACTTCCCGGCGGCGATGATCACCCGCAAAGCGGGCCCGGCGCTGGCCGCCGGCTGCACCATGGTCCTGAAACCGGCCAGCCAGACGCCGTTTTCAGCGCTGGCGCTGGCCGAACTGGCCAATCGCGCCGGGATCCCCGCCGGGGTGTTCAACGTGGTCACCGGTTCCGCCGGGGCCGTCGGCGGCGAACTGACCAGCAACCCGCTGGTGCGCAAGCTCTCCTTTACCGGCTCGACCGAGATTGGCCGCCAGCTGATGGAGCAGTGCGCGAAAGACATCAAAAAAGTCTCCCTGGAACTCGGCGGCAACGCGCCGTTTATCGTCTTTGATGATGCCGACCTTGATAAAGCCGTCGAAGGGGCGCTGGCGTCGAAGTTCCGCAACGCCGGGCAGACCTGCGTCTGCGCCAACCGACTGTACGTCCAGGACGGGGTGTATGACCGTTTCGCTGAAAAACTGCAGCAGGCGGTGGAAAAACTGCGCATCGGCGATGGCCTGCAGGATGGCGTCACCACCGGCCCGCTGATCGACGAGAAAGCCGTCGCCAAAGTTGAAGAACATATTGCCGACGCCATCGCCAAAGGCGCGAAAGTCGTCACCGGCGGCAAACCGCACGCCCTGGGCGGCAACTTCTTCCAGCCGACCATCCTGGTCAACGTTCCCGACAGCGCCAAAGTGGCGAAAGAGGAGACCTTCGGCCCGCTGGCGCCACTGTTCCGCTTTAAGGATGAAGCCGACGTCATTGCCCAGGCCAACGATACCGAATTCGGCCTCGCCGCCTATTTCTACGCCCGCGATCTGAGCCGCGTCTTCCGCGTCGGCGAAGCGCTGGAGTACGGCATCATCGGCATCAACACCGGCATTATCTCCACCGAAGTCGCCCCGTTCGGCGGCGTCAAGGCCTCCGGCCTTGGCCGCGAAGGGTCGAAGTACGGTGTCGAAGATTACTTAGAAATCAAATACATGTGTATTGGCCTTTAACAGGAGCGATGGATGAACAGCAATAAAGCAATGATGGCGCGTCGCAGCGATGCGGTCCCGCGCGGCGTCGGCCAGATCCACCCTATCTTCGCCGAACGCGCGGAGAACTGCCGGGTGTGGGACGTCGAAGGCCGGGAATATCTCGATTTTGCCGGCGGTATCGCGGTGCTCAATACCGGCCATCTGCATCCGCAGGTTGTCGCCGCCGTCGAAGACCAGCTGAAAAAGCTATCTCATACCTGCTTCCAGGTACTGGCCTACGAGCCCTATCTGGCGCTGTGCGAAAAGATGAACCAGAAGGTGCCCGGTGATTTCGCCAAGAAAACCCTGCTGGTCACCACCGGGTCGGAAGCGGTGGAGAACGCGGTGAAAATCGCCCGCGCGGCAACCGGGCGCAGCGGCGCCATCGCCTTCACCGGCGCCTATCACGGCCGTACCCATTACACCCTGTCGCTAACCGGGAAAGTGAACCCGTACTCCGCCGGTATGGGGTTAATGCCGGGCCACGTCTATCGTGCCCTCTACCCGTGCGCGCTGCACGGCGTCAGCGATGACGAGGCGATCGCCATCATCCATCGCATCTTCAAAAACGATGCTGCGCCGGAAGATATCGCCGCCATCATTATCGAGCCGGTGCAGGGTGAAGGCGGATTCTATGCCGCTTCCCCGGCCTTTATGCAGCGCCTGCGCGCCCTGTGCGACGAACACGGCATTATGCTCATCGCCGATGAGGTCCAAAGCGGCGCGGGCCGTACCGGCACGCTGTTCGCCATGGAGCAGATGGGCGTGGCGGCAGATATCACCACCTTCGCCAAATCCATCGCCGGCGGTTTCCCGCTGGCGGGCGTCACCGGGCGGGCGGAGGTGATGGATGCCATCGCCCCCGGCGGACTCGGCGGCACCTACGCTGGCAACCCCATCGCCTGCGCCGCCGCCCTGGCGGTATTACAGATTTTCGAGCAGGAGAACCTGCTGGAAAAAGCCAACCAGCTTGGCGACACCCTGCGCCAGGGCCTGCTGGCGATTGCAGAAGATCATCCGGAGATCGGTGACGTTCGCGGCCTGGGGGCGATGATCGCCATTGAGCTGTTTGAAGAGGGCGACCGCAGCAAGCCTAACGCCAGACTGACGGCGGATATCGTCGCCCGCGCCCGCGACAAAGGCCTGATCCTGCTCTCCTGCGGGCCGTACTACAACGTGCTGCGCATCCTGGTGCCGCTGACCATTGAAGAGGCGCAGATCGAGCAGGGTCTCAAGATCATCGCCGACTGCTTTACCGAGGCGAAACAGGCATAGAACAGAACACATGCGGAAGCGAAGTACGTTCGTAAGGGAATGAAGACGAGACCTGCAAAACAACAATAATACGCGTGCCCCGGCGCGGGAATGTCGGGGCGCTCTCCCAGGTGACACACTTCGAGAGGGTAAATGATGGGGCAACTGTCGCAATCACAGGATTTAGGGGCGGGACTGAAGTCGCGCCACGTCACGATGTTATCTATCGCCGGGGTGATCGGCGCGAGTTTATTTGTCGGTTCCAGCGTCGCCATTGCCGAAGCGGGCCCGGCGGTGCTGCTGGCCTATCTGTTTGCCGGGCTGCTGGTGGTGATGATTATGCGTATGCTGGCCGAAATGGCCGTCGCCACGCCGGATACTGGCTCCTTTTCCACCTACGCCGACAAAGCCATCGGCCGCTGGGCGGGGTATACCATCGGCTGGCTGTACTGGTGGTTCTGGGTACTGGTTATTCCGCTGGAAGCCAATATCGCGGCGATTATTCTGCATTCGTGGGTGCCGGGCGTCCCGGTGTGGTTGTTCTCCCTGGTCATCACTCTCGCCCTCACCGGCAGTAACCTGCTGAGCGTCAAGAACTACGGCGAATTCGAGTTCTGGCTGGCGCTGTGCAAAGTGATCGCTATTCTGGCGTTTATCGTACTGGGCGCGGTCGCCATTACCGGTTTTTATCCCTATGCCGAGGTCAGCGGCATTTCGCGGCTGTGGGACCACGGCGGCTTTATGCCGAACGGCTTCGGCGCGGTGCTGAGCGCGATGCTGATCACCATGTTCTCTTTTATGGGCGCGGAGATCGTCACCATTGCCGCCGCCGAATCGGACACGCCGGATAAACACATCGTCCGCGCCACCAACTCGGTGATCTGGCGTATCTCTATTTTTTATCTGTGCTCGATCTTTATCGTCGTCGCCCTCATCCCATGGAATATGCCGGGGCTGAAGAGCATCGGTTCCTACCGCTCGGTGCTCGAGCTGCTGCATATTCCCTACGCGAAGCTGATTATGGACGGCGTGATCCTCCTGTCGGTCACCAGCTGTCTGAACTCGGCGCTGTATACCGCCTCGCGGATGCTCTACTCCCTGAGCCGTCGCGGCGATGCGCCGGCCATCATGGGCCGGACCAACCGCAGCAAAACTCCGTACGTGGCGGTGCTGCTCTCCACCGGCGCGGCGTTCCTCACCGTGGTGGTGAACTACTATGCGCCCGCGAAGGTGTTTAAATTCCTCATCGACAGCTCTGGCGCCATCGCCCTGCTGGTCTATCTGGTGATCGCCGTTTCACAACTGCGGATGCGCAAAATCCTTCAGGCGCAAGGCGGCGAGATCCGTCTGAGAATGTGGCTCTATCCGTACCTGACCTGGCTGGTGATCGCCTTTATCACCTTCGTGCTGGTGGTGATGCTGTTCCGTCCGGCGCAGCAGCTGGAGGTGATCTCTACCGGCCTGTTAGCACTGGGAATTATTTGTACGGTACCGATTATGTCGCGCTGGAAAAAGCTGGTATTGTGGCAAAAACTGCCGCTGCAAAATACGCGTTAACCCTGTTCCCGGCGCCCGCCGGGAACAGCATTCAGGAGTAAGAACATGACCGCCATTCCCCAGGCGACGGCCATTGACGGGTACCGTTGGCTGAAAAACGACATCATCCGCGGGGTCTACCAACCCGATGAGAAGCTGCGGATGAGCCTGCTGACGTCGCGCTATGAGCTCGGCGTCGGGCCGCTGCGGGAGGCGCTCTCGCAGCTGGTGGCGGAAAGGCTGGTGACGGTGGTTAATCAGAAAGGCTATCGGGTGGCGCCCATGTCGGAGCAGGAGCTTCTCGATATCTTCGACGCGCGCGCCAACATGGAAGCCATGCTGGTGCGCCTCGCCATCGAACGCGGCGGCGACGAGTGGGAAGCCGAGCTGCTGGCCCGCGCCCATCTGCTCAACAAGCTGGAGTCCTGTGACGCCAGTGAGCGCTTACTCGATGAATGGGACCTGCGCCATCAGGCGTTTCACACCGCCATCGTCGCCGGCTGCGGCTCCCAGTATCTGCTGCAGATGCGCGAAAGGCTGTTCGATCTGGCGGCGCGCTACCGTTTCATCTGGCTGCGCACCACCGTGCTGTCGGTGGAGATGCTGGAAGACAAGCATGTCCAGCACCAGACCCTGCTGGACGCCATTCTGGCGCGCGATGCCGAACGAGCCAGCGCGCTGATGCGCGAGCACTTACTGACCCCTATCCCGATTATTCAACAGGCGATGGCTGGCAAGCTGTCGCCGCAGGCAGGGTGAGTCAGATGGTGGGGTTCAAATTACGGGTATGGCGGCACGCTCCTCCACGCCGCACGGGCGTGGAGAAATCGTATCCGTAGATCAATCAGGCCCGCAGGCGAACCGGTTCGCTGAAATCGTCGGCCGGTTCCAGCTTCAGATTAAAGGTGGTCAGCAGCGCTGCGGCGCGCTCGTGGAACTCGCGTAGCGTTTTTTCCAGTCTCTCGCTCACTTCCGGGTCGTCAATGTCGACCGCCTGCCATGAACCTTCTTTATTGAACAGGCCAAACTGGTAGCTGTAGGTGAAACGTGACTCTTGTGCTTCCATTTCCATCCACCAGCCCCAGAATTCACGCTTCTCCGGTGCGGGCTTAACATTGACGCAAACTGCCAGGCAATCGAAAAAGAAACGGTTGTCATGGCACTGCTCTTCGCGAATGTAAGGCCCTAGCGCCGTGAATTTCTTGATCAACTTACTTTTCAGGTGTCCACTTGGTAACGTCATTGCGATCTCCTTTAGTGATGCAACTGTTTTACCAAACCAATAGAATTTAGCAATAAATTAACCAAATCTATGATTGATCCAGCGGGCGATCTGTCGCAATGCGTGATCAAAATTGCGATACACCGGGTTAAACGGGATCTCCAGCAGTTTGCCATCGGAAGATGACGAAGTGATTAACCGCGACTCCTCTTCGGGGCTGAACGGATCGTCCTTCCAGAAGCCGGAAAGCATCGGCGTCGGGCAACGGCGCCCCAGCAGTCCCTGGGTTTTTAACGAGTAGCGGTTGAGCTCCACGCGCAGCGCTTCATCGGACGCGTCATGCATGCCCAGCCGCGAGGCCAGCACGTCAAGATACATCTCCGGCACGCGCCCCTGATGCAGGGGATCCACCAGCAGACCATGAACGACCGGGCCCAGACACGCCACAGCCTTCAGCCGCTGCGGCTCCAGGTAACCCAGACGGACCGCGATATTGGCGCCAAAGCGGAAGCCAAAGGCCGCGACCCGGGTATGATCGACCCACGGTACATTTTCCAGATGGCGCAGCGCGTGCTGGTGCAGCAGGCTGGTGTCCTGATTCAGCGTCCATTTTGACGAGAAGCCGATGGAAGGCATATCGATCGTCAGCATGGCAATACCGAGCGGTGAGAAGTAGTTCTCATACAAGTTGTAATAATCCGTCTGCAGTGAGTCCAGGCCCCCGCACATCAGCACCGTCGGAAACGGCCCATCGCCTTTTGGCATATGCAAAAAGCCGGTTATTGGCGAACCGCCAGGGATGGTGAACTCCAGTTCGCGCAGCGAGCCCGGCAGCCGCTGGGCGGCCTCTTCATACGCCCGGTTGGCTAAAGCCTGCGCCTGTTCGGCCAGCTCATCGCCTTTAATATGCGGATAAGCGGCAATGCTATACAGGTTCGATGCATGCAACCAGTGGCGGCCGCTCAGCAAAGGATCGGCTTCCTGCCCGGCCTTTTGCTGCCACTGCATGGCCTCTTTCGCCCACTCAAAGATCCAGTTGCCGCCGCGATAGCCGATAACGGTATCGAACAGTTCTGGATCCGTTCGTTCGGCCTCGCTCATCACAATGCGCGCTTGCACATCGAGGATCTCCTGCGGGGTCACGCCGCGCCAGATCCACATCAAACGGTTGATCAGACGGTACCAGTGATCGACGTGATTGCCGCTCAGCGCCGACTGCATCGCCTGCGGTTTTCCGGCGGAAAACCGACGCACCAGCGTAGAGGTTTCGGGATGTTTGAAGCGGGGTTTAAACAGCGTTTCGCTGAGGTTAGCCTGTGACATGTGCAGCCTCCGTCGTAGTGCCACTCCTGTTATTGTAACCTGCTAAAGGATAAAA
>OKJG01000023.1_pt1 | contig 11324 bp, 8 predicted proteins | sample 1610961 | NCBI WGS metagenome assembly OKJG01 (sample SAMN04436700, study PRJEB24849) | human gut metagenome | biome: human gut; feature: NICU; material: stool | host: Homo sapiens | place: USA: Saint Louis, MO | collected 2010-07-22
GCCGGGCAAGCGCAGCACCGCCCGGCAACAGGCACAAGGGAGGAAGGGAAGCATCCGGCAGTCACCGGCAATGGGCATCCAGCGCCTCTCCCGCTTCAATGCCCGGTGGCGGCTGCGCCTTACCGGGCCTACATCTCCCTGCGCGCTCCTGTAGGCCGGGCAAGCGCAGCGCCGCCCGGCATCAGGTATAAGGGCTGGAGGGAACCGTCCGCCAGACGCCTACGCCGCGGGTCAGGCTTTGCTCTCCTGCAGCAGTTGCTGGATCACCTGCTCCTGGCGGGCATAATCCCCTTCGCCGAAGGCGGTATAACGCAACTGTCCGCGAGCGTCGAAAATGTAATGCGCCGGCCAGTACTGATTGCCGAAGGCGTTCCAGATGGCGTACTCATTATCCGCCACCACCGGGTAGGTTATCCGCCAGTCCTTCACCGCCTGGCGCAGCAGCGGCAGCGAACGCTCCCAGGGATATTCCGGGGTATGGACGCCAATCACCACCAGCCCGGCCGCGCGGTATTTGTTCGCCCAGTCGCGCACGTAAGGCAGGGTATGCTGACAGTTGATGCACTCCCGGGTCCAGAAATCCACCAGCACCACTTTGCCCTTCAGACGCTCCGGAGTTAACGCCGGGCTGTTGAGCCACGCGCTGCCTCCCGCCAGGGAGGGCATCGCGCTGCTGGGCTGCGGCGCGGCGATCGGCTGGAGGATGGTCTTTCGCTCCGGCTGCGGCAGACGGGCGGCCAGCCGCTGCTCCAGCGCCTGACTCCAGCCTCCCGCACTTTGCAGATAGCGATCGCCGCCGCTGGCGATCAGCGCCACCGAGGCCAGCATCGCCACCCCCGCACGCCGGCGCAGCCGTTCGACGAACGCCAGCCCACGACGCAGACTGGCAATCAACGCAGCGCCACACCACCCCAGCAGGAATAACATCAGCGCCCCGCCGCTGCCGTAGGCCAGCAGCAACCCGCCGGTGGTCGCCTGGCCCGGATGCACAAAGCCCAGGCTGAGTATCGCCCCCAGTACCGGCCCGGCGCACGGGGCCCACAGCAGGCCCACCGCCAGCCCGGCCAGCAGCGAACCGATCCAGCCGCGCTGGCGTGAGCTGGCGTTGTTAAGCTGATTTCCCAGCGCCACCAGGGGTGAGGTCAGCCGCCGCGCGACGCGCTGCGAAAGCAGGCTCAGCCCGACCAGGGCGAAGAACGCCAGCGCCAGGCCGCGGCCTGCGAGGGTCAGATTCACCACCCAGCCGCTGGCGACCGTCACCAGCCACGAAACCGCGCCGAACATCAGCGCCATTCCAGCCAGCATAATTGCCAGCTGCCCCCGGCGGCCCCGGATGCTGGCGAACAGCAGCGGGATCACCGGCAGCGTACAGGGGCTCAGCAGGGTTAACATTCCGCCCAAAAATGCAATGAATATCGACATCGCCTTCTCCTCATTATGTCGTCGCTGCCGGGAGTGGCAGCCACGACATTACAGCAAGGGCATGTAAGGCGAATGTGTCGGGAAAGGGGGAGAATTGTCGGCTTAGTTATCCGTCTGCGCCGGAGATACAGCAGGATACAATCCCGCCGCGGCAAGGCGAACGCTGGCGTCCAGGCCGCCCTGTGGGCGGTTGGCCAGGCGCAGTGCGCCGTTCATCTGGCTGACCAGCTGCGCGGCGATCGCCAGCCCCAGACCGGTGCCGCCGGTATCGCGATTGCGCGAGTCCTCCAGGCGATAAAACGGCTGCAGCACCGCCTGTAGCGAGGCCTCCGGGATCCCCGGCCCCTCATCCAGCACATGGAGAGTGATATCCCCGGCGGCGTCGCGGGTCAGTGTTACTGTGACCGTGGTGCCGAATTTCAGCCCGTTATCGATAAGGTTGGTCATCACCCGACGCAGGGCCTGCGGTGGGATCCACACCACCCCGGCGGTCTCCTCCGGGCAAAAATGCACCGGCCGGCCGACATCGGCATAATCGCAGACGATGGTGTCGAGAAAGGCGTCAAGGTTCAGCCGCTGGCGCGCCTCCGCCAGTGGCTGCGAGGTGCGGGCGAAGGCGATGCCCTCCCGCACCAGGCGGGTCATATTGTCGAGATCCTGCAGCAGCTTATCGCGTAGTTCCGGCTGGTCGGCCATCTCCACCCGCAGCTTCATTCGGGTGATCGGGGTTTGCAGATCGTGGGAGATGGCGGCGAGGATCCGCGCCCGCTCCTGCAGATGGTCGTGGATGCGCGCCTGCATCGCGTTAAACGCGCGAGCGGCACGGCGGACCTCTTCCGGCCCCTGCTCGGCCATGGTTCCCGCCGTATCGCTGGCCGGTTCAAGGGCGTCCACTGCGCGGGTAAAGCGAGTGATGGGCAGCAACACCTGGCGAACGGCATACCAGGCGCAGGCCAGCAGGAGAACAAACTGAGCGATCAGCACCACCGGCAGCCAGCGGGCGATGGCCGGTAGCTTCGGCCACAGATCGAGAGTCAACGGGGCGCCGTCGTGGAGGGTAATATGGGCCTGAATATGCTGCCGCGGGCCGGGGATCGTCACAATACTTACCGGGTAATGCGCGCTCAGCGCCTCCTGCAGGGAGCGGGCTGCGTCCCGGGCGCGCCAGCTGTCCGGGTAGTCGCCGCGCTCGCCGGAGCCCAGCAGATAGCGATAATTGCCGCGCGCCAGCTTCGGCAGCCACTGTGGGCGCTCAGCGGCCGGCAGGCGGTCAAGGATAGCCACGCTGGTGGCGACATCGGAAGCCAGATTGCCCAGCATCACGCTGCGAGCGCTGCTCATGCGCTCATAAAACAGCAGCGACAGGGTTAAAGTATTCGCCAGCAGCAGCGCCAGAAACAGCAGCGCCATCAGCCTCGACTGCAGCGAGGCGGGCCAAAACCTCATTCATGCCTCTCGCGGATGGAGACCGGCACCGACAGCACATAGCCTTCGCTGCGCACCGTTTTAATGTAGGCCGGCTCGCGGGCATCCTCCCGTAGCCGCTGGCGCAGTCGGCTCACCAGCAGGTCAATTGACCGCTCAAACAGTTCCGCGTCGCGTCCCTGGGTCAGATTCAGCAGTTGGTCGCGGTTCAATACCCGCTGGGGGTGATCGAGAAACACCCGCAGCAGCCGATACTCCGCCCCGCTGAGGGCGACGATGGCGCCGCTGTCGTCCAGCAGGTGGCGGGCGGCAGTGTCGAGCAGCCAGTCGCCAAAGGCGATCAGCCTGCCCGCCTCGGTGATCTGCAGATTGGGCGGCAGCGCCCGGGTGCGGCGTAAAATGGCTTTGATGCGCGCCAGCAGTTCGCGGGCCACAAAGGGTTTAATCAGATAATCATCAGCCCCCATTTCCAGTCCGAGGATCCGGTCGCTGTCGTCGGTGCGGGCGGTGAGCATCAGCACCGGAATATCCTGCTGCGGGTTGGCGCGCAGCTGGCGGCAGAGCGTTAAGCCGTCCTCGCCCGGCATCATGATATCCAGCACAATCAGGTCAATTTGATGATTTTTGAGCACCGACCACATGGCTTTGCCGTTCGCCGCGCCGCTGGCGCGATATCCCGATTTTTCCAGATAGTCGACAATCAGTTCCCGAATATCGCGGTCGTCATCGACGACCAGGATGTGGTCAATACGCTCCAAAGGGTGCTCCTGCGGCAAAATAAACTCTTCACAAGCATAAGCCGTGTTGCCGGAAGCGCAACGTCGCGCCGCCGGCAAGGCGCGGATTACAAACGGTCGGCGTCCACCACCGCCTGGACAAAGTCTGCCGGGTCCTCCTGCGGCGGATTATGGCCCACCGCCCCCTGCAGATCCCGGTGTTCATATTTTCCGGTAAATTTAGCCCGGTAGCTGGCGGGAGCCGGATGCGGCGCGCCGTTATTCGCCCCTTCAAGGGTGATGGTGGGCACGGTTATCGGCGGTAGCGCCGCCAGCCGTTGTTCATAGCCGGCATACTTCGCTTCCCCCTTCTCCAGCCCCAGGCGCCAGCGGTAGTTGCTGATGGTGATCGCCACGTGGTCCGGGTTATCCAGCGCCCGGGCGGTTCTGGCAAAAGTCGCGTCGCTGAATTTCCACTGCGGCGACGCCTGATGCCAGATAAATTTCGCAAAGTCGTGGGTGTTCTGCCGGTAACCGGCTTCGCCGCGCGGGGTGGCAAAATAGAACTGATACCACCACGACAGCTCCGCCTGCGGCGGCAGCGGTTTTTCGCCAATCTGCTGACTGCTGATCAGATACCCGCTCACCGAGACCAGGGATTTCACCCGCTGCGGCCACAGCGCGGCGACGATATCCGCCGTGCGCGCGCCCCAGTCAAAGCCGGCCAGATCCGCCTGCCTGATGTTCAGGGCGTCAATCAGATGGACAATATCGGCCGCCATCGCCGACGGCTGACCGTTACGCGGCGTGCTGGCGGAGAGGAAACGGGTCGTGCCGTAGCCGCGCAGATACGGCACAATGACCCGGTAACCCTTCTGCGCTAAAGCCGGCGCCACCTGAGCATAGCTCTGAATATCGTAGGGCCAGCCGTGCAGCAGGATCACCGGCTGGCCGTCGCGCGGGCCGATATCCACGTAGCCTATATTCAGGTCGCCGGCGCGGATCTGGTGGATCTTGTCGAACGCCCCCGCGTCTTCCGCGGCGCAAACGGCAGCGGACCACAGGGTGGATAACCCCAGCGCCGCGGCGCTGGTATAGCGGATCAGGGATAATCTGTTCATCACTTTCTCACCTTTTATCATCATCAAGAGAGTACGTGACCAGTAAAGCGGAAATTTGTATCCGCCATGTGCCCGACCGGGGCCATTTTTATCTCTTAATGTCAGCGCTGCGCCGCGAGATACAGTGTGATACAGAGTCGAGGTTGGCAATTGTTGCGGGCATGTGAATTTATGCTTGCCCCAGGAGATAAATCCGTTACCGTGGCAGGCATTTTTCACCACTTAAGAACGCAGGTACCCGCTATGGCGATTTTTGATGGTCACAATGACCTGCTGCTGAATCTCTGGCTTCACCATCGTGAGGATCCGGTAAGCGCCTTCTTTGCCGGGATAGAAAACGGCCATCTCGACTATCCGCGTATCCGCCAGGGCGGGCTGGCCGGCGGCCTGTTCGCCCTCTTTGTGCCGCCGCAGGAGTATATCGCCCGCGTGGCGCCGCAGTACGCCAGCGAGGCGTGGGATCCGCTGGCGATCCTCTGGCAGCAGTTGGCTATCCTCAAGGCGATTTGCGCCCATGACGCCAGTCGCGCGCGGCTGTGCCTGAGCGCGGCGGATATCGAACGCTGTCGCCAGGATAACGCGCTGGCGATGGTGGCGCACATCGAAGGTGCTGGCGGGTTCGACGCGCAAGGCGAAGATCTGCAGGCCTTTTATCGCGCCGGGGTGCGCAGCATTGGTCCGTTCTGGAACATCGCCAATCGCTTCGGCTGCGGGGTCACCGGCGCCTTTCCCGGCAGCCCGGACAGCGGGCCGGGTCTCACTCGCGAGGGCATTGCGCTCATCGCTCAGGCCAACGCCCTGAAGATGCAGATCGATGTTTCGCACATGAATGAACAGGCCTTTTGGGATACCGCCCACCACTCCACCGCCCCACTGGTGGCCACCCACTCTAATGCCCACGCCCTGTGCCCACAGCCGCGCAATCTGACCGACCGGCAACTGCGGGCGATCCGCGACAGCGGAGGCGTAGTGGGCGTCAATTTCGGCAATGCTTTCCTGCGCGCCGACGGACGGCGCGACAGCGACACGCCCTTAACCACCATTGTCCGGCATATCGACTATCTTATTAACATAATGGGTGAGGATCATGTGGCTCTCGGCTCGGATTTTGACGGCATCACCCTGCCCGACGAGCTTGGCGATGTGGCCGGCTTACCGCGGCTTATCAATGCCTTGCGGGACAATGGCTATGATCAATTGGTGCTGGATAAGCTGCTGTGGAACAACTGGCTGCGGGTATTAAAAAAGGTTTGGCAACAATAGGTTATATTGTAAACATAAAGTTAATTCCTTACAGATTCCGGGTTGATCTCTCTCCCGGTGAAGCGCAATATGCGGCGGCCGTCACAGATCCAGCATTATCCGTGAGGCCTGTCGTCATTTTTAAGAGGAACACAACATGTGGAAGACACCTGCTTTTATCGATTTACGGCTCGGGCTGGAAGTGACCCTGTACATTTCTAACCGTTCATCGCCCCGCCCGCCGTTCGCGCGGGCACCTTCATTCATTACCCGGTCCGTCTTCATGTTCATTAAAGTCCTCGGCTCCGCCGCCGGCGGCGGTTTCCCGCAATGGAACTGCAACTGCGCCAACTGTCAGGGTCTGCGCAACGGCACCATTCAGGCCAGCGCCCGCACCCAGTCGTCGATCATCGTCAGCGATAACGGCAAAGAGTGGGTGCTGTGCAATGCCTCGCCGGATATCAGCCAGCAGATTGCCCATACCCCCGAGTTAAATAAACCCGGCGTACTGCGCGGGACGTCTATCGGCGGCATTATTCTCACCGACAGCCAGATAGACCACACCACCGGGTTGCTGAGCCTGCGCGAAGGCTGCCCGCACCAGGTGTGGTGCACGCCGGAGGTTCATGAGGATCTCTCCACCGGCTTCCCGGTGTTTACCATGCTGCGACACTGGAACGGCGGCCTGGTGCATCATCCCATCGCGCCGCAGCAGCCTTTTACCGTTGACGCCTGCCCTGATTTGCAGTTTACCGCCGTGCCTATCGCCAGCAACGCGCCGCCCTATTCGCCGTATCGCGACCGGCCGCTGCCGGGCCATAACGTGGCGCTGTTTATCGAAAACCGCCGCAACGGGCAGACGCTGTTCTATGCCCCGGGGCTGGGTGAGCCGGATGAAACCCTTCTGCCGTGGCTGCAAAAAGCGGACTGTCTGCTGATCGATGGCACCGTCTGGCAGGATGACGAGCTGCAGGCCGCCGGCGTCGGGCGCAATACCCGTCGCGATATGGGACACCTGGCGCTCAGCGATGAGCACGGGATGATGGCCTTGCTGGCCTCCCTGCCGGCAAAACGCAAAATTCTCATTCATATTAATAACACCAACCCGATCCTTAACGAACAGTCTCCCCAGCGCCAGGCGCTAACGCAACAGGGGATTGAAGTGAGCTGGGACGGGATGGCAATCACCCTTCAGGATACCGCATGCTGATCACCGACACGCTGTCGCCGCAGGCCTTTGAAGAGGCTCTGCGGGCTAAAGGCGCCTTCTACCATATTCACCACCCTTACCACATCGCCATGCATAACGGCGAAGCGACCCGCGAGCAAATTCAGGGTTGGGTGGCGAACCGGTTTTATTACCAGACCACCATTCCGCTGAAAGACGCGGCGATTATGGCCAACTGCCCGGATGCGCAGACCCGGCGCAAATGGGTGCAGCGGATCCTCGACCACGACGGTAGCCACGGCGAAGATGGCGGGATTGAAGCCTGGCTGCGGCTGGGGGAAGCGGTCGGTTTGAGCCGCGACGACCTGCTCAGCGAGCGTCACGTGCTGCCCGGCGTGCGCTTCGCGGTGGATGCCTATCTTAATTTCGCTCGTCGCGCCTGCTGGCAGGAGGCGGCCTGCAGCTCCCTGACCGAGCTGTTCGCCCCACAGATCCATCAGTCGCGCCTCGACAGCTGGCCGCAGCACTATCCGTGGATCAAAGAGGAAGGCTATTTTTACTTCCGCAGTCGTCTGAGCCAGGCTAACCGCGACGTTGAGCATGGTCTGGCGCTGGCGAAGACCTACTGTGACAGCGCTGAAAAACAGAACCGGATGCTGGAGATCCTGCAGTTTAAGCTCGACATCCTGTGGTCGATGCTCGATGCCATGACCATGGCCTACGCTCTGCAGCGCCCGCCCTATCACACGGTCACCGACAAGGCGGCCTGGCACACGACCCGACTGGTGTAATCATGCAAAAAACGTCCATCGTTGCCTTTCGTCGCGGCTACCGACTGCAGTGGGAAGCCGCCCAGGAGAGCCATGTGATCCTCTATCCGGAGGGAATGGCTAAACTCAATGAGACCGCCGCGGCGATCCTCGAGCTGGTCGATGGCCGGCGCGACGTCGCGGCGATTATCGCCATGCTTAACGAACGTTTCCCGGAAGCCGGCGGCGTCGATGACGACGTCGTCGAGTTCCTGCAGATCGCCTGTCAACAGAAGTGGATCACCTGCCGTGAGCCAGAATAAACCCGCCGTCAATCCGCCGCTGTGGCTGCTGGCGGAGCTGACCTACCGCTGCCCGCTGCAGTGTCCCTACTGTTCCAATCCGCTGGACTTCGCCCGGCAGGAAAAGGAGCTGACCACCGAACAATGGATCGAGGTCTTTCGCCAGGCGCGAGCGATGGGCAGCGTACAGCTGGGCTTTTCCGGCGGCGAGCCGCTGACCCGTAAAGATCTGCCGGAGCTGATCCGCGCCGCGCGCGACCTCGGGTTCTATACCAACCTGATCACCTCGGGAATTGGGCTAACCGAGAGCAAACTCGACGCCTTCAGCGAGGCCGGACTGGACCATATCCAGATTAGCTTCCAGGCCAGCGATGAGGTGCTCAACGCCGCTCTTGCCGGCAATAAAAAAGCCTTCCAGCAGAAGCTGGCGATGGCCAGAGCGGTAAAAGCGCGCGACTACCCTATGGTGCTGAACTTCGTCCTCCACCGGCATAACATCGACCAGCTCGATAAAATTATCGAGCTGTGCATTGAGCTGGAGGCCGATGACGTCGAGCTCGCCACCTGCCAGTTTTACGGCTGGGCGTTTCTTAATCGCGAAGGGTTACTGCCGACCCGGGAACAGATCGCCCGCGCCGAGCAGGTGGTCGCCGATTATCGGCAGAAAATGGCCGCCAGCGGCAACCTCACCAACCTGCTGTTCGTCACCCCGGACTATTACGAGGAACGCCCGAAAGGCTGTATGGGCGGCTGGGGATCGATTTTCCTCAGCGTCACTCCGGAAGGCACTGCGTTGCCGTGCCACAGCGCGCGCCAGCTGCCGGTGGCGTTCCCGTCGGTGCTGGAGCAGAGTCTGGAATCGATCTGGTATGACTCGTTCGGCTTCAACCGTTATCGCGGGTATGACTGGATGCCGGAGCCGTGCCGCTCCTGTGATGAAAAAGAGAAAGACTTCGGCGGCTGCCGCTGTCAGGCCTTTATGCTGACCGGCAGCGCCGATAACGCCGACCCGGTGTGCAGCAAATCCCCACATCATCACAAAATCCTTGAGGCCCGGCGCGAAGCGGCCTGCAGCGACATCAAAGTCAGCCAGCTGCAGTTCCGCAACCGTACCCGCTCGCAGCTGATCTACAAAACCCGGGAACTGTAATGACGCTGGCGACCCGCACTGTCACTCTGCCGGGCGGCCTGCAGGCTACCCTGGTTCATCAGCCGCAGGCCGATCGCGCGGCGGCCCTGGTGCGGGTTGCCGCCGGCAGCCACCATGAACCGTCGTGCTTCCCCGGTCTGGCGCACCTGCTGGAACACCTGCTGTTTTACGGCGGTGAGCGCTACCGCAATGATGAACGGCTGATGAGCTGGGTGCAGCGCCAGGCAGGGAATGTGAATGCCACCACCCTGTCCCGCCACAGCGCTTTCTTTTTCGAGGTCGCCGCCGAGGATCTGGCGGACGGCGTCGCGCGCCTGCAGGAGATGCTGCAGGCGCCGCTGCTGCTCAGGGACGATATTCAACGCGAAGTCGCGGTTATCGACGCCGAAAACCGCCTGATCCAACAGCATGAGTTGTCGCGACGGGAAGCCGCAGTGCGTCACGCCGCCATCGCGCCCGCGGCGTTTCGCCGCTTTCAGGTCGGCGACGCCGGGTCGCTGGGGGAGGATTTTCTCGCGCTACAGGCGGCCTTACGTGACTTTCACCGCAGCCACTACGTCGCCCGCCGGATGCAACTCTGGCTGCAGGGGCCGCAGTCGCTGGAGGTGCTCGGCGAACTGGCGACCCGTTTCGCCACCGGGCTTGCCCCGGGCGAGGCACCGCCGCCAGCGCCGCCGCTCACTCTGGGCGAGCCCCCTCAACTGCAGCTGGCCGTCTCCAGCCAGCCCGCGCTGTGGCGCTGCCCGCTGATCGCCTTAAGTGACAATGTCACGTTACTGCGCGAGTTTTTGCTGGATGAAGCCCCCGGTAGCCTGATGGCCGGCCTGCGCCAGCGCGGGATGGCCGAGGACGTGGCGCTGAACTGGCTGTATCAGGATCAGCACTTCGGCTGGCTGGCGCTGATTTTCGCCAGCGACCGGCCGGAACAGGTCGACCGGCAGATAACCCACTGGTTGCAGGCGCTACAGCAGACGACGCCTGAGCAGCAGCAACACTACTATCAGCTGTCCCGGCGCCGTTTTCAGGCGCTGTCGCCCCTCGATCAGCTGCGCCAGCGGGCATTCGGCTTTGCCCCCGGGGCGCCGCCCACCGGGTTCGCCGATTTTTGCGCCGCCCTGCTGGCCGCCCCCACGGTCAGCCTGGCCTGCCAGACGCAGCCCCCCGGAGCAACGGTAGCCACCCAGGGCTTTAGCCTGCCGCTCAGCCGCTGGTCGCCACGTCCGGTCTCTGACCCGGCGCTGGCATTCGCTTTTTATCCGCAGGCCGCTGGCGAGCTCGTGGCCGAAAGCCCGGCGGAAGCCGCGCCACTGCGTCACCTCCCGTCACCGGGAGAGCCGCCGACGCTCCTGCTGCGACCACCCTTCTACTGCTCGCCCACGCCGGCCGAAGGGCTGGCGCGCGGGGAACAGCTGCGTCCATTGCTTGCCGCCCTGCGCCATGCCGGGGGACACGGCGAGTGGCATCTGTTCGACGGTAGCTGGCAGCTGATCCTGCAGTTGCCTGCGTCCGGCCAACGGCCGGAGGCGATTCTGCAGGCCATCGTGCGGCAGCTCGCGCTCCCGGTCGCCCCGCTGCCCCCACCGCCGGAGAGTATTGCGATCCGTCATCTCATGGCCCAGCTCCCCGAACGGCTGGGTACGTCAGCGCACCAGGAAGGTTGGCTGGCGGTCCTGACCGGCGGCAGCGCGAAAGATGCGCAGTGGGTAGCGCGTCAGCTGAGCCGGCTTACCGTCCCGGTTAATCCGCCGATGCCCGCTCCGGCCCCCTGCCGCGGCGGCGTCGAGCGGCTGGCTTTCCCCGGGGACGGCGCGGCGCTGCTGGTCTTTCTTCCGCTGCCGGAAGGCGCTTCGCTGGCGGCCCTGCGGGTGCTGGCGCAGTTCTGCGAGCCGCCGTTTTTCCAGCGCCTGCGGGTGGAGCAGCAGATTGGCTATGTGGTGAGCTGCCGCTATCAGCGCGTTGCCGAGCGCGATGGGCTGCGGAGGGCGCTCCAGTCCCCGGATCGCCGTCCCGGAGAACTCCTCCGCTGCTG
>OKJG01000027.1_pt1 | contig 11174 bp, 8 predicted proteins | sample 1610961 | NCBI WGS metagenome assembly OKJG01 (sample SAMN04436700, study PRJEB24849) | human gut metagenome | biome: human gut; feature: NICU; material: stool | host: Homo sapiens | place: USA: Saint Louis, MO | collected 2010-07-22
ACGCAAAGAGAGCCCCCGGAAGATTCACTTCCGGGGGCTTTTTTTTGGACCAAATTAGGACAGATTCAGACAGGTATTCAGAGGAAAAGAACAATGTTAGACAACACCCGTTTACGCATAGCTATTCAGAAATCAGGCCGTTTAAGCGAAGATTCACGCGAATTACTCAGCCGCTGCGGCATTAAAGTCAATTTGCACACCCAGCGTCTGATTGCGCTGGCGGAAAATATGCCAATCGACATTCTGCGCGTGCGTGATGACGATATCCCGGGCCTGGTGATGGACGGTGTTGTCGACCTCGGCATTATCGGCGAAAACGTGCTGGAAGAAGAGCTGCTCAGCCGCCGCGCTCAGGGCGAAGACCCGCGCTACTTCACCCTGCGTCGTCTCGACTTCGGCGGCTGCCGCCTGTCGCTGGCGACCCCGGTGGATGAAGCCTGGAACGGCCCGGCGGCGCTGGACGGCAAACGCATCGCCACCTCTTACCCGCACCTGCTGAAGCGCTACCTCGATCAAAAAGGTATCTCATTTAAATCCTGTCTGCTGAACGGCTCCGTGGAAGTGGCGCCGCGCGCCGGCCTCGCCGACGCCATCTGCGACCTCGTCTCCACCGGCGCCACCCTGGAAGCCAACGGTCTGCGCGAAGTGGAAGTGATCTACCGCTCCAAAGCCTGCCTGATCCAGCGCGACGGCGAGATGGCCGACGCCAAACAGCAGCTGATTGACCGCCTGCTGACCCGTATTCAGGGCGTGATCCAGGCCCGCGAGTCGAAATACATCATGATGCACGCTCCGACCGAACGCCTGGAAGAAGTGGTTGCCCTGCTGCCGGGCGCCGAGCGTCCGACTATTCTGCCGCTGGCAGGCGACAAGCAGCGCGTGGCGATGCACATGGTCAGCAGCGAAACCCTGTTCTGGGAGACCATGGAAAAACTGAAAGCGCTGGGCGCCAGCTCCATTCTGGTGCTGCCGATTGAGAAGATGATGGAGTAATCGGCCAGCCGGTCACGGGACACACAGGGGAAAACAATCATGAGCTTCAACACAATCATCGACTGGAACGGCTGTAGCGCAGACCAACAGCAACAACTCTTAACGCGCCCGGCGATTTCCGCCTCCGACAGCATCAGTAAAACGGTGGCGGAGATCCTCGATAACGTCAAAGCCAACGGCGACGCGGTGCTGCGCGAATACAGCGCGAAGTTTGATAAAACCACCGTCGCCGCGCTGCAGGTGAGCGAGGCGGAGATCGCCGCCGCCAGCGAACGCCTCAGCGACGAGCTGAAGCAGGCGATGGCGGTGGCGGTGAAAAACATCGAGACCTTCCACAACGCGCAACAGCTGCAGGCGGTGGATGTCGAAACGCTGCCGGGGGTACGCTGCCAGCAGGTCACCCGCCCTATCGCCTCCGTCGGGCTGTATATTCCGGGCGGCTCGGCGCCGCTGTTCTCCACGGTGCTGATGCTGGCAACGCCGGCGCGCATCGCCGGCTGTCAGCAGGTGGTGCTCTGCTCGCCGCCGCCGATCGCCGATGAGATCCTCTATGCCGCGCAGCTGTGCGGCGTGAAAACCATCTTTAACGTCGGCGGCGCCCAGGCCATCGCCGCCCTCGCCCTCGGGACCGAGTCGGTGCCGAAGGTGGATAAAATCTTTGGCCCGGGTAACGCTTACGTCACGGAAGCCAAACGTCAGGTCAGCCAGCGTCTGGACGGCGCAGCCATCGACATGCCGGCCGGTCCGTCGGAAGTGCTGGTGATCGCCGACAGCGGCGCCACCCCGGACTTTGTCGCCTCCGACCTGCTGTCGCAGGCGGAACACGGCCCGGACTCGCAGGTGATCCTCCTGACCCCGGACGCCGACCTCGGCAACCGCGTCGCTGAGGCCGTCGAACGCCAGCTGGCCGCCCTGCCGCGCGCGGAAACCGCCCGCGTGGCCCTCTCCGCCAGCCGGATCATCGTGGCCCGCGACCTGGAGCAGTGCGTGGCTATCTCCAACCAGTATGGCCCGGAGCACCTGATCATTCAGACCCGTCAGGCCCGCGAGCTGGTGGACAGCATCACCAGCGCCGGTTCGGTTTTCCTCGGCGACTGGTCACCGGAATCCGCGGGCGATTACGCCTCGGGCACCAACCACGTCCTGCCGACCTATGGGTATACCGCCACCTGTTCGAGCCTCGGCCTGGCCGACTTCCAGAAGCGGATGACCGTGCAGGAGCTGTCGCGCGACGGCTTTGCCGCCCTCGCCTCAACGATTGAGATCCTGGCCGCCGCCGAGCGCCTTGATGCCCACAAAAACGCCGTAACGCTGCGCGTTGCCGCCCTGAAGGAGCAAGCATGAGCATTGAAGATTTAGCCCGCGCCAACGTCCGTGCGCTGACCCCGTATCAATCCGCTCGCCGTCTGGGCGGCAAAGGCGACGTCTGGCTGAACGCCAACGAATTCCCGACCGCCGTGGCTTTCCAGCTTACCGCGCAAACGATGAACCGCTATCCGGAGCCGCAGCCGAAGGCAGTCATCGAGAGCTACGCCCGCTACGCCGACGTCAAACCGGAGCAGGTGCTGGTCAGCCGCGGCGCCGACGAAGGGATTGAGCTGCTGATCCGCGCTTTCTGTGAGCCCGGCAAAGACGCGCTACTCTACTGCCCGCCCACCTACGGCATGTACAGCGTCAGCGCCGAGACCATCGGCGTCGAATGCCGCACCGTGCCGACCCTCGCCGACTGGCAGCTCGACCTGCCGGGTATCGAGGCGCAGCTGGACGGCGTGAAGGTGGTCTTTGTCTGCAGCCCGAACAACCCGACCGGTCAGATCATCGATCCGCAGTCGATACGCGACCTGCTGGAGATGACTCGCGATAAAGCCATCGTGGTCGCCGACGAAGCCTATATTGAGTTCTGCCCGCAGGCGACGCTCGCCGGCTGGCTCAGCGACTATCCGCACCTGGTGGTGCTGCGCACGCTGTCCAAAGCCTTCGCCCTTGCCGGCCTGCGCTGCGGCTTCACCCTCGCCAACGCCGAGGTGATTAACGTGCTGCTGAAAGTGATCGCTCCGTATCCGCTCTCCACGCCGGTGGCCGATATCGCCGCCCAGGCGCTGAGCGCGGAAGGCATCGCGGCGATGCGCCAGCGCGTGGCGCAGATCCTCGACGAGCGCCGCTACCTGGTGGAACAGCTGCGCGGCATCGCCTGCGTGGAGCAAGTCTTCGATTCCGAGGCGAACTACGTTCTGGCGCGGATAACCGCCTCCAGCGCAGTGTTTAAATCTTTGTGGGATCAGGGCATTATCTTACGTGACCAGAATAAACAACCTTCATTGAGCGGCTGTTTGCGTATCACTATCGGTACCCGTGCTGAGAGCCAGCGCGTGATTGACGCCTTGACTGCGGAGAATGTATGACCCAGAAGTATCTCTTTATTGACCGTGACGGCACCCTGATTTCCGAACCGCCGGTGGATTTCCAGGTGGACCGTTTCGACAAGCTGGCGTTTGAGCCGCAGGTGATCCCGGCGCTGCTGAAGCTGCAGCAGGAAGGCTATAAGCTGGTGATGATCACCAACCAGGATGGCCTGGGAACCGACAGTCTGCCGCAGGAAGCATTTGATGGCCCGCACAACCTGATGATGCAGATCTTCGCCTCGCAGGGCGTCAATTTCGAAGAGGTGCTGATTTGTCCGCACTTCCCGGGCGACAACTGCGCCTGCCGCAAACCGAAAACGCAGCTGGTGCTGCCGTGGCTGGAAGACGGCGTACTGGATAAAAGCCACAGCTATGTGATTGGCGACCGGGCCACCGACCTTGAGCTGGCGGATAACATGGGGATTACCGGCCTGCGCTATGACCGCGAGACCCTGGACTGGCCGACCATCAGCGAGCAGCTGACCCGCCGTGACCGCTATGCCCACGTCGAGCGCATCACCAAAGAGACCCAGGTGGACGTGAAGGTGTGGCTGGACCGTGAAGGCGGCAGCAAGATCCACACCGGCGTCGGCTTTTTTGACCATATGCTCGACCAAATCGCCACTCACGGCGGCTTCCGCATGGAGATCAACGTCGGCGGCGATCTGTACATCGACGATCACCACACCGTGGAAGATACCGGCCTGGCCCTCGGCGAAGCCCTGAAGCTGGCGCTCGGCGACAAGCGCGGCATCAACCGCTTCGGCTTCGTGCTGCCGATGGACGAGTGTCTCGCCCGCTGCGCGCTGGATATCTCCGGCCGTCCGCACCTGGAGTATAAGGCGGACTTCACCTATCAGCGCGTCGGCGATCTGAGCACCGAGATGGTGGAACACTTCTTCCGCTCGCTCTCTTACACCATGGCGGTGACCCTGCACCTGAAAACCAAGGGCAAGAACGATCACCACCGCGTGGAGAGCCTGTTCAAAGCCTTTGGCCGTACGCTGCGCCAGGCGATCCGCGTCCAGGGCGATGCCCTGCCGTCTTCCAAAGGGGTGCTGTGATGAATGTGGTGATCCTTGATACCGGGTGCGCCAACCTCAATTCGGTGAAATCGGCGATTGGCCGCCACGGCTATGAGCCGGTGGTCAGCCGCGATCCGGAGGTGGTATTGCGTGCCGATAAACTGTTTCTTCCCGGCGTCGGCACCGCCCAGGCGGCGATGGACCAGCTGCGCGACCGCGATCTGATCGACCTGATCAAAGCCTGTACCAAGCCGGTGCTCGGGATTTGCCTGGGCATGCAGCTGCTCGGCAAGCGCAGCGAGGAGAACAACGGCGTCGATCTGCTGGGCATTATCGAAGAAGAGGTGCCGAAGATGACCGACCACGGTCTGCCGTTGCCGCACATGGGCTGGAACCGGGTGTATGCCAAAGCAGGCGATCGTCTGTTCCGCGGCATTGAAGAAGGCGCGTATTTCTACTTCGTGCACAGCTACGCCATGCCGGTCAACCCGTACACCATCGCCCAGTGCAATTACGGTGAGGCGTTCACCGCCGCGGTGCAGAAAGATAACTTCTTTGGCGTGCAGTTCCACCCGGAGCGCTCCGGGAGCGCCGGGGCGCAGCTGCTGAAAAACTTCCTGGAGATGTGATGATTATTCCTGCTTTAGATTTAATCGACGGCACCGTCGTTCGTCTCCACCAGGGCGATTACGGCCAGCAGCGCGACTATGGCAGCGATCCGCTGCCGCGCCTGCAGTCCTATGCCGCTCAGGGAGCGGAAGTCCTGCACCTGGTCGACCTGACCGGGGCGAAGGATCCGGCGAAACGCCAGATCCCCCTGCTGAAATCGCTGGTCGCCGGCGTTGACGTCCCGGTACAGGTTGGCGGCGGTGTGCGGACCGAAGCAGATGTCGCGGCCTTGCTTGAGGCCGGTGTCGCCCGCGTGGTGGTCGGCTCCACCGCGGTGAAGTCCCCGGAGGAAGTGAAAGGCTGGTTTAATCGCTTTGGCCCTGAACGGCGGGTGCGGGCGCTCGACGTGCGCATTGACGCCGACGGCAACAAGCAGGTGGCGGTCAGCGGCGGGCATGAAAACTCCGGCGTGACGCTGGAGGAGCTGGTGGAAAGTTATCTGCCGGTCGGCCTGCAGCACGTGCTGTGCACCGATATTTCCCGCGACGGCACGCTGGCAGGTTCTAACGTCTCGCTGTACGAGGAAGTCTGCGCCCGCTACCCGCAGGTGGCGTTTCAGTCATCCGGCGGCATCGGCGATCTCAAAGATATTGCCGCGCTGCGCGGCACCGGGGTGCGCGGCGTGATTGTCGGTCGCGCGCTGCTGGAAGGTAAATTCAACGTAACGGAGGCCATTCAATGCTGGCAAAACGGATAATCCCCTGCCTCGACGTCCGCGACGGCCAGGTAGTGAAAGGCGTGCAGTTCCGTAATCACGAGATCATTGGCGACATCGTCCCGCTGGCCAAGCGCTATGCCGACGAAGGGGCCGACGAACTGGTGTTCTATGATATCACCGCCTCCAGCGACGGCCGGGTGGTCGACAAGAGCTGGGTGTCGCGCGTGGCGGAAGTGATCGACATTCCTTTCTGCGTGGCGGGTGGAATCAAGTCGCTGGAAGACGCGGCGCAGATCCTCTCCTTCGGCGCCGATAAGATTTCGATTAACTCCCCTGCTCTCGCCGACCCGACGCTGATCACCCGCCTTGCCGACCGCTTTGGCGTGCAGTGCATTGTGGTGGGGATTGATACCTGGTTTGATGCAGAGACCGGCAAATATCACGTCAACCAGTATACCGGCGACGAGACCCGTACCCGGGTGACGCAGTGGGAAACCCTCGACTGGGTGGAGGAAGTGCAGAAGCGCGGCGCGGGCGAGATCGTCCTCAATATGATGAACCAGGACGGGGTGCGCAACGGTTACGACCTGCAGCAGCTGGCGAAGGTTCGCGCGGTGTGCCATGTCCCGCTGATCGCCTCCGGCGGCGCGGGCACCATGGAACACTTCCTCGAAGCCTTCCGCGACGCCAACGTTGACGGCGCGCTGGCGGCCTCGGTATTCCACAAACAGATTATTAATATTGGCGAACTGAAAGCGTACCTGGCGGCACAGGGCGTGGAGATAAGGGTATGTTGACTGAACAGCTGGACTGGGAAAAAACGGACGGCATGATGCCGGCCATCGTGCAGCACGCCGTATCCGGCGAAGTGCTGATGCTGGGCTACATGAACAAGGAGGCGCTGGAGAAAACCGAAGCCACCGGCAAGGTCACCTTTTACTCACGCACCAAACAGCGGCTGTGGACCAAGGGTGAAACCTCGGGCAATGTCCTCAACGTAGTGAGCATCACGCCGGACTGTGACAAGGATACGCTGCTGGTGCTGGTGAACCCGATCGGGCCGACCTGCCATAAAGGCACCACCAGCTGCTTCGGCGAAACCGGCCACCAGTGGCTGTTCCTCTATCAGCTGGAGCAGCTGCTGGCCGAGCGTAAGCACGCCGACCCGGAGAGCTCCTACACGGCGAAGCTGTACGCCAGCGGCACCAAGCGTATTGCGCAGAAAGTGGGGGAAGAAGGCGTGGAGACCGCGCTGGCCGCCACGGTGAACGACCGCTTCGAGCTGAAGAATGAGGCGTCGGATTTGATGTACCACCTGCTGGTGCTGCTGCAGGACCAGGGGCTGGATCTCGGGGAAGTGATTGATAATCTGAAGAGTCGTCACTAACGCGTTAACCCCCGCCGCAACGGCGGGGGTAGCTGACCTCAGGATTTGCTTTCCAGCAGCGTAGTGTAGAGATTGACTTAAGCGTCAATCATATGGTCGGCAGTAAACATCTCTTCAAAACGACGACGCGAGTTTTCGCCATAGCGGCTGGCGGTTTCATCGTTATGCCAGAGCTCATTCATCGCCTCCACCAGCGCCTGACTGTCATTCGGCGGGATCACACAGCCATTCACTTTGTCCTGGTTAATGAACGAGGTCCCGGTGCCGATCTCGCAGGAGATCAGCGGCCTGGCGAAGCGCGCGCCTTCCAGTAACGTAATGCCAAACGCCTCGGAGCGCAGATGCGAGGGGAAGACCACGCCCCGGCAGAGCTGGAAGAGAATGTATTTATCTTCGTCGTTGAGCATGCCGGTAAACACCACATTGCTCAGCCCGCGCTGCTGCGCTTCACGACGCACTTCCGCCTCCAGCGGCCCGCCCCCGACGATCACCACCGGCAGCCGGCTACGCTCGGCGGCATCCAGCAGAATGTGCAGCCCTTTGTAGTAGCGGAAAGCGCCAACGAAGAGGAAGAAGTTATCGCCGACGGTTTCCCGCCAGTGCGCCACCCGCTGCGGATCGTGCTGCACGTCATGCTGCTCCAGACCAAACGGGATCACCACGGTTTTATCCTGATATTTTTTCAGGGTCTGGCTGGAGGCCACGTAGTTGGGCGACGAGGCGACGATGCAGTCTACGCTGGCGAGGAATCGCTCCTGCAGCGGCTGGTACAACTTCATTAACCGTTTTTGTTTCACAATATCCGAGTGATAGGTCACCACCGTTCTGGCGTCAGGCCGCGCCGAGAGATGCAACATATCCATGAATGGAAACGGAAAATGGTAGTTGATGATGTCGTAATCATCTTTAATCTGCTTAAAACGCTTTAACGCTTTCAACGAAAACGGCGTGGAGGCAATTTCAAAAAGCTGCTTATTATAAATGACCCGATGGTCTTCGTAGGCGACAGGACCTGTCTCTTTGTCCGGGCTAAAAGTAAAAACATCGGCTGCGATTCCCCGGCGGGCGCAGCCCTGACTTAGCTGATAAATGACCTGCTCAATACCGCCGTAGGTATCGGGATAGTAGGTCTTATAGACGTGTAGAACTCTCAACTGACACCCTTAGAGTAATTTATAGGCGTTAATGGTCTGGGTCGTACAGTTCTCCCACGAAAACTGTTTCGCCTGGGCAAGACCGCGCGCGGTGGCGATTTCCCGCCAGCTATCATCCTGCAGGCTCTGCAAAATATGCACACTAATCGCGTCTACATCATTAGGATCGGCAACGAGGCCGGCATCGCCAACCACCTCAGGCAAAGAAGTGACATTGGAACATACTACCGGCACACCGCAAGACATCGCTTCAAGAATAGGTAAACCGAATCCCTCATAGAAGGAGGGATAAACAAAGGTTCTGGCCGCCGCGTACAGATAAGGCAGGTCTTCATCCGGGACATAGCCCAGGTAACGGATCCACCCTTCACGCGTACCGCGCTCGACTAACTGCCACAGCACATCGTCTTCCCATCCGCGATAACCGCTGAGGATCAGCGGGTAGCGCATGCGGGTCTCCATCGGCAGCAGCTGATAGGCCTGCAGCAGACCGCGGATATTTTTACGCGGCTCCATGGTGCCGATATATAACGCATACCCCTGCCACGCCAGCTGATATTTCTGCAGGACCGGCAGGCACTCCGCCGGGCTGCGCGGAATATAGTCGCTGCTGCAGGCCAGCTTGGTGGTGACGATCCGATCCGCCGGATAGTTGAACAGGCGGATGATTTCACTGCGCGAGAAGTCGGAGACGGTCAGGATCAGCTTCGCCGAATCCAGGCTCTCGTGCAGGGACTTCTCCATATAGCGAACCCGATCTTTTGGATGATATTCCGGGCAGGTAAAAATGGAGATGTCATGAAACGTGGTCACGGCGCGTTCCAGGCGATGCGGCAGATAGAAATTGGGACCAGGGGAAATGTAGTCTTTGTAATCGCGCAATGCCCACGCCTGGCGCCGCGGATGCAGCAGGCGATACGCCTCAATCAGCAGCGGCTGGCGGCGCAGAAACGCCGACAGACGACCATGATTGCTGGCTTTGGTATCGCTTTTATTCTCCACCTGGGGGATCTGATCGATAAACGACGCGCCGTGAAACAGCTTCAGTTCTTCGATTTCACGGGCAACCGCCAGCCGCTTAACCAGCTCCAGGGAATACCGACCGATGCCCGTTAATGGGTATTTAATTGGCTCATCAGCAAAAATAATTTTCATAATAAATCACACATCATCATCTACCTCCCCTTGTATTCAAAGGCAAAAAATACAAGGGGGAATATTTTTATTTAAAATATTTAGCTTTAGCTAAGCCTTGACACATATTAACCAGGCGGCGTGAAACAGCATAATAATCATGTTGTTCACGCCATGCATCGGCACGTTGTTGAGTCCTGGTAGCCCAGGCGTCCTGTTCACGGATGGAATGAAGGATCCGGTCAATCCCCTGACTGATATCGTCGACGCTGCATCCATCAAATTTAAAGACCGCATCGTCCAGATCATCAAATATCGCCAGGGGTGTTACCGCAACAGGTTTTTGGGTCGCCATGCCATAACGTACCGCTCCGCTAGCTGACTCACCCGTATTCTGGTAAGCAAAAATCAGTAGATCAGCTTCTGAGAGCAGCCGCAAACTTTCCGCATCAGGCAGGAAATCATTATGCATCTCAATGATATCGTTAACACCTAGCCGCTGAGCTGCCGCTTTAAGTTCTGCCACCAGATCGCGTGATTCTCCAACCGGATACTCCGCGTTAACCAGACGCAAACGAACCGGTTTCCCCGCCTGCTTGAGGCGATGGACGGATTCTACCAGCTCCATCAGGCCCTTATGCGGTAAGCAGAAGCCATAGCTCGCAATTAACGGTAAAGCCTGCTGTTGACGCGCGGCGCTCCCAGCAGCGTAGTTGATAACACCATGCGGAAATAAAGCAACATTATCGGTTAAGCCTAAATCTTTAAGGCGGTTCATATCGGCAATTGAATGCACCAACAATCGGTCACAAAGCGCCAGCGCATCCGCCATTTCGGCAAGGCGGAAATTCCAGGTCGGCTCTTTTTCCAGCGGATCCACAGTTGAATGCATCGTCATGACAACCGCTCGACCGGCGTCATGCTGGCGACGAATAAACGCCGACAGTTCGCGATGATTAAAGAATCCATAGTTAAACTGGATCACGATGACATCAAGTCGCAGAGCATCAATTTGTGGCTGGAGATTTTCAAGATAGTTATTTTCTTTACCCACAATCCAGTTGCGCAGTACAAACTCTTCGTCTGCACACACAAGATCTCCAGCGCTGACCTGGGGAGCAAAAACAACATCCGCGCCATGCGGTGCGCTCTCCAGCAAATGCTGAGAATAGGTTGCGATCCCACATTTCGTGTTCCAGGTCGTCAACCAGCCAATTCGCGCCCGATGCTGAGCAATATCAATATGCGCACGCAGCGTCTTAACTGCCTGACGAGAACGATCAGCCACCGCTTTCCAGGTAAACTGCTGCAGAATAAGCTCGCGACCAGCATCAGCCATGTCACGCAGCACTGATTTATCCGTCGAGGCTGCAGCTTTTAACGCATCCGTTAAGTTTTCTATGTCCACACTGGCCCATGTCGAGGCAAAGAGACCACAGTGTGTTTTTACCCGGGTAAACTGATAGTTAACCAGCCATGAATTTTGTGAATTAACAAAATCTAGTTGACCGCTCCAGTTAGTGACGATGGCTGGAAGCCCACTCAGCATTGCTTCAGCGATAGGTAAACCAAAGCCTTCGGCGCAACCTGGAGCAACCAGAACATCGCAGCTTTCATAAAGCCCTTTAAGCTGGCTGGCTGACATATCCTCTTTGATTATTTCAACTTTGGGGTAGTCCGCGAATTGAGCCTGGGCGTGTGCCAGCCACGCGTCAATTTCATTGTGTGGATTGTTAAAAGTCTTAATGATCA
>OKJG01000042.1_pt1 | contig 9567 bp, 7 predicted proteins | sample 1610961 | NCBI WGS metagenome assembly OKJG01 (sample SAMN04436700, study PRJEB24849) | human gut metagenome | biome: human gut; feature: NICU; material: stool | host: Homo sapiens | place: USA: Saint Louis, MO | collected 2010-07-22
AGGTCCGGCAAGAGAGAATTACCCCTGCGGGTGCAGCGCCGGGTGTTGCACTGCGTCAGCCGGGGGCTGAGGTCGGATGCGGAACCAGATCGCGTACATGGCCGGCAGGAAAATAAGGGTCATGATGGTTCCCCCCAGCGTCCCGCCAATCAGCGTATAGGCGAGCGTTCCCCAGAAGACCGAATGGGTGAGCGGAATGAACGCCAGGATCGCCGCCAGCGCGGTCAGCAGAACCGGGCGGGCGCGCTGTACTGTCGCCTCCACCACCGCGTGGAACGGATCGAGCCCTGCCTGTTCGTTGTGGTGGGTTTGGCCAATCAGGATCAGCGTATTGCGCATCAGGATCCCCGACAGGGCGATCAGGCCCACAAGAGCATTGATGCCAAACGGCTGATTGAACAGCAGCAGTGTCGGCACCACGCCAATCAGCCCCAGCGGCGCGGTCAGGAAAACCATGACCATCGCCGACAGCGAACGCACCTGCAGGATAATGATCAGCAGCGTTAGGGCGATCATGATGGGAAATAACGGCACCATCGCCCGGGTGGCTTTGCCTGATTCCTCGATCGACCCCGCCGTCTCGATGCGATACCCCGGCGGCAGCGAGTCGATAATGGGCTGCAGCGGTTTCATCAGCGCGGTGGAGACATCCGGCGGCTGCAGGTTATCCGCGACATCTCCGCGAACGGTGATGGTCGGCGTGCGATCGCGACGGCGAAGCAGCGGGTCCTCCATTCTGATCGACACGTCGCCAATCTGTGACAAGGGAACCCGCTGCCCGCCGCTGCCCACCAGGGTGAAGTCGGCGATTTTCGCCGGATCCAGACGGATATCGCCCGCCGCGCGGCCGATGACCTGCACGGCGCGAATATCTTCCCGAACGGTGGTGATGGGGATCCCTGACAGCAGGAACTGCAGCTGCTGGGCGACGGACTGGGAGCTGAGTCCGCTCGCCTGCAGCCGGTCCTGATTGAGGCTGAAATGCATCACCGGCACCCGCGAACCCCAGTCGCTATTGACGGTGCGCATCAGCGGACTGGCCTGCAGCACCGATTTAACCCGTTCGGCGATGTCGAGCAAGGTGTGCGGATCGGGCCCCATCACCCGCCAGGCAACCGGATAGGGCGAATAAGGGCCAAAGACCAGCTGAGTGACACGCACCCGCGCTTCCGGCGCAAGGCCATTGGCCACCGCCTCCCGCAGCCGCAGCTTGAGCGCCTCGCGGGCGTCCTGACCGTCGGTCAACACCACCAGTTTGGCAAAGGAGGGATCGGGCAACTCCGGGGCCATCGCCAGGTAAAAGCGCGGCGCGCCCTGGCCGATATAGCTGGTGACAATCTTCGCCTCCGGCTGCTGCTGCAGCCAGTGCTCAATTTTCGCCGTCGCGGCGCTGGTCTGGATAATCGACGACCCGTAAGGCATCTGTACTTCAACCAGTACTTCCGGACGATCGGAGGTGGGGAAAAACTGCTTTTTCACCAGGCTCATTCCCAGTATCGCCACCATAAATAACACCACCACGCTGGCGGCCACGCGCCATTTGCGGGCGATAACCCGGGTCAGCAGCCGACGGAAACGCTGATAGCGCGGGGTGTCATACAGCGCGGCGTGGCCGGCCGTCGCAGGCTTTCTGTCCGGCAACAGGTGCACCCCCAGCCCGGGGGTAAAAATCACCGCCACAATCCAGGAGGCCATCAGCGCGATACCGACGATCCAGAACACGTTGCTGGCGTACTCCCCGGCGGTGGACTGCGCAAATCCATTGGGCATAAAGCCTACGGCCGTTACCAGGGTACCGGCCAGCATGGGCGCCGCGGTATGGCTCCAGGCATAGGCGGAGGCTTTGAGGCGGTCGTACCCCTCCTCCATTTTGACCACCATCATTTCGATGGCAATGATGGCATCATCCACCAGCAGGCCCAGGGCGAGGATCAGCGAGCCGAGAGTGATACGGTCGAAGTTTTTGCCGGTCGCCTCCATCACCACAAACACCACGGCCAGAGTTAAAGGCACCGCCGCCGCGACCACCACCCCCACTAGCCACCCCATTCTCACAAAGCACACCGCCATAACCACCAGCAGGGCGACAAAGAATTTGATCATGAACTCATCGACTGCGGCGCTGATATTCACCGACTGATCGGTCACTTTGGTCAACGACATGCCGAGCGGCAGGCTCTGATTGATGCTGGCCGTTTCGGCGTCCAGCGCTTTCCCCAGCGCCAGACCATTCCAGCCCTCGCGCATCACCACCCCCAGCAGCAGCGCCGGTTCGCCCTGATTGCGGATCACGAAGGTCGCGGGAGCTTCATACCCTCGCTCAACCGTGGCGACATCGGCCAGTTTCAGCGTTCTGCCCCCGGCAATAATCGGCGTGTCGCGGATCTGCTGCAGGCGGTCGAACGCCCCGTCGAGGCGGATAAAGATCTGCCCGCCCCGGGTCTCAATGGCCCCGGCGGCGGTCAGCACATTCTGGCTGTTCAGCGCGGCAAAAATCGCCTCTGGCGAAAGGCCCAGGGTGGCGAGACGATCATGAGAAAAGGAGAGATAAATGCGCTCCGCCTGTTCGCCGAGGATATTCACTTTTTTCACCCCGGGTACATGCAGCAGCTGCTGGCGCAGGGCTTCAGCGTCACGCACCAGCTGCCGCGGCGGCTCTCCCCGCGCTTTCAGAGCAAAGAGGGCAAAGGTGACATCGGCGAATTCGTCATTCATCATCGGGCCGGAGACGCCGGCAGGCAGGTTTTTCGCCTCATCCCCGAGCTTTTTGCGCGCCTGATAAAACTGCTCCGGCACCTCGGACGGCGGGGTCTGATCCTGCAGCGATAACGTGATCAACGCCATGCCTGGGCGGGTATAGGTCTCCGTGCGATCGTACCACTTCAGCTCCTGGAGCCGTTTTTCCAGCGGCTCGGCGACCTGATCCTGCATCTCCTGCGCGGTGGCGCCGGGCCAGACGGTAATGACCGTCATTTGCTTGACCGTGAAGGGCGGATCTTCCGCCCGCCCGAGTCCGAAGAACGCCACCAGCCCGGCGACGGAGATGAGGATAATCAAAAACAGGGTCACCGACCGCTCGCGGACGGCCAGCGCGGAGAGATTAAAACGCCCGGCGCTCATGGCTGGCTCCCGGCGGCATTATGCACGCGTCGTTCCGCCAGACGCACCGCCTCGCCCTGGTGCAGAAGATGGGCGCCCAGGGCGACGATGGGCTCGCCGGGCTTCAGCGGGCCGGTCACCCGCGCCGTTTCATCATTCAGGCCGAGCACGGTCACCGGTTGCCAGGAGACGGTGGCCGGACGCGAGGCAATGCGCCAGACGCCAGGGCCGTTGCCCGGATCGTAGAGCGACGCCAGGGGCACCTCCAGCACCTGGCCTGGCGCCAGGTCGCTGCCGATACGTCGGGTCACGGTAGACCCCAGCGGCGCATTCGCCAGCGCCCCGTTCCGCACATAGCGCGCTTCAAAGGTGCGGGTGGTGGCGTCAGCCGCGTCCGAAAGCAGTCGCAGGGTCGCCGTGACCGGCTGAGATTCGCTGCCATAGCGTGTCGCCAGCGCCTCGCTGCCGACCGCCGGGCGCAGCGTCTCCGGAAGCTGCACCCGCGCTTCGCGCTGCCCCGCCCGCGCCAGGCGGATCACCACCTGTCCGGCGCTGACCACCTGCCCCGGTTCGGCAAGCGTTTCCACCACCACGCCGTCAGCGTCCGCCAGCAGTCCGGCATAGCCGGTGGCGTTTTGCGCCACATTGGCCTGCGCCTGGGCCGCGCTCAGGTCGGCTCTCGCCGCCTCTGCCGCTGCGTTAATCTGGTCGAATTCCGCGGCCGAGACGGCGCCACTCGCCACCAGGCCGCGATAGCGGGCCAGATCGTTGGTCGCCTTTTTGGCTCGCGCCCGCGCGGCATCCACGGCCCGCTGTTGAGACTGCGCCTGCAAGGTTAAATCAGCCGGATCCAGACGCAGCAGCAGTTGACCGCGCTTGACGCTCTGCCCGGTCTCCACCAGCCGGGCAAGGATTTTTCCCGATACCCGGAAGCCGAGATCGCTTTGGGTACGAGCGACCACCACGCCGGTAAAGGCCCGCGAGCTGGCCTCCGCGCGCTCGACGGTCGCCATCCGGACCAGCGGCGGCCGGGTGCGGGGATCGTCATGATCGGCAGGTTCGCCGCAGCCCGCGAGGGCCAGCGGCAGGAGGCAGATGGCAAGATGGACGGCATTGAGCCTGAGCATGGGTCACCTTAATGAAAAGACCGGACAGTGACCGCATTCTCAGACGAGTGACCAATAAAGTCAATAGTCACCAATCAGGGGGAGAGACTTCTCAGGATCAGGGAGGCAAGCAGCACCGCCGCGGTGGGCGCGGTGTCGAGATTGTATTGCAACTGCACCGGGTTGATGAAAGGACACATCACCATATAGACCGCCAGGGTCGCCTCATCCAGCGGGGTTTTGCGCTCGAACTCACCCGCCTGGCGGCCTTCGACAAGGATTTGACCAATCAGCTGCTGTAGATGACCGGCATACTGTTCCGTTGAAGGCCATTTATCGCGCGCTGCGACGGCGGCGATGTCGTACAGTTTGCGATCCTCGAAAAACAGTTCACTGCCGGCCTCGGTCAGTGCCCGGAACAGGCGGCGCAGTTTCTCGCTGGCGGACGGCGCATCGGCGATAGCCGCGCTGACGGCCACCATGATCTTCTCCAGCCGGCTGGCGCAAATCGCCTCGCCAATCGCCTGCTTGGAGTCAAAGAATTTATAGATATAGGCTTTGGAAAAGCCTATCGCTTTGGCGAGATCGGTGACCGTCGTTTTCTCATAGCCATAGCGACTAAAGTGCGCCATGGCCGCGTCAAGAATCTGGTCCCGAACGCTGTGGTCATGGGGACCACGGCTTGCAGGGGTGGGGGTATTTTTCGTCATCCGTTTAGCTTAATGCGATCGCTATCGTTTGACAACGAGTGACGTTATTATGATTTGGTCACAATAACACCCCGCTCTGTGATCCTCTTGCCGCGTTACGCCTCACCCGCCTCTTGGTTTATCGCGCCGGCGGGCAGACAACCCATGCCTTGCAGCGTCTGAAGCACCGCGCTGTCGAGTGGGGTATGCGGCTCCGCACCTAAAAAATCAACCAGTTTATCGTTGCGCAGGCGTACCGGCAGACGCCAGAGATAGTGCATCTCGACCATTTCCCGCAGGGTGGCGTTAAAGGGCGCCGCCAGCTTTACCAGCCACCAGGGAAAAGACTTCACTGCCGCTCGGCCGCCATAGCGGGCGACCACCCGCTGGATCGCCTGACTCATTTCGCTGCCGTCCGGGTCCCAGTGGCCCTGCATATGAAAACGAGCAAACGGCTCAAGCTCATGCCTGCGGGCCAGCAGCGCGGCGATGGTGTCGGCGACGTCGGGCAGATAAGCCCACTGATGCCCGACGCCGATCGCCCCGGGGCGGCTAATGACGCGGGGAAGCTGACCAGGCTTGACCAGCCCCTGAGAAAACCAGTTATTTCCGGCGCGTGGACCAAAAAAATCGCCCGCCCGAACAATCAACGCCCGGCCGCCGCGCTGCACGTAATCCTCCAGCGCCAGCTCCATCTCCACCCGAATAGCGCCTTTACGGGTCACCGGTTGCTGAGGGGCCGCTTCAGCAATCAGCGGAAAGGCATCCGGTCCATAGTTGTAGACCGTGCCGGGCAGAACAACTAACGCCCGCTGTTGTTCGGCGGCCTGCAGGGTGTTGTGCAGCATGGGCAGTACCTGTTGCCGCCAGTGCCGGTAGCCCGGCGGATTGACCGCATGGACGATAACGTCGCAACCGGCAGCCGCCGCCGCAACCTGCCCGGCATTCAGCGCGTCGCCGGCTATCCACTGCATGCCATCTGCGGGACCGCGAATCTGAGCGCCGCGCTTCAGCGCCCGAACCTGCCAGTTGTCCGCCACCAGCCGGCGCGCCACTTCCCCGCCAATCCCCCCGCTTGCTCCCAGAATAAGTACTTTGCCGCTGCTGTTCATCCTCTTTCCCCGTTCGCTAATGGATGCTTGACAGCCTACCTGCCGCTCATATCAAATGAAATTGCATACCATCATCGAGCAGCTATACATTTTTGTATGAATACCTCTATTCCCTGGGAGTGGTACCGAACCTTTCTCGCCGTCCTGCAGGAAGGTTCCTTATCGGGCGCATCGCGCACCCTGAACATCACCCAGCCGACGGCGGGGCGCCAGATTGCCGGGCTGGAGGCCGCGCTCGGCCAGGCCTTATTTACCCGCTCGCCGACCGGCCTGCTGGCGACCGACGCGGCGCTGGCGCTGCGGGTGCACGCCGAGGCGATGGACAATACCGCCCGGGCGCTGGAACGCACGGCGGCTAACTTTAGTCGCGACCGAACCGAACTGCGTGGCGTGGTGCGGGTGGCCGCCAGCGAGGTGGTCGGCGCCGAGGTGCTGCCGCCGCTGGTTGCCCGGCTCAGGCAGGCGTGCCCGAATATTGTCATCGAACTGATGCTCTCCAATCGGTTTCAGGATCTACTTCACCGGGAGGCGGATATTGCGGTGCGGATGGTCGCCCCGCAGCAGGAGCAGCTTATCGCCCGCCGTCTCGGCAGGATCGAGCTTGGGTTACATGCCACCGCCGCCTACCTGACGCGCCAGGGCCTGCCCGCTACCCTCGACGATCTGGCCAGCCACGCGCTAATTGGTTTCGATAGCGCCACCCCACTTGTTCGCCGGGCCCTGCAGGCTTACCCCCGATTTCAGCGCGAAGCGTTCGCGATGCGGACCGATAGCGACCTCGCCCAGTTGAGCCTGATCCGCGCCGGAGCTGGGATCGGCATCTGCCAGGTGCCCCTTGCGGATGGCATTATTCCCCTGCAGCGAGTGCTGGCGGCCGACTTTTCCCTGAATCTCGATACCTGGCTGGTAATGCATGAGGATCTGCGCCACAGCCCAGCCTGTAAGCGGGTATTTGATTTTCTCGCCCAGGGGTTGCAGGCGTATATTCGGGGCCCACTGGCGAGCTGATCCGCCCCATCGCGCGGGCATTTCATTGCCTGCCGAAATAGTCACTCATTGACACTGTAAATATGGCATTGTATAAAACCCCGCCCCAATAATGAGTTTCATTTGCATTACTCCCATTTGCTGGTCATCCACTCGGCTGTTTACAAGGATAGCGTTTAATGAAGAAGGTCCTCTGCGCGTTAGGCTTGATGTTCACCGCCGTCAGTTCCGCGCTGGCAACAACCTACCCCCTGACGATTGAAAACTGTGGCTATCAGGAGACCTTCACCCGGCCGCCGGAGCGCGTGGTCGCGCTGGGGCAAAATACGGTCGAAATTCTGCTGCTGCTCGGGCTGCAAAAGCAGGTGGTCGCCAGCGCCTTCTGGCCGACCAGCGTTTTACCGCAGCTGGCTGAGCAAAACGCGAAGATTAAAACCCTGACGGTGGAAATTCCGAGCCTGGAATCCGTGCTGGCGCAAAATCCCGATTTCGTTCCCGCCCAGTTACCTCTGCTGCTGGGGCCGGAAAGCAAAGTCGCTAAGCGTGAAGATCTCGCTACCGTCGGCGTAAACAGCTACGTCTCACCGGGGATGTGCGCCACCAAAAAGGCCACCGGCGATATGTACGGCAGCCGACAAAAGCTGTGGGATATGACCTGGCTGTATCAGGAAATTAGCGATTTTGCCCGCATTTTCAACGTCGAAGATCGTGGTCAGGCGCTGATTGCCGATTTCAAAAAACGTGAAGCCGACCTGCGCCAGGAGTTTGGTAAAAGCAAAAAGGATCTCTCCTTCGTCTTCTGGTTCTCCAGCGCCTCACCTTCGGCCGATGCCTATGTTGGCGGCAAAAACAGCGCCTCCGGATTTATCGCCAGCGTGCTGGGCGGACATAATGCGATTACCTCGGAAACCGAGTGGCCCACGGTGAGCTGGGAGAGCATTATTGCCGCCAACCCGGATGTGATCGTGGTCTCCAGCCTGGATCGTAACCGCTGGGCGCTGGATAAGGCCGAGGAGAAGATCAAATTCCTCAAAAGCGATCCCGCCGTCAGCCAGCTGGAGGCCGTGAAAAAAGGCCATATCGTGGTCATGGACGGTCAGGCGATGAATCCGACCATTCGCACGCTTTATGGCGCGGAACAGGTGGGCGAACAGCTGAGAAAAATGGGGCTGAACTGATGAGCGTCGCCGTGCTTCAGACGCGCCGCAGCATGCTGCTCACCGGCTGGTGTTTACTGGCCGTGATCGTGCTGGCGCTGGTGATAGCGGTGGGCGTCAGCGTCGGCGAGCTGGCCATCCCGCTGCAGAATGTCTTTTACGCTATCAGCAACAGAACCGGCTTAACCGCTGAGCCTCTCAACCGTATCTATGAGAGCGTGATCTGGGATTTCCGCCTCAGCCGCGCGCTGGTCGCCGCCTGCTGCGGCGCAGGCCTCGCTATCTGCGGCGTCGTGCTGCAAAGCCTGCTGAAAAATGCCCTCGCGGAACCCTACGTCCTCGGCGTCTCCGCCGGGGCCTCCACCGGCGCGGTGTCGATCGTGGTGTTGGGCCTTGGCGCTGGCGCGATTTCCCTCTCGGCAGGCGCCTTTGCCGGGGCCTTCGCCGCCTTCGCCTTTGTCGCCTTGCTGACTAACGGCGCGCGCGGCGGCAATGAGCGTACGATTCTGGCGGGCGTTGCCGCATCGCAGTTATTTAACGCCATCACGGCTTACACCATCAGCACCTCCGCCAGCGCGCAGCAGGCGCGCGATGTGATGTTCTGGCTGCTGGGCAGCTTCAGCGGCGTCCGCTGGCCCGAATTCCAGCTGGTCATCGTGGTGGTGCTCGCGGGCCTGGCGGTCTGCCTGTGGTATGCCCGGGCGCTGGATGCATTCACCTTCGGCGATGATGCCGCCGCCTCGCTGGGGATTGCCGTGCCACAGGTACGCCTGATCCTCTTCACCACCGCGGCGCTGATCACCGCCACCATCGTCAGTATGGCCGGCTCGATCGGCTTTGTCGGCCTGGTGGTGCCGCACGTGATGCGCTTCTTCTTTGGCCCGCTACACCGGACGTTGCTGATCGCCAGCGCGCTGGCAGGGGCGATCCTGATGGTGCTGGCGGACATTGCGTCGCGCCTGCTGATTGCCCCGCAGAGTCTGCCCGTTGGGGTGGTAACCGCCCTGGTTGGGGTGCCTTTCTTTGCCGTGATTATCTACCGCTCAAGGAATAAGTGATGAGTATTTGCGCTGAAAATATCACCTGGAAGGCAGGCAAAAAGGTCATCGTCAATAATGTCTCGCTGCGGGTGTCGCGCGGCGAAACGGTCGGACTGCTGGGGCCCAACGGCTGCGGCAAATCCTCGCTGCTGCGCGTTCTGGCGGGCCTGCGCCGCCCGGATGCGGGTCGCGTCACCCTCGACGGCCAGGACATCACCCGGATGGCGAAAAAGCAGCTCGCCCGCCGCGTGGCTTTCGTCGAGCAACACGGCATGACCGAGGCCAATATGCGGGTGCGCGACGTCGTGCGCCTGGGGCGCATTCCCTACCACTCCCCGTGTTCAAACTGGAGCGCGCAGGATGATGAGGCGATCACC
>OKJG01000045.1_pt1 | contig 9455 bp, 6 predicted proteins | sample 1610961 | NCBI WGS metagenome assembly OKJG01 (sample SAMN04436700, study PRJEB24849) | human gut metagenome | biome: human gut; feature: NICU; material: stool | host: Homo sapiens | place: USA: Saint Louis, MO | collected 2010-07-22
TTAGCGGTTCCGTGAATAGAAACCATAAAAACCATAGTGACCATTAAAACTTCTTTTTTAATCTGGGGAGCTTCACATTAACGACGCCGCTGTCCCTTTACGCTGAAAATGAATAATAACGACAGGGCTGAATTTATGAGCACCACAGACAATGCATTCTCTGCAACCCTTGAACCGATCAATACGCCGAAAACCACGCTGAAGCAGCGCTGGTGGCACATCATGGATAACTGGAAGGTAGGGATCGTCCCGCTGCCGCTATTTTTGCTGGCCGGGGGGCTGATTGCCCTCGACTGCCTTGGCGGTAAACTGCCGAGCGATATCGTGGTGATGGTGGCCACCCTGGCTTTCTTTGGCTTCGCCTGCGGCGAGTTTGGTAAGCGCCTGCCGGTGCTGGGAAAACTCGGCGCGGCGGCGATCTGCGCCACTTTTATTCCTTCCGCGCTGGTCCACTACGGTCTGCTGCCGGATGTGGTCGTGGAATCCACCACCAAATTCTATAAATCCACCAATATCCTCTATCTCTACATCTGCTGCATCATCGTCGGCAGCATCATGAGTATGAACCGCACCACGCTGATTCAGGGCTTTCTGAAGATCTTCTTCCCGATGCTGTGTGGCGAAGTGGTTGGCATGCTGGTGGGCATCGGCGTCGGCACGCTGCTGGGCATGGAGCCGTTCCAGGTGTTCTTCTTTATCGTGCTGCCGATCATGGCCGGTGGCGTGGGGGAAGGGGCGATCCCGCTGTCAATGGGTTACGCCGCGCTGATGCATATGGAGCAGGGCGTGGCGCTGGGCCGGATATTGCCGATGGTGATGCTCGGCAGTCTGACGGCGATCGTTATCTCCGGCTGCCTCAACCAGCTCGGCAAGCGCTCCCCGCATCTCACCGGTGAAGGGCAACTGATGCCGAACCGCAGCAATGAAACCCGTAGCCTCGGCGAGAGCGAAGGCGTGAGCGGCAAAACCGACGTCGGGACCCTGGCCTCCGGCGCGCTGCTGGCGGTGCTGCTGTATATGATGGGGATGCTTGGCCACAAACTGATTGGCCTGCCGGCGCCGGTGGGCATGCTGTTCCTCGCGGTGCTGTTAAAGCTGGCTAACGTGGTTTCTCCACGCCTGCAGGAGGGATCGCAGATGGTGTATAAATTCTTCCGCACCGCGGTGACTTACCCGATCCTCTTTGCCGTCGGCGTGGCGATCACCCCGTGGCAGGAACTGGTAAACGCCTTCACGCTGACCAACCTGCTGGTGATTGTCAGTACCGTCTCGGCGCTGGTGGCGACCGGGTTCTTTGTGGGTAAAAAAATAGGGATGCACCCGATCGATGTGGCGATTGTCTCCTGTTGCCAGAGCGGGCAGGGCGGCACCGGCGATGTGGCGATCCTGACCGCCGGTAACCGCATGAGCCTGATGCCGTTCGCGCAGATCGCTACCCGCATCGGCGGGGCGATAAATGTCTCGCTGGGACTGCTGTTCCTCAGCCACTATCTGGCGTGATTAAACGCTGCGCTAAGCGATAAATCTGCCATTTTCCGCTACAGAACGCAGAAAATATCTGCGTTCTGTATCCTAAATGCTCCGCATTTAGCGTTACAATCAGCGCGCGATCGGCTATCGCATCCATCATCATGACAGCCCAGGCGCTGTCGCATTTATCATATGTAGGAGAGGAATTAATGTCAGTGGATACTCCCGCCCAGGCGGGCGTCAGCATCGATGCATTGCTGGCGGCGAAAGAGCAGCGTGCAGCCCGCCAGGCTGACTGGCTGGCCCATTATCAGCAGCCTGTTATTTCCCTGACCCTGGTGACCCCGGGGGCGGTGAAAGACAGCATTCGCTATCGCAACATGATGGGCGTTGCCCTCCAGGCCTGCGACCAGCTGCTGTGGAAGCACCGCTGGCAAGCGCTGGATCGTCAGGTGCTGTGGTTGCCGACCGGGCCCGAAGCGCTGTGGTGCGTGGCGCACCCGGCCAGCGAAATCAAAGCGATGTGCAGCACGCTGGAGCAGAGCCATCCGCTGGGACGCCTGTGGGATATCGATGTGATCTGTCCACAGAACGGGCAGGTGGGACGTCAGTCGCTGGGTGAGTCGCAGCGCCGCTGTCTGCTGTGTGATGAGCCGGCGCACGCCTGCGCGCGCAGCCGTCGCCACGACACCGATCTCGTCGTGGCGCGCGTTGAGCAGATGATTGATGCGTGGTTTGCCCGCGACTAACGGGTCAGTATTCCCCGGCGGCAAGGCGCTACCGGGGACATCCTAAAAGTCGACCGGCGCGCGAAAGGTCATCGCGTTGCCGTAGGCAGGGTGGGTGATGGTGAGCGTCTCGGCGTGCAGCAGCAGACGCGGGGCCATCGCCAGCGCCTCCGGCGTGGCGTAAAAGCGGTCGCCAAGGATCGGATGCCCCAGCGCCAGCATATGCACGCGCAGCTGATGCGAGCGCCCGGTAATCGGCTTCAGGCGCACGCGGGCGGTGTTGTCCTCCGCGTACTCCAGCACCTCATACTCGGTTTGCGCCGCTTTGCCGGTTTCGTAGCACACCTTCTGCTTTGGCCGGTTCGGCCAGTCGCAAATCAGCGGTAAATCCACCAGACCTTCCGCCGGCTGCGGATGGCCCCAGACGCGGGCGACGTACTGTTTTTTCGGCTCGCGCTCGCGGAACTGACGTTTCAGCTCACGCTCCGCGGCCTTATTCAGCGCCACCACAATCACGCCGCTGGTGGCCATATCCAGGCGATGCACCGATTCGGCCTGCGGGAAGTCGCGCTGAATGCGCGTCATCACGCTGTCTTTATGCTCCTCAAGACGACCGGGTACGGACAACAAGCCGCTCGGCTTGTTGACGACCATGATGTGCTCATCCTGATACAGGATCACCAGCCAGGGATCCTGCGGCGGATTGTAGTTTTCCATCGCCATGTTCGCGTTCCGTTACTGGTGGGTGACGACGATCAGACGCAGCGCGTCCAGACGCCATCCGGCCTGCGCCAGCGCATCCATCACCTGCTGACGGTTGCTTTCGATCGCCGCCAGTTCGTCGTCACGGATGTTCGGATTCACCGCCTTCAGCGCTTCCAGACGCGACAGCTCCGCCGTCAGCTTTTCATCGGCTTCGTTACGCGCTGCGTCGATCAGCCCCTGCGCCGCTTTGGCGATCTGCGCTTCGCCCTGTTGCAGAATGGCGTGAACGTCCTGCTGCACCGCGTTGACCAGTTTGCTGCCGGTGTGGCGGTTGACCGCGCTCAGCTGGCGGTTGAAGCTTTCAAATTCCACCTGGCCGGCGAGGTTGTTGCCGTTTTTATCCAGCAGCAGGCGAACCGGGGTCGCCGGCAGGAAGCGGTTAAGCTGCAGCTGCTTCGGCGCCTGCGCTTCGACGACGTAGATCAGCTCCAGCAGCAGGGTGCCGACCGGCAGCGCCTTATTCTTCAGCAGGGAAATGGTGCTGCTGCCGGTATCGCCGGAGAGGATCAGATCCAGACCGTTGCGGATCAGCGGATGTTCCCAGGTGATGAACTGCGCATCTTCACGCGACAGCGCCACGTCACGCTCGAAGGTGATGGTGCAGCCGTCTTCCGGCAGGCCCGGGAAATCCGGGACCAGCATATGGTCGGACGGGGTGAGGACGATCAGGTTTTCACCGCGGTCGTCCTGGTTGATGCCGACGATATCGAACAGGTTCATCGAGAAGGCGATCAGACTGGTGTCGTCATCCTGCTCTTCGATGCTCTCCGCCAGCGCCTGCGCTTTCTCGCCGCCGTTGGAGTGGATCTCCAGCAGACGGTCGCGGCCCTGCTCCAGCTGCGCCTTCAGGGCGTCATGCTGTTGGCGGCAGGATTTGATCAGATCGTCAAAGCCGTCGGTGGATGCTGGCGCCGCAAGATAGGTGATCAGTTCATCATGGACGCTGTCGTAGACGGTGCGGCCGGTCGGGCAGGGATGTTCGAAGGCATCGAGCCCTTCGTGATACCAGCGCACCAGCACCGACTGCGCGGTCTTTTCCAGGTATGGAACGTGGATCTGGATATCGTGCGCCTGACCGATACGGTCGAGACGGCCGATACGCTGCTCCAGCAGATCCGGGTTAAATGGCAGGTCGAACATCACCAGGTTGCTGGCGAACTGGAAGTTACGTCCTTCGGAGCCGATTTCGGAGCACAGCAACACCTGCGCGCCGGTGTCTTCTTCGGCAAACCACGCCGCGGCGCGGTCGCGTTCGATAATCGACATCCCTTCATGGAACACCGCGGCGCGGATGCCTTCGCGCTCGCGCAGCACCTGCTCCAGCTGTAGCGCGGTGGCGGCTTTGGCGCAAATCACCAGGACCTTCTGCGAGCGATGGCTGGTCAGATAGCCCATCAGCCACTCGACGCGCGGGTCGAAGTTCCACCAGGTGCCGGTATCGCCTTCAAATTCCTGATAGATCTGCTCCGGATAGAGCATGTCGCGCGCGCGCTCTTCCGCGGTTTTGCGGGCGCCCATGATGCCAGAGACCTTGATGGCCGTCTGGTACTGGGTCGGCAGCGGCAGACGAATGGTGTGCAGCTCGCGTTTCGGGAAGCCTTTCACGCCGTTACGGGTGTTCCGGAACAGCACGCGGCTGGTGCCATGGCGGTCCATCAGCATCGAGACCAGCTCCTGGCGCGCGGCCTGAGCATCTTCACGATCGCTGTTGGCAGCCTGCAGCAGCGGCTCGATATCCTGCTCGCCGATCAGATCGCCAAGGGTATTGAGTTCGCTATCGCTCAGCGTGTTGCCCGCCAGCAGCAGGGCGACGGCATCGGCGACCGGGCGGTAGTTTTGTTGTTCTTCAACAAACTGGGCAAAATCGTGGAAGCGGTTTGGATCCAGCAGACGCAGGCGCGCAAAGTGGCTCTCCATCCCCAACTGTTCCGGCGTCGCGGTCAGCAGCAGGATGCCCGGCACGCGCTCGGCCAGCTGTTCAATGGCCTGATATTCACGGCTCGGCGCCTCTTCGCTCCACACCAGGTGGTGCGCTTCGTCGACCACCATCAGGTCCCATTCGGCGTCGCACAGATGCTCCAGGCGCTGTTTGCTGCGGCGCACGAAGTCTAAAGAGCAGATCACCAGCTGTTCGGTTTCGAACGGGTTGTAGGCGTCGTGCTGCGCTTCGGCGTAACGTTCGTCGTCGAACAGCGAGAAACGCAGGTTGAAACGGCGTAGCATTTCCACCAGCCACTGGTGCTGGAGGGTTTCCGGGACCACAATCAGCACGCGCTCGGCGGCGCCGGAGAGCAGCTGCTGGTGCAGGATCATCCCGGCTTCAATGGTTTTACCTAAGCCCACTTCATCGGCCAGCAGGACGCGCGGCGCGTGACGACGGCCCACGTCATGGGCGATGTTCAGCTGATGCGGGATCAGGCTGGTGCGCTGGCCGCGCAGGCCGCTCCACGGCATGCGGTACTGCTCGCTCTGGAACTTACGCGCACGGTAGCGCAGGGCAAAGCGGTCCATACGGTCAATTTGACCGGCAAACAGGCGGTCCTGCGGCTTGCTGAACACCAGTTTGCTGTCGAGCAGCACTTCACGCAGAGTCACGTTCGCTTCCTGGGTGTCCAGGCGAGTACCGGTGTAGGACAGCAGCCCGTTCTCTTCATTCACTTTGTCAACGTGGAGCTGCCAGCCTTCATGGCTGGTAATGGTGTCGCCCGGGTTAAACATCACGCGGGTGATCGGGGAATCGTTGCGAGAGTACAGACGGTTTTCGCCGATGGCGGGGAAAAGGAGAGTGACCATGCGCGCATCCAGCGCTACCACCGTCCCTAATCCTAGTTCGCTCTCTGTGTCGCTAATCCAGCGTTGACCAAGTGTAAAAGGCATATGTGTTCGGCTCTTTGTTCTTTAATTGCAGGCAATAGTTGATCATCTCCATGAATTATCGGAGATGCGTCAAAATTGGGGCCAGGAATGGAAAGGGCGCTATATTACTGGATGGAGGAACGTTCGTCACCTCCTCCGCACCCTTCATTTTTCGGCTTTTGTGCCTGCGGAATGAGTGAGAAAAAATTAAAATAGCCCCAGCTGTCCTGTCACTATTGTAGCAAAGTCATCGTTGACGAAGGGCAGGATCCCTTCCGCCACCGGCTGCAACTGCTTTGTTAAATAGTGATCGTAATCGAGCGGCGACTGCTGGAAATCCCCCGGCTCCGGGCCGCTGGTGGTCCAGACGTATTTGATGGTGCCGCGCTGCTGATACTGCTGCGCCCGCCCAAGCTTCACGTTGTGTTCATCCGCCAGCCTCGCGGCGCGCACGTGCGGCGGCACGTTACGTTGATACTCGGCCAGCGGTCGGCGCAGGCGCTTGCGATAAACCAGCTGCTCGTCGAGTTCGCCATTCATCAGCCTGGCGATAGTCTCCCGTACATAATCCTGATACGGCTGGTTGCGGAAGATGCGCAGGTATAACTCCTGTTGAAACTGCTGGGCTAGCGGCGTCCAGTCGGTGCGTACCGTCTCCAGCCCCTTGAACACCATGCGCTGGGCATCGCCCTCCTGAATCATCCCGGCATAGCGCTTCTTGCTGCCGGTATCGGCGCCGCGGATCGTCGGCATTAAAAAGCGGCAGAAGTGGGTTTCATACTCCAGCTCCTGGGCGCTGGTCAGCTGGCTTTTACCAAGCTCCTGCGCCCACCAGGCATTGACGTCGCTGACCAGCTCGCGGCCGATCTCCGCTGCCTGTGCTTCGCTATGCGGGCGTTTCAGCCAGACGAAGGTGGAATCGGTATCGCCGTAGATAACGTCGTAGCCTTTGGCTTCAATTAGCGCTTTGGTCTGGCGCATGATCGCGTGACCGCGCATGGTAATCGACGAGGCGAGACGCGGGTCGAAGAAGCGGCAGGCGCTGGTGCCCAGCACGCCGTAGAAGGCGTTCATGATAATCTTCAGCGCCTGGGAGAGCGGCTTATTATGCTGGCGTTTGGCTTCATCGCGGCCGTGCCAGATCTGGCTGACAATGCCGGGCAGGCAGTGTTTGTCGCGCGAAAAGCGGGCGCCAAGGAAGCCCTCGATGCTGTGCTGATCATCGGGCTGCGCCAGGCCTTCCACCAGGCCGACCGGATCGATTAGAAAGGTACGAATAATCGACGGATACAGGCTTTTGTAGTCCAGCACCAGCACCGAGTCATACAGACCGGGGCGGGAGTCCATCACGTAGCCGCCGGGGCTGGCCTGCGGGGGGACGTCGCCGAGGTTCGGCGCCACGTAGCCCAGGCGGTGCATGCGTGGGAAATAGAGATGGCTGAAGGCGGCCACCGATCCGCCGTGGCGATCGGCGGGCAGACCGTTAACCGTCGCCCGTTCGAGCAGAAACGGCATGATCTCCGTTTTGTGGAAGATCCGCGTGACCAGCTCGCAATCCTGCAGGTTATAGATCGCCAGCGCCGGTTTGTCTTCATGGAAGCGGCGATCGATCTCGTCCATCCGATCCCACGGGTTGTCAATGGCTTTACCTTCACCCAGCAGTTCGCGGGCCACGGCCTCCAGTGAAAAGGAGGAGAAGTTCCAGAACGCGGATTTTAGCGCGTCGATGCCGTCGATAATTAGCCGCCCGTTGGCCTGGGCGAAAAAGACGCCGTTCTTAAAACCGTGCTCACGCCACTCCAGCTCGCTGTTGCCGCGGCCGAGACGCAGCGGGATACGATAGCGCTCGGCGTGCTTTTGCAGGACCCGCAGATCGAACTGCACCACGTTCCAGCCGATCAGCACGTCAGGGTCGTGTTCGGCAAACCAGGCGTTGAGCTTTTCCAGCAGCAGGGGACGGCTGGCGATGAAGACCAGCTCGAAGTCGACGTCTGGCGGCGTTTCCGGTTCGGGGCCCAGCATGTAGACCACCCGCTGGCCGCAGACTTCCAGACCGATGCAGTACAGCTCGCCGTGGCGGCTGGTTTCGATATCCAGCGACACCCATTTCAGCGGCGGGCGATAGTCAGGGTTCGGTTTCATGCGCGCGTTGACCAGCTGTGAGCCGCGCGTTTCGCCTTCTACCCACACCGGGGAGGTGATAAAGCGCTCCATCAGGTAGCGCTCCGGCGGACGGATATCACCCTCGTAGACGGTGACGCCGCTGTCGCGGAGCCGCTCTCCAGACGCATCAATTGACGATGGGCGCGACAGTAAAGGCCGACAACCGGCTGCCGGTGGAAATCTCTCAGGGTCAGTGGAGCGAAGCGGAAGCCTTTCTCCCCCTGCAGCAGCCGTTCAGCCTGCGCCTGCTGCGCTTCGGGGATAAAGGCAACGGACTCCTGCGGCGGCAGCGTGACCTGCAGCGGGCCGTCGTCGGTGGCCAGCCAGAAGGAGAGCTCGCTGCCCTGCGGGGTGTCCCGCCAGTGACGGGTGAGTAGAAAACCTGCTCGTGGCTGGGTCACGGGTATTCTCGCCGATAAAAAACCAGGCCTGATTATAGCCTGGTTTCATGATGGATGCTGGGGTTTTATACAGGTATTCGGCGCTAAGGTGGCGAGCAGGGTGATTATTGGCCGTAGTAGGCTTTGGCCCCGTGCTTACGCAGATAGTGCTTATCGAGCAGCGTCTGCTGCATATCCGGCAGCTGCGGCGCCAGCTGGCGACAGAAGATGCCCATATAGGCGATCTCTTCCAGCACGATGGCGTTATGCACCGCGTCTTCGGCATTCTTACCCCAGGCAAACGGGCCGTGGGAATGCACCAGCACGCCGGGCATCTGCGCCGGGTCGATTCCCTGCTGACGGAAAGTTTCGACAATCACGTTGCCGGTTTCCCACTCATATTCGCCGTTGATCTCCGCATCGGTCATCAACCGGGTGCAGGGAACCGGGCCATAGAAATAGTCAGCGTGGGTGGTGCCGGTCGCTGGAATGGATTGCCCGGCCTGCGCCCAGATGGTGGCGTGGCGCGAATGGGTATGCACAATACCGCCCAGCGTCGGGAAGGCCTGATACAGCAGGCGATGAGTAGGGGTATCCGACGAGGGCTTCTTGTTGCCTTCCACCACCTCGCCAGTCTCCAGACTGACCACCACCATATCGTCGGCGGTCATCACGCGGTAATCCACGCCGGAGGGTTTGATAACCAGTACGCCCTGGCCGCGGTCGACGGCGCTGACGTTGCCCCAGGTTAAGGTCACCAGATTATGCTGCGGCAGCGCTAAGTTGGCTTCCAGAACCTGGCGTTTAAGATCTTCTAACATAGTGTGCTCCGAATAGCAGGCGAGTCGGGTATCCCTCACCCCGACCCTCTCCCGGCGGGAGAGGGAAAAAGGCGGCATGGCGCCCTGACGGTATCCTCTCCCCAACGGGGAGAGGGAAAGGGTGAGGGGACGGCCTCTTAGCGTTTTGAACTGTAATACACTTCATTCCAGCGCAGCGCGTCCTTGAAGGACGGCAGACGGGTATCGTTGTCGATGACCGTCAGCTCGATATTGTGCCGCTCGGCGAACTGGCGCATATCGTCGAGGTTCAG
>OKJG01000048.1_pt1 | contig 9390 bp, 9 predicted proteins | sample 1610961 | NCBI WGS metagenome assembly OKJG01 (sample SAMN04436700, study PRJEB24849) | human gut metagenome | biome: human gut; feature: NICU; material: stool | host: Homo sapiens | place: USA: Saint Louis, MO | collected 2010-07-22
GAGATACGCATAAAAGTCCTTAATTTATCCAGAGGTTAAAGCAGCGGGGCGCCTTACATGGCGGGGGATTCTCCGGTGGTCGGGGTCGGGGCTGGCGAGGCGCCGCGTCCGGCATCGAGGTCGGCACGGATCTGCTCATAGTGATCGTCGAGGCGGTAGAAGCGGCCCATCCACAGCATCGAGGCGAGGATCAACAGCGCCGGAATGTACAGATAGCAGGCCTTGATGGCCAACAGGGCGCTGTCGCTTTGCGCCTGGTTGGCGATATAGCCGCCGGAGGAGAGCAGTGCCCCGGTGATCGCCCCGGCGCCGGCCATCGCCACCTTGCCGAGAAAGCCGTTTATCGAGGTCAGGATACCCGCGGTATTAATGCCGGTTTTCCACACGCCGTAATCCACCGGGTCGGCCTGCATCGAGAAATAGATAGCCGTGCGCTGACCGGCGCCAAGGGAGAGGATCACCGCCCCGACGATCAGCCCCAGCGCGTAGGTGCCAGACAGCATCATCATCCCCATCCCGAGCAGATTGACCGCGCTGGCCACCAGATAGACATGACGTTTTTTCATGCGTCGGGCCAGCAGCGGGACGGTGAGGGTGCCGAGCAGGGGAACGAAGGTGGAGATCCCGGCGATAACCGCCGTCAGCTCGGTATTCCCGACGTAATAGTGGAAGAAGTACACCAGCGCTCCGGTCTGAAAGAAGAATGCCCCCCACATCAGAAATATATTGCTGGCGAAGATCCACCACGGACGATTGGCGCGCAGGCTAATCCAGGCGCGTTTCAGGGTCATGCGCTCCCCGGTGAGGGTGATCTTTTCTTCGACGTTGCGAAAGCTCACCAGCAGGAAAAAGGCCGCCAGTACGCCAAAAATCACCGCGGTATAGAGGAACCCCTGCTGCTGGTCGCCTTTGCCCAGCATGCCGACCAGCGGCAGGGTGGCCACGGCGACGATGGTGGCCCCGAGGGATCCCAGCAGAATACGTACCGCCGACAGCGTGGTGCGCTCTGCGGAACCACTGGTTAAAAACGGCAGCATGGCGCAGAACGGAATGTTCACCAGGGTGTAGAGGAACGACAGACACAGATAGGTGATAAAGGCGTACAGCAGTTTGCCGGTGGTGCCGAAATCCGGCACATAGAAGGCCAGAATACACAGCAGACCAAAAGGCAGGGCACCAATCAGCAGCCAGGGACGGCAGCGCCCCCAGCGGGTGGCAGTATTGTCGATTACCAGCCCCATCAGCACGTCGGCCACGCCGTCCACCAGCCGGGTAACCAGGAACATCAGCCCGACGTAATAGGCCGGGAGACCCATCACGTCGGTGTAAAAGAACATCAGATACAGAGAGATCATCTGCCACACAAGGTTGCAGGAGAGATCGGCAATGCCATAGCCAAGGCGCTGCCGCCACAGGGTAAACGTTGTTTCTGCCATAAATCACTCGCTTATCGTTGTTGTTAAAGTCCGTACTGGCGAATAAACCAGGCCGGGGTACAGCTCCACGCATGGCAGTAACTGTTAATGAGCTTACTGCCATACGGGGAAAAGTCAGGATGCTGCGGGTCGAAAATTTCCCAGAAGGTGTCGGCGCCGTAGTCAACCATCGCCCCCCAGTAGGCTTTGATCTCCGCCACCGCCTCCTCGCGCAGGCCGCACTGCAGCAGGGCGACAATGTGATGATGGCGCAAGTACGGGGTATTCATGGCAATGGTGGGCGGCTGTTGCTGCAGGCGGCGCATCAGCGCTTGCCGCTGCCCGGCGGTGCCAACCTCCGCCAGTACCAGCCAGATCTGCGACGCCCATGAGACCTGGCGCGCGGCGCCGCTGATAAACACCTGCCGCTCGCTGTCCCACAGGTGGCGGAGGGCGGCCTCTTTCAGCTGCGCGAGCGTAGCGGTGTAGTCGGCTACCCGCTGCGGTTCAACACGCTGCGCCAGCCAGAGGGCACGCTGCAGGCAGTAGATAAGCACCCCCTGCGCCGACGACTGTTTATTCAGCTCTGCCTGCCAGTCGATAAATGCCCACCAGTCATCGCTGTCGCGCACCAGACCCTGGGGATCGCAGCGGGTCAGCGCCAGCTCGATTTGCCGCCGCGCCGTGGGCCACAGCTCACCGACGGTTTCCGTGTCGCCGGTGCTTTGCAGGTAGTTATAAAGTACGTCGATAAAAAATAATGAATAATCAAAGAGAAAGGTGTCATCGGCGCGCACATCAGGCTGGACAAAGACATTGGCGGAGACCATGCCGTCTTCCCGGGTATGGCCGGCAAACAAGTACAGGCAGCGGCGGACCAGATCGTGGTGGCCGAAGGTCACGTCATTGACCAACGCCTGCAGGCGCAGGTCGCCGAGCCACAGCCGACGGTCGCGTTTCGGCCCATCCTCAAATACCTCCTGCATGCAGTTTTGCAGGGTGCGAACCGCGACGCTATCAATGGCTTTCAACTGCGGATCGGCGATGACCGCCAGCTGCGGGCTGCCGGCTGAGGTAACGGTTTCCAGGGCTATCTCATCGAACTGCAGACGAAATTTGCGCGACAGCGCTTTGACCTCCACCTTCAGGTAGCGCAGGCAGTAGCGACGCGGCAGGTCAACCCGGGCGGGCAGGACGTCGAGCCACAGATCCTGTTGCTGCAACCAGCTACTGCTCAGCCACCCCTGGTACTCGCTGAACGGCTCGCAGACTTCGCTCAGCGTTTCGCCGAAGGTGAAGTGCAGATGGGCCGGGGCATCCGGCGGGCTGCCGACGCTGCGGCAGCTGAACTGCAGGTAGCCAACAAAATGGCTGCCAAAATCAATGATGATGCTGTCGCCGACGCGAAGCGGCTGCTGATAAAACTGCTCAGGCGTGCAGACGGTGTGTCCCCGCCAGCCGTTCAGCGCCGCCGGATCGGCGACGGCTTCGACGATGGCCTGCGGCGCCTGGCGCTGACGATGTAGCGCGGGCGTCAGGGCGGCCGCACGCTGTAATAAATGCGGATGGCGGGTCATCGCCACACTGGAATTGTATTGAATTGCCTGTGACATACTGCGTCCTCTCCATTAGGTTAGGCGCAGCATAGGCCGTCGTCTGGCGGCGCCACCACTCTGGCAATGCCAAACCGTCAGTGAAAATGGCAGGAATAATGAGGTGGGGGCGCTGGCGATCACAAATCCGCACATCGGGCGCGTGGCGAAGGCCGGAATAGATTATCGTGCCCCTGCGCACCAGGCTGTTCAGGATTTGCTGTAATGATGACACTGACCGTTGAGTATTATTTCACCCATCCCCAGGATAAGCTCGGCATGTACGCCAGCGACCCGGAAGATAATAGCCAGGAGCATGGCCACGAGTTTGCCGAGCTGGTGATCGTCGAGGAGGGGCATGGATTACACGTTATTAATGGCCGCCCGCTGTATATCCAGCAGGGCGATGTATTTTACGTCCAGCCGGGCGATGTCCACTATTATGATGAGCTGGGGACGCTGAAGTTGATTAATGTCTTAATTAATCCGGCGGTGGCCTTTCGCTATTTACAGCAGATGGAGGGATTGCTGCAGCAATTATCGGCGCAGCGCGCCGCCTGCTATGGCTGGCTGGCGCCGGAGACCCGCAGCTATTGTCGGGAACTGGTGGAAAAGATATTTTCCCCGGCGCTGAGGGCGGCGGATAATACCCCGCAACGGGAGTCTCTCTTTTTCCAGCTGGTGACCACCATTCTCACAGCCGAGTCGGAAGCCGAATATAGCAGCACCCGCTATAAACTGCATAAATTACTCACCTGGCTGCAGGAGCACTGTTTCGAAGAACATAACTGGCAGCAACTGGCGGAGCAATTTCATCTCACCACCCGCACGGCGTTTCGCCATATTAAAGCGGCCACGGGCTTAACGCCGGATAATTATCTGAAACGTCTGCGACTGGTCTCCGCGCGGGTCAAATTACGCGAAACGGAGATGTCCATTACCGAAGTGGCTTATCTGTGCGGCTTCGCCAACAGCAACCACTTTACCACTCTGTATAAAAAAGTGTTTGGCCTGACCCCCAGCGCCGATCGCCGCCGCCCACCGGGTTAAAAGGGGGGCCGCAGGCTGGGCAGGGGAAAAACCTGCCGCCTGCGGCAAGTCACGCTTACTCGTCGAGGGAGTTTGCCCGCACATGACGACCGCTGGCGACAAAATTGCCGGTGCCAAGATGATGCAGGGTATTGAGCTTATCGTCGTCGAACTGCCAGCGTCCGGTGACGAACGCGCGTTCATCGGCGGCGGCAGACACCACCTCCCCGAACAGGGTGTCGTACTGGGTCTGGGCCGCCGTCGCCGGCAGCAGTCGGCACTCCATCCATGCCAGACACTTCTCCTCGATCAGCGGCAACCCCAGCTCCGGACCGGTCACTACCGGGATCCCCCAGGCATTGAATTTGTCCTCATCGCGGCCGCTGACGCTGCCGACGGCGTAGGTCCAGCTGGCTGCGGCGACGCCGGGGACCACAATGCCGAAGGTGCCGTTGCGCTCGATGATCTCCCGCGTCCAGGTACTTTTATCCACCACGATAGCCACCCGCGGCGGGGCGAATTCCACCGGCATTGACCAGGCGGCGGCCATGACGTTGCGCCGGTCAGACGGGGCATCGTAGCTGGTGATCAAAATGGTCGGGCCGTGGTTGAGCAGGCGGCTGGCGTACTGCAGTTCAACGTGGCGAAAGCGGCTCATAGGCGTTCCTTGAATAATGGGTCGGTTGGCAGGTAACACGTTAAGCCGCAATGAAAATGTAATCAATACGTCATCTCGTCTGACTATAGTCGCCAGCACTAAGTCCCAAAGAGGATCACAATATGTTGGCTCCCCTGATGTTATCCCAGGTGAGCGTGCCCCGTCGGATGTCGGCCGCCGGGCAGGTCTCGCTGTCCCGAAAGGGAGGGCGATGATGCGCACGCTGACCCCTATCACCCTGCAGGAGGTCTCTTTTGCCTTCGCAGAGACTCCCGTTCTTGACCGTTTCTCGTTGCATATCGAACCTGGCCGCATCGTGGCGCTACTGGGTCCGTCCGGCTGCGGCAAAAGCACTTTGCTGCGTCTGCTGGCCGGGCTGAGCGTGCCGGCCAGCGGCGAAATCCGCTTTGGCGACAGGCTGGTCGCCCGCGCAGGATGGGGATTGCCCCCGGAGCAGCGCGATATCGGCATGGTTTTTCAGGATTACGCCCTCTGGCCGCATATGAGCGTGGCGCAGAACGTCGCCTTTCCGCTGCGCATGCGCGGCGTCTCCCGTAGCGAACGCGAGCGCCGGGTTAGCGAGGCGCTGGCGCGGGTAGGCCTCAACGGTTTCGCCGAACGTAAACCCTCTGGTCTTTCTGGCGGTCAGCAGCAGCGGGTGGCGCTGGCGCGGGCGATCGTCGCCGCGCCGCGGGTGCTGCTGTTTGATGAACCGCTCTCCAACCTGGATAGCGAACTGCGCGAATCGCTGTGCGGCGAAATGAGCCGCCTGTTGCGACAGCTCGGCATCACCGCCGTGTATGTCACCCATGATCGACGTGAAGCCGAGCTGTTAGCTGACCAGATTGTCTATTTATCCGCGGGCCGCGTGGCCGCTGTCCGCGCCGTTACGCCAACCTCAGGGGAAGTTGCATGAACACCGTTATGACCGTTAAGAAAGGAGTGGTACTCGCGATGGCTCTTTCCGCCATGATGCTCTCCAGCGCCCATGCGCTGACCGTTTACACCGCCGGACCCGGCTCGCTGGCGAAAAGCCTGGCCAGCGGTTTTGAACAACAGACCGGGGTGAAGGTGACGGTTTTCCAGGCCACCACCGGCAAAGTAATGGCCCGACTGGAGGCCGAGCAGGCCAACCCGCAGGCGGATGTGCTGATCTCCGCCTCGTGGGATACCGCCGAAGATCTGCACCAGCGGGGCTGGTTGCTGCCTTTTGCGAGCGCCAACGCCGACCAGGTACCGGCGAACCTGAAATCGGCGGACTATATCGCCCAGGGCGTCTCCGCCCTGGGCATTGTCTGGAACAGTAAAAGCGGCACCCCGGAACCGAAAGAGTGGCGGGATCTCACCCAGCCGGCGTTTAAAGACAAGGTGACAACTCCCGACCCGGCGCTCTCCGGTGCGTCGCTGGATTTGCTGATCGGGCTGCAAAACAGCATGGGCGACCAGGCCTGGCAACTGTTTGACGATCTGAAAAAGAACGGCATGGTGGTCAGCGGACCCAACGCCCAGGCGGTGACGCCGGTGATGCAGGGGGCGAAAGCGGCGGTGTTTGGCGCGGTGGATTATGTCTCCTACGGCAATATTCAGCAGGGCGAGTCGCTGAAGGTGATCTTCCCGGCCAGCGGAACAGTGATTGCCCCGCGCCCGATGATGATCCTCAAAACCAGCCAGCATGCCGACGATGCCAAAGCCTTTATCGATTACGTGCTGTCGCCGGAAGGTCAGGCGAGGGTTGCCGATGCCTGGCTGATGCCCGCCCGCCGCGACGTGGCGGCCAAACGTCCGCTACTGGACGCGCTGAAGGTGCGGCCCACCACCAGCGAAGGCAGCAGCGAGCGGGGCGCCGTGCTCGCCCGCTTCAGTCAGCTGTACGCGCAGTAATTGATCCTGTTCCTCCGGCGCTGGCCGCCGGGGGACCCCTCAGCTTCAGGAACCGGTTGTGAAACAAACATTCCTTTCCGGCGCGACCCTCGCTGCCCTGGTGATGCTGGTCGCGTTGCCGTTAGTGTTTATTCTGCTGCAGGCGATTTTTCCCCATTTTAGCGCCGGTTCGCTCGGGGACGCCTTTGGCGGCGTCTCGGCGCTGCTGGCCGATCCCCAGTTACCGGCGATGCTCGGCGGTACGCTGTGGATCGCCGCCGGCGTGGCGCTGGTCAGCGTAATGATTGGCCTGCCGCTCGGCATCCTGCGCGGTATGTTTTCGCTGCCGCTGCCCCGACTGTGGGATCTCCTGTTTTTGATCCCCTTTCTGACGCCGCCCTATATCTCGGCGCTCTCCTGGATGCTGGCCCTGCAAAGCCAGGGCTATCTGCAGCAGCTGACCGGCTGGCAACTGAACGATCTGCTGTTCAGCCGCAGCGGTATCGTGCTGGTGATGACCTTTAATATTTTCCCGGTGGTGTACTTTGCCGTCTCCCGCAGCCTGCTGGCGAGCGGGACCCGGCTGGCGGTGGTCGCCCGCGTCCATGGCGCCAGCGCCTGGCGCGCCTTCTGGCACGTGACACTGCCGATGCTCTCCCCGGCGCTGGCGGCGGGCACGCTGTTGGCGTTTACCCTCGCTATCGAGGAGTTTGGCGTACCGGCGGCGCTGGGCAGCCGGGCGGGAGTAGTGATGCTGACGGTCGGTATTGAGAAAAAGCTGGCCGACTGGCCGGTGGACCTTACCGGCGCCGCGCTGCTGTCGCTGCTGTTGATGGCGGTGGCGTTGTTCGCCTGGTGGCTGCAAAAGCGGCTGGTGGGGGAGAAAGAGGTCACCAGCGTCACCGGCAAGCCGGGAGAAAACCGCGGGGCATCGCTGGGCTGGATGACGCTGCCCGCCGTGCTGATAATGGCGGCCGTCGGCGGCCTGGCGGTCGGCGTCCCCGCCGCCTCGATGATGCTCACCAGCGTGATGGGCACGCTCTCAGGGGGCGTGAGTGTTGAGAATGTCACGCTACGTCACTTCGCGGCGCTGTTTGACCAGCAGGGGGATGCCCTGTCGGCCCTCGGCACCAGCCTGTCGCTGGCCCTGGGCTCGGCGCTGATTGTCGGCGCGCTGGGCCTGCTGGCCGCCTGGCTGGTGATGGTGCAGAAGATTAAAGGGCGCGGGATGGTGGACGCGCTGTCGCTGATGCCGGCGGCGCTGCCGGGCGTGGTGGTAGGCGTCGGTTTGATCCTGCTGTGGAATCAGCCCTTCTGGCCGCGCTCGCCCTATAACACGCTGTGGATGTTGCTGCTCTCCTATTGCTGCCTGCTGTTGCCCTGGCCGGTGCGCTATGTCGGCAGCGCGCTGCGCCAGCTGGGCCACAATCTTGAGCCCGCCGCCCGGGTGCACGGGGCGTCGCCACTGCAGGCGCTGCGGTTGATTGTTCTGCCGCTGGTCTTTCCGGCGCTGCTGGCGGCGATGCTGATGGTGTTCGCGGTGGCCTCCCGGGAGCTGGTGACCTCGCTGCTGCTCTCTCCAGCCGGTACGCAAACCGTGGCGGTGTTTATCTGGCGCCAGTTCGAACAGGGTTCCGTCGGTCAGGGCATGGCGATGGCCAGCCTGACGTTGAGGACCGGTCTGGTCCTGATGCTGACGGCGCTGGCGCTGATGCAGCGCAGCACGCGCGGTTAACGACAAGCGCACAAAAAAGACGGTCGGCGCGGAAAAATAGGCTATAAATGTCGGACACCTACAGCTGGAGGCCTTGATGAGTCCCTTTTTACGCGCCTATTTTTCCCGTCTGGGCTGGACGGGTGAGCCTGATGTATCCATTGATACCCTGCGGGAACTGCATCTGCAGCATAACAGCGCCATCCCCTTTGAAAACCTCGACGTCCTGCTGCCGCGTGAGATCCACCTTGACGATCGGGCGCTGGAAGAGAAGCTGATCGCCGCCCGCCGCGGGGGGTATTGTTTTGAACAGAATGGTCTGCTGGAGCGCGTGCTGCGCGAGATAGGCTTTAACGTCCGCAGCCTGCTGGGCCGCGTGGTGCTGGCCAATCCGCCGCAGATGCCGCCGCGTACTCACCGTTTATTGCTGGTGGAAGTGGCGGGCGAGCGCTGGATCGCCGACGTCGGCTTCGGCGGCCAGACGCTGACCGCGCCGATCAAACTGCTGGCCGATATCCCCCAGCAAACGCCGCATGGCAGCTATCGTCTGGTGCATGAAGGGGATGAATGGACGCTGCAGTTCAACCATCACGAGCACTGGCAGTCGATGTACCATTTCGATTTAGGCCGCCAGTATGCGTCTGATTATGTGATGGGCAACTTCTGGTCGGCGCACTGGCCGCAGTCGCATTTTCGCCATCATTTGCTGATGTGTCGCCATTTGCCGGACGGTGGCAAGCTAACGCTGACCAATTTTCATTTTACCCATTATGAAAATGGGCACGCAGTTGAGCAGCGAAATCTACCAGATGTGGCGTCGTTATATGCAGTGATGCAGGAACAGTTTGGTCTGGGCGTAGATGATGCGAAACATGGCTTTACTGTGGATGAGTTAGCGCTGGTGATGGCGGCGTTTGATACGCACCCGGAGGCGGGAAAATAATTTATGTCAGGTTGCCGGATGTGGCGTAAACGCCTTATCCGGCCTACATTAGTCCGGTTGTAGGCCTGATAAGCGACGCGCATCCCGCAACGGCATCAAAAATCAATGGCCCATTCAGCATGGAATAGAATCACCGCCGTGCCGGAAATGGTAACTATCTCAGGTTGGTTATCTCGAAT
>OKJG01000049.1_pt1 | contig 9367 bp, 8 predicted proteins | sample 1610961 | NCBI WGS metagenome assembly OKJG01 (sample SAMN04436700, study PRJEB24849) | human gut metagenome | biome: human gut; feature: NICU; material: stool | host: Homo sapiens | place: USA: Saint Louis, MO | collected 2010-07-22
ACGCCTGAGAATAATATTCTCGCTGAGGTTATTCCATATTAATTAACGCTGGTACAGATGGATTAATTCTTCTGATAACTCGCGGGCCAGCAGCGAATTCATCAGATGATCCTGGGCATGTACCATAATCAGCGTCATAGGCTGACGCGCTTCACCGGCATCCTGCCCGATGAGCTGGGTCTGCATCTGATGCGCCCGGCGGGCGTAGCCGTCGGCCTCATTTAAGAGTAAGCGCGCTTCGTCGATATTTCCGGTTCGGGCTGCATGCAGCGCTTCAAAACATAATGAGCGTGACTGTCCCGCATTAACGATAATTTCCATTACCGCATCTTCTAATTCAATCATGTGTATTCCTGAGGTATTTATTATTTAATAATGCAGTGAAAGTCCATTTTCTGCATTATTACGCTGTCATCTTATTATCTCTCCGGTAGGAGAGGGATTAGCTAACTGTTTCTGCCACTGGAACGCTATTTTTGGCTTTCTCAACTTCGGTTTTCATTAATGAACGTTCATAGGCGCGCAGGAACGGCAGGTAAATGACCGCCGACATCACCATGCAGATGAGACACATCACCACCGGACTCAGGGTCCAGTTGGCCGCCCACGACGCGCCAATCGGTGCCGGCGTGGTCCACGGCGTCAGCGACACCACCTGGCTCAGCCAGCCAAGACGCGTCGCGCCGTAAGCCAGCACCGCGTTGACCATCGGTACGCAGACGAAGCGCATAAACATCATCGGCTACAACATGATTGCCGCCCCGAACAGAATCGGCTCGTTGATATTAAAGAAGCTCGGCACAATACCCATCTTGCCGATGGTGCGCAGATGCGTGGCCCGGCTACGCAGCAGCAGGAAAGCCAGCGGCAGGGTCGAACCGACGCCGCCAATCAGCAGATAGTGATCCCAGAAGCCCTGCAGATAGACGTGCGGCAGCACCGTACCCGCCGCCAGCGCCGCCTGGTTTGCCGACAGGTTGGCCATCCAGAACGGGTTCATAATGCCGGTAACAATCAGCGAGCCGTGGATCCCGGCGAACCAGAAAATCTGGCACATCAGAACGGAGAGCAAAATCGCCGGCAGCGAGTCGGAGGCGGAAACCAGCGGCTTCAGCAGATGCATGATCGCCTGCGGCAGGATCATCCCGGTCTGCGCTTCGATAAACAGGTTCAGCGGATGCAGAGTCGCAATGACCACCAGCACCGGGATCAGGATTTCAAACGAACGGGCGACGCCGGTGGGGACCTCTTTCGGCAGACGAATCGTAATGTTGTTTTGCTTCAGCCACGCATAAACGCGGGTGGAGTAGATGGCGGTGATCAGCGCGGTGAAAATGCCCTGACCGGACAGATACTGAGTGGAAATTTTGCCATCGGCATAGGGCGCGGCGACCAGCAGGAAGGCCATAAACGCCAGCAGACCGGACATTACCGGATCGAGCTGAAACTGACGACCGAGGCTGGCGCCAATGCCGACCGAGATAAAGAAGGTCATCACGCCCATGCTGAGGTTAAACGGCAGCATCAGCTGTTCGCGGTAGTGCTGTGAGAAATCAAGCCAGCCGCGGGCAAAGCCGTTGGTGGTATCGGGTGAAAACGGCGGAAAGATAAATACCAGCATGAAAGAGCCGATGATCATAAACGGCAAGGCGGCAGTGAAGCCATCGCGGATAGCGATAACGTATTTCTGCTGCCCAAGGCGTCCTGCCAGCGGAGTAATAGATTGCTCGATCACGGCAATCATGGACTGATACAGAGAACTCATTTCAACACCTCTCAGTGCGCCGCTGGGATCAGCGACAGAGCATAATTCAGGACGTTGTCTCCCCGCTGCATACCGTAGTCCATCGTATCGATGGGCTGAACAGGAATGTTCAGGGAAGCCGCTTTGTCAGACAGGGTTTTCAACATGTATTTCACCTGGGGGCCAAGCAACACCACCTGATACTGCGGAAACTGCATGTCAAATTCGGAAACGCCATAGGCATCAATCTGCACTGGCAGGTCACGTTCATTCGCCGCCTCCACCATCTTTCTGACCAGCAGACTGGTGGACATCCCGGCAGAGCAGCACAGCATAATCTTGTACATCGACGACCATCCTCAAAATGTAAAAAGTTATTGCGTGGATGATTTGATATCAGACGGAAACCGGTTTCCATTCATAAAAAGCAGAACTGTGATAGTGGTCAAGATCTCCTGCTTATGGGGCGGATTTATTGGATTTCGCTCACATTATTCTGTCGATTTGGCGATGTTTTGCGCTGAAATGGAAAATCGGTTTCCAAACAAATGGTGAAATGGATATACTGCGCTGGTCACAATTGAAGCGATTCAGGTTTACAGGATTTTGGCGGGACGCGGCGCCCGCGCAGGGGAAAATGATGTCGACAATCAATGATGTTTCACGACTTGCCGGGGTTTCCAAAGCCACGGTGTCGCGAGTGTTGAGCGGCTCACGTGGCGTGAAGGAAGCCAGTCGTCAGGCGGTGCTGCAGGCGGCGGAAGCGCTCAATTACCGGCCAAACATGATAGCCCAGTCGTTGCTCAGCCAGTCCACCGGCTGTATCGGCGTCATCTGCGCCCAGGACAACATCAATCAAACCACCAGCTATCTCTACGCCCTGGAAAAACAGCTCAGCCAGCACCAGAAGCACCTGCTGCTGCGCTTCGCCAACACCAGCAACGGCGTGATGAGCTCGCTGGAGGAGTTGACCTGCGGGTTGTGCGATAACGTGCTGATCATCGGCGCGCGTTTTCCCCTGAATATTAACCGCCCGGACGTGGTGCTGGTGGACTGCCTCGACAGCGAGGGCGACAACAGCATTCAGTTCGATCATGCCTTCGCTGCCGAAACCGCCTGCCACTATCTGATTAGTCAGGGCAGACGGCAGATTGCGCTGATTCATCCGCAGAGCAGCGGCTTTGCCGACCAGGTGCTGCTGGGCTACAAGCACGCGCTGGAAAAAAACTTTTTGCCGTTTAATCGCAACCTGGTGTTTCTGGATAACACCTCGCCGTCGGTGGCGGTCCAGGAGCTGGTCAATAACGCCACGACGCTGAACTTTAACGCGCTGCTGGTGAGCGATGAACAGCAGGCGCAGCGCGTGGTGCCGCAGCTGCAGGCGTTTAACCGCGCCGTTCCGCAAAATGTGATGGTGTTTAGCCTCGCCGGATCGTTACAGCTGCCCGGTATCCCCACCATTCCGGCCATTGAATATTCCATGGACGCGATGGCGTCGCGGATCGTCAACTGGCTGACCGAGAAAACGGACAACCCGGGCGGCAGCCCGCTGCGCGGCGATTTAATTATTCCGAAGCACTGAACGCCGCTCTTGTCCTGACCCGCCGCCGTTGGCTGCGGGTTTTTTGCTGGCTGGTTTTTGTCGTATCCCTCACATTATAAATAAAACTCATATCTGACGCCGGGTTTTCGAACCGGACAGCCTGCGTGACCTGCCTTAAGTTGAGTACGAAAGTTCCACTCAAAAAACACTAACCAGAACATTCGTACCGCCTGCTTAAGGAAGTGACCCTATGAATCACATGAACGTTGTCGATGTGAAAGCGTGGATAGATGCCCGTCCGGTCTCGCGCTTTCAATGGAACGTGCTGCTGCTCTGTTTCATCATCATTATGCTGGATGGGTATGACGCCGCGGTGATGGGCTTTGTCGCCCCGGCGCTCATCGAGGACTGGGGCATCAGCCGGGCTGAAATGGGGCCGATTCTTGGGGCGGCCATGTTCGGCGTCGCCATTGGCGCCCTGGTGGCGGGCCCGCTTTCTGACCGCTACGGCCGAAAACGCATTTTACTCTGGTCGGTGGCGCTGTTTGCGCTGTTCAGCCTGGCCGGCGCCGTGGCGCAAAGCCCATCGCAACTGGCGCTGATGCGTTTTCTTACTGGCCTTGGCCTTGGCGCGGTGATGCCCAACTGCGTCACGCTGGTGGCAGAATATATGCCGGAGCGGCGTAAAGGGGTGATGATCACCCTGATGTACAGCGGTTTTAACGTGGGCTCTGGCCTCGGCGGCTTTATCGCCGCCGGGTTGTTATCGCATTACAGCTGGCACTCGGCGCTGATTTTTGGCGGCGTGCTGCCGCTCGTGGTGCTCCCCTTTATGATCGTGATGTTACCGGAGTCGGCGATGAACATGGTGGCGCGCCGACTACCGGGCGAGCAGATCGCCAGGGCGCTTAACCGGCTTGGGGGCCAGTTTACGGCGGAAACCGCTTTTCAGTTGAATGCGCCGCCCATCACGCGGAGCAGCAAAGTGGCGCAGCTGTTTCGGCATGGCTATGCCCGCGGCACGATAGCGCTGTGGCTGACCTATTTTATGGGGCTGTTCGTGATATATCTGCTGAACGGCTGGCTGCCAACCATTCTCCGCTCCGGCGGGCTGTCGCTGCAGCAGGCGGCGATGATAACCGGCTTGTTCCAGCTCGGCGGCCCGCTGGGCGGGATCCTTGTCGGTATGCTGATGGATCGCGCTTCGGCGAAAGCCGTGATTGCGGCAACCTATTTCCTCGGCTGCCTGTGCCTGTTGTCCCAGGGGTTGATGGATTTCGGATCGGTGGCGCTGTCGGTGCTGATTTTTATCAGCGGGATGTGCATTAACGGCGCGCAGAACGGTCTGCAGGCCTATTCGCCAGCCTATTATCAAACCGAGATCCGTGCTACCGGCGTCAGCTGGATGCATGGTATCGGCCGTACCGGGGCTATTCTCAGCTCCACGCTGGGCGGGATGCTGATGCTGGCCGTGCCGGGACACTCGTCGATCTTTTTGGTGCTTGCACTGCCGGCCTGCCTGGCGGGGATCTGTATTTTGTTGCACCGTATGAATCACGCTAAGCCTCGACTCACAGAGGCAGAACTGGACGCTTTGTCATCCCCCCTGGAACACCGATAAGTGGAGTTATCTGATGGCTAACATTCTCGGCGGTATCGCCGTCTCTCATACCCCGACTATCGGCTTCGCGGTCGATCATCATAAACAGCAGGACCCGGCGTGGTCGCCGATCTTCCAGAGCTTCGAACCGCTGCAGCGCTGGCTGGAGGAGAAAAAACCGGATGCGCTGGTGTACATCTTTAATGATCATGTGACCGCCTTTTTCTTCGATCACTATTCGACTTTTACGCTGGGAATCGACAGTCAATATGACGTTGCCGATGAGGGCGGCGGACCGCGCTGTCTGCCGCCGGTCCAGGGCAATGCGGCGCTCTCAAGGCACATTGGCGCCAGCCTGATGGCCGATGAGTTTGATATGTCGTTCTTTATGGATAAAAAGCTCGACCACGGCCTTTTCTCGCCGCTTTCGGCGCTGCTGCCCTGGGATGAAGCTCAGGGGTGGCCGACGGCGGTGATCCCGTTACAGATCGGCGTGCTGCAATTTCCGGTACCGAGCGCGCGCCGTTGTTACAAACTCGGCCAGGCGCTGCGCCGGGCAATTGAAAGCTTCCCGGAAGATATCAATGTGGCGATTGTCGCGACCGGCGGCCTCTCGCATCAGGTTCATGGCGAGCGCTGCGGATTTAATAATCCCGACTGGGATGCCCAGTTTGTTGACATGCTGGTTAATGACCCGGAAAAGCTCACCGAAATGACCCTTGGCGAATATGCCGAGCTGGGGGGGATGGAGGGGTCCGAAGTAATCATGTGGCTGGTGATGCGCGGCGCGCTATCAGCCAATGTCACCGAAACCTGGCGCGACTATTACCTGCCGTCGATGACCGGTATCGCCACGCTGATCCTTGAGAACAATGCGCGCCTGCCCCCCGTCGATACCCTGACGCGCCATCGCCAGCATATGGCGCAGCAGCTGGCCGGGGTGGAGAAACTGCCGGGAACCTATCCTTTTACCCATGAGCGCAGCCTGAATGGCTTGCGGCTTAACCGTTTCCTGCATCGGCTGATTGAGCCTGCCTGGCGCGAACGTTTTCTGCAGTCGCCTCAGTCGCTTTATGCCGAAGCCGGACTGAGTGAGGAGGAACAGCAGTTGCTCAACGCACGCGACTGGCGGGGATTGATTCAGTATGGCGCCAGTTTCTTCCTGCTGGAGAAAATGGGCGCGGTGGTCGGTGTATCCAACCTGCATATTTACGCCGCGATGCGCGGGCAGACGCTGGAGGCGTTTCAGCAAACGCGCAACCAACAGGTCACCTACTCGGTGGCGGGGAAACGTTAAGCGGTTCCGTCCTGAACCTGCTGATAGATAAAACGCAACAGCGCCTGCGTCGCCGGGGAGGGCAGGCTGCCGGCGCGAAACGTCAGCCCGATACGCCGGGTGGTATCGGGCAGGGGGACCGGCAACACGCTGAGCAGCCCATTGTCTGTCTCAAAACGCATCTGGCTGGCGGAGACCGCCGCCAGCATGTCGGAGTCCTGCAGCAATCCTCTCACCATCGCCGCATCCCCGGTCTCCACCGTCGGCTGGGGCAGCGGCAGCCCCAGGGTGATAAACGCCTTATCCAGTAAATGGCGCGCCGGCGCGTTGGCGCGCGGCAGCACCCATTGCGCGGTCGCCAGCTGGCTGCGCGGATCCGGATGGCGCAGCAGCGGGTGGTTATTACGCAGTAAAATCAACATATCCTCTTCGAATAACGCCTCGCTACAGAGGTCCGGAAGATCTTCATCCTGACGCAGGGCGCCGATAATAAAATCGATATTACCTGCCCGCATATCGGCGACCAGCGACTCATACGGGCTTTCATTGGTCATGAGGGTAATGCCCGGGTGCTGGGCCAGAAAGGCGGCGATGGCGGAGGGCAGTAGCCGGGTCCGGCTCAGCGGCAGGGCGCCAATGCGCACGGTGCCCTCCAGCACCCCGCGACGGGCGGCGAGATCGCTCCAGATGTTTTCCAGCTCGTTGAGCGCTCTGCTTACCGGGGGATAGAGTAGCTCCGCGGCGGGCGTGGGGCGCACCCCTTCTGGCGTCCGGCGAAATAGCGCCGAATCCGCCCCTTTCTCCAGGACCTTCAGCGCGGCGCTGACCGCCGGCTGGGTGATCCCCAACTGTTGCGCGACGGTTTGGGTATGGTTGACGTGATAGAGCTGAATAAATATGGCTAACCGGCGGGTATTGAACAGCCAGCCGGCGTCCGCCAGCGGGCCGCTGCTGCGGGTATGGTGTTTCTGCAACAGCGCCGGGATGGCCTGCAGGTCGTCAATCGCCCGCCGGGCGCGCGGCAGGATGCACTTGCCATACTCGGTGGGCACCATGCCGCTGTAATGGCGTTCGAACAGCGTGACGTTCAACGCGGCTTCAAGGTCGCGGATCGCCCGGGTTATCGCTGACTGCGTGCGGAATAAGTCATCGGCCGCACGCGAGACGCTGCCGCGCAGCGCGACCTGACAGAAAAAGCGCAGCTGCATGATATTTATGATTTTATCGTGCTTTTTCTTCAGCATGGTTCGTCAGGCCTGAAACAGTGAGTGAGTCGACAACATAAATAAAAATCATAGCCTTCGCAAGTTAACGAATTACCTCCCTGCGACGGGACATGACAAGCTGAAAAAAACAACAGAGGAAGCCATCATGTCTCATCCGGTTAGCGAAAAAAGTGCCCTTGTCGTCAGCGCCCACTCGGCCGATTTCGTCTGGCGCGCGGGCGGTGCGATAGCGCTGCATGCCCTGCAGGGCTATCAGGTCCATGTGGTCTGTTTATCCTTTGGCGAGCGCGGCGAGTCCGCCAAACTGTGGCGCAAAGGCAACATGACCGAGGAGGCGGTGAAGCAGGTGCGTCGCGAAGAGGCGCAGGCCGCCGCTGAGATCCTGGGCGCCAGCGTCGAATTCTTTGATATCGGCGACTATCCGCTGCGCGCCGATAAAGAGACGCTGTTTCGTCTGGCGGATGTGTATCGCCGTATCCAGCCCCACTTTGTCCTGACGCACTCCCTGCACGATCCCTATAACTACGATCATCCGCTGGCCTCCCACCTGGCGCAGGAGGCTCGGATTATCGCTCAGGCAGAAGGCTATCGCCCCGGCGAGAAAATTGTCGCTGCTCCCCCGGTTTACTGTTTCGAACCGCACCAGCCGGAGCAGTGCAACTGGAAACCCGATGTGTTACTGGACATCACCGCCGCCTGGGAGAAAAAGTATCAGGCCATTCAGTGCATGCAGGGTCAGGAGCATCTGTGGAATACTACACCCGCGTGGCGCTGCAGCGCGGGGTGCAGGCCAAGCGCAATATCGGCATCACGGCCACGCGCGATATCGTTCACGGCGAAGCCTTCCAGAGCATCTTCCCCCGCGTAACGGAGAACCTGGCATGAACCTGTTAAATAAAAAAGGCCTTGTGATCCGCCACCTGCCGCGCCATGACGAGGCGGTTTTGCGCCGCTGTGAGGCGGCCGGGGTGGCGACGCTCCATGAAGCCTGGGATCGTCAGGGGCTGATGGGGCCGGCAATCCGTCCGATTCAGCAGGGCGTCAGCCGGGCGGGCAACGCGGTAACCGTGCTGGTGACGCCAGGCGACAACTGGATGTTTCATGTGGCGGTCGAGCAGTGCCGCGCCGGCGATATTCTGGTGGTGGCCCCGACGTCGCCGTGCGGCGATGGCTTCTTCGGCGATCTGCTGGCGACGTCTCTCCAATCGCGCGGCGTGGTCGGTCTGGTGGGCGATATCGGCATTCGTGATTCGCAGACTTTGCGGGAGATGGGATTCGCCGTCTGGTCCCGTCAGGTTTATGCCCAGGGAACGGTGAAAGAGAGCCTCGGTTCGGTTAACGTCCCGGTGATTTGCGCAGGCCAGCTTGTGCAGCCGGGCGATGTCGTGGTGGCCGACGACGATGGCGTCGTGGTGCTGCCTCACGCGCAGGTCCGTGATGTGCTCGATAAAGCGGAAGCCCGTATGAGCAATGAGCTTGCGAAGCGTGAGCGGATGCGCCATGGCGAGCTGGGGCTGGATATTTACGCGATGCGCCCGCGTCTGGCGGAAAAGGGGCTGCGGTATTACGACCGCGCAGACGAGGTGGAGGAATAAATGGCGCAACGCGGAATCCCCTGTCTATGGATGCGCGGCGGCACCTCGAAGGCAGCCTGTTTTCTGGCTGACGATCTGCCTGCCGATCCGGTGCAACGTGATGCGGTGCTGCTGGCGGTGATGGGCTCGCCTGATCCCCGGCAAATTGACGGGATCGGCGGCGCCGATCCGCTGACCAGTAAAGTGGCGATTATCCGCCGCTCCGCACGGCCTGACGCCGATGTGGACTATCTGTTTGCCCAGGTGAACGTGGCGGCGGCCACCGTGGATTACGGCCAAAACTGCGGCAATATTCTCGCCGCCGTTGGCCCTTTCGCCATCGAGCGTGGTCTGGTTCGCCACGATGCGCCGCTCACTCGGGTGCGTATTTATATGGAGAACAC
>OKJG01000052.1_pt1 | contig 9241 bp, 9 predicted proteins | sample 1610961 | NCBI WGS metagenome assembly OKJG01 (sample SAMN04436700, study PRJEB24849) | human gut metagenome | biome: human gut; feature: NICU; material: stool | host: Homo sapiens | place: USA: Saint Louis, MO | collected 2010-07-22
AGGGGAAGTGGGTCCTGGTGGAAACTGACGAAAATGGGTTTAATGACTCGGTGTATTTGACCACCCTGATCCAGAATCTGAAACTGGCGCCGCAGGAGTCGCCCTTTTATGCGAATAACGGAATCCCGGCCGCCGGTTCGGTGATCCAGCAAATCCTGCCGACGTATTACGTAAACCGTATTCAGAAACAGTTCAGCCAGTATTTTTCCTCGCTGCAGATTGCGCTGATCAGCGACGACCCGCCTGTTTATAACATCTCGGCAATCACAAACGCAGGTTCAAAAATAATTACACAGGTGGCCGTATGAGCGATTTACCAGTCAGCTATACGTCAGCGGGCCCGGTTCCTCTGACGGCGGAAGAGTTACGAGCTCAGCTCGTTTCCCAGGCTATTGCGTTATCTCCGGGCCTAACAACTGAATTGCCGGGATCTCTGATTGAGGACGTGGCCAGTACCGATGTAGGGGCGCTCATCGTCTGCGATCAGGCAAGAGTTGACCTGATTAACTCCGTGGGGCCGCTAAAGGCTAACCTTGCCATGCTGGAGCTTCTCGCGCAGCAGGCTGGCATCCCTGGGCAGAAAACGGCTGGAACGACAACAGTGCCGGTCCAGTTCTCCGGCCCTGCGGGGTTTGTTATCCCACAGGGATTTATTGTCTCTGATGGTACCTATACCTATTCAGTCAGTGATGCGACGATTATCTCGTCGTCTGGAGTGTCAGCCAGCGTGTCATGCGAGGGAACGGAGACCGGTACCTGGGCGGTGCCGGTGAATACAGTTAACCAGATAATCACCAGCCTTCCTTCTGACATCACCATCACCTGTACCAACCCGATCGCTGGCACCCCGGGTGCTGACCCGGAAACGAATTATCAGTTTCGTGATCGCGTATGGCAGGCGCAGATGGCTACCGTTCAGGGATATCCGGGATTTATCCGACAATACCTCACCAGCCTTGATAACGTGCAGGCGCGCCTGGTTTCTGTCATTCAGGACGGGGATAAGTGGATAGTCATGTGTGCCGGCGGTGATATTTACGATATTGCTGGCGCGCTCTATAAGTCCGCGGGGGATATCAGCCGGCTGAAAGGGTGTTCACTGAACGTAACGGGGATCACGAATGCAAATCCTGGTGTCGTAAGTACAGACCTGACTCATGGGTACATTGACGGCCAGGTTATCCGGATCACTGGCGTTACCGGGATGACAGGCATTAATGACGTTCCCATGACCGTGACGGTACTGTCCCCTCACACTTTTTCCATCGGGATTGATACCACCTCAGCCGGGACCTGGGGGGGCGGCGGCGAGGTGACGCCGAACGTCAGAAACAATACCGTGACGGTGAATGACTGGCCTGATAACTACGTGATCCCGTTCGTGACACCATTGCTGCAGCGCGTCACAGTGACGTATCAGTGGGGTACCGAAAGCGTTAACTACCTGACTGACGCCACGGTCGCCTCTCTGGTCTCAGCGCCTACGATTCAGTATGTGAATGGCATATTCGCCGGGAAACCGCTGAACGTTAACAACCTGAAAGACGCATTCTTGCAGGCGATTAACTCGACAATCGACATGGGGCTGATCAGCACTTTAAACGTCGTGGTCACCATCAATGGTGTGATTACGTCACCGGATGCCGGGACGAATATTATCAGCGGCGATAAGTTCAGTTATTTTTATATCGCGTCGGATGGCGTGATCGTAACAGGGGCGTAGCATGCTGGACGATATCATCCGGTCGTATATGTATACGCAATACAACGACGATGACAATCTGCGGGCGTTTTTTACTGCGTATAACTCGATGGCGCAGGGCATTTATGACTGGATGGTTAATGCCAACCTGCCGATTTTCATCGGTGACTACCACACTGGAGACCAACTTCGGTGGATAGCCCATGGCATCTATGGCGTGTTGCCGCCGGTGATTTCCAGCAGCGATCAGCAGGAGATAGGCCCATATAACACCTTCGAATTTAACCAGCTGGCATTCAATGAGTACCGGGTGATTGACCAGTCGAACCAGGTTGTTGTATCCGATGACCTTTTTAAGCGGATCATGCCCTGGATTTTTTACAAAGGGGACGGCTTCTATTTCTCTATCCCTTGGATAAAGCGGCGGATTCTGCGGTTCCTGTTGGGAGTAAATGGCACCGACATCCTCAATGACCAGAGGTGGAGTATATCGATCCAGTTTGTGGATGGCGGTATCGTGATATCCATCTATAAGGGGCACCGCAGGTTCACGCGGAGCGCCATCTACAACGCATCGGCCTATAATTCCAGGAAGTACAACCAGAAGGACACGGCCTTTGTGATCACCGAGGATTTCGAGTTTGCCATATTCTTCAAGCAGGCCATGGATAGCGGTCTGCTGCACATGCCGTTCTATCAGACAGTAACCGTTGAGATTATTGATTGATGCAATGCACTAATAGTGTAGAATTTATGCGTCAATAAAATTCTCCGGGGTCGTTATGAAAAGAATGATACTTGTATTAACAATTTCATTTTTTCTTGCTGGATGTGGAACGAATGCTTATAAAAAATCTAGAGATTTTTCTTCTGCTGAAACTTTGCAAGAAAAAAGAGATGCATTAATTAAATGGATGCCATCATATAATGGGCAATTGCAAAATTTCCCAAAAATAAGGAATGAGTGGCTTGGTTAGAATGGCGAGCATGAAGCATTTCTTCATGGTCGTGGTGTACCCTGCTTCAACTCAAAAGATGAAAGTTGCACTTATGATTACTATTCAAAAGAGGTTGATAGGCTAAATAATCAGAAGTGCGACAAAGACGTTTCATCTGTTAGAAGCAGGGAAGTAATGAATGAATCGAATGAAATCAATATCGTTTATTACTTGGTCATGGCCAGAAATAAATATGACCAAGCTGAGTTTGATTTGTATATAAGGAACCTTTGCCGTGCAGCTGGTATCGGTCAGAGGCGAGGGATTTCTTTGGAGCAAATGTTAAATGACGTTAACCAAGAGCCAGGGTTGTCACCTGAAGTAAGAAGTCAATTTGCTGATGTTGCAAGATCATGTTGGATTCTAAGCAAGAACGGAATTGATGATGCAACAACAACGATACGAAATGCATATTAAAACAAGAGTAATCAACAAAAACTAACCCGCTTCGGCGGGTTTTTTTATGCCTATATCCCGGAGGAGACATGGCACTAACCCTTTTGGCTACAAACAACGCAGAAAGCACGCTGGCTTCTGCTATCAGCGCAACCGACACGTCGCTGATCGTTAGCGCTGGAACTGGTGCCGAGTTCCCTGATGCTGTGGCAGGCGAGAGCTACTTTAAGCTCACGCTCACCGATGCCGCCACCGGCTCACAGGTTGAGATCGTGAACGTGACAGCCAAAGCTGGAGATATCTTCACGATTGAACGCGCACAGGAAGGAACGCTGGCGCGTGCGTGGGCGGCCAACGATATGGTTGCCAACATGATGACGGCGGATACGCTGAACATTATCGCTCAATATGCCCAGCAAGCAGCTGCATCAGCGGAGCAGGCTGAAGAGTACGCAGGTGATGCTTCTGACTACGCACGGAATAAGTTCACGTTCTATAAGACTGCTAGCGATCCCGATGGCACCATTGCAGGCTTAGCAGCAACGACTGACGACCAGTCGTTCTGGGTAGCCCAGGGGCCAGATGCGCTTTCTGCTGCATGGCAGTATCAAAACAAAGCAGGCGTGGCCGTATTGCAGGCAAAGCAACCAGGCACAGCGGCTATAACCGGGACCATCCGCGAATTTCCGACGCTGGCTGCGGCGCAGGCAGACGCAGCTGCGGGTAATATACCGGTGGGATCAACTGCTTATTATCGCAGCCCTGACGATAGCGCGCTGGCCATTGAGGTAATCAACAACGCCGGAACTCTGCAGCCTACCGGGCGGAAGATGCCATCACAGGCTGAGATTGACGATATTAACACCAGGATATTTTACGGTAATGATGGCGATCCGTTTATTTATAAACAGATCGATGCCACTGGTAATATAATTGATATTATATTCAAGAATGGCGAAAGCCAAAGAATGGGGGAGAGAGAAAACATCTCCTCAGGTGTTGATGAAAAAATAACTGGTGTTAAAACATATTCTCAGGTAGCGTCAATAGATGATTCCACCGGTGGCTCGGCAATAGCGGTAACACCAGATGGAATGGTATGGATCAGAGGGCTTGCTATCCCTATCCAACAAATCTATGCCATAAAAAATCAGAGCCAAATCGCGCAGGCAATTAAAGCTATAGCTGAAATAGAAACTGACGGCCTCCCTCAGATTAGAAGGACATTTTATGCAATGGACAAAAGTGGTGCACTTACAACCCAGTCCCTTCTGGTATCCAGGGTAACTAAAAATACTGGGTTTACATTGAATTCATGGCCTCAGGGCAAAGTATGTCATGATTCTACCGGGCTAATTTATGTTGGGTACAATCATGCGTCGGCTCACGGTAGTAGTGACCAATTATGTGCGTTTCGCTACAGTGATGATGAAGGCAAAACATGGAGCGATACCATTGAGCCCATCGCCAGCGAAGGAAAAGCGCGTGGTTCAGACTGGTGGGCACTGGGCTGCGATAGCGCGGACCATCTGTGGGGAATCATACGAAGCCGAGGCACGAATAACGCTCAGGGAGTAACTGCTCATAATATCTACAGGTCCACGGACAGAGGAGTTACATGGTCAAAAATAGGGGAAATCCCGCTAACCCAGACAATATCCGGAACACAATATGTTCCTGAGTTGTATCACGATTTTTTATATTATAACGGCAGGATGTACACCGGGTATCATTTTGCAAATTCATCCCGGATGGGCTTTTTGTCATTTGATATTTCAGACCCACTGAACACCATCACAACGTTCGACGCTATTGCCGATGGTGCTTATCCTACGACCAAGCTGGTTGAACCAACACTGGGTATCGATCTGGTTCAGGATGGTACGGGATATATTTATGGCGGCATACGAACGCAGGATGCAGCATACCCGTCAAAGTTTTATTTCATGCGACCTGATTTTTCAGGGTTTACGATGTATAACGCCCCGGAAAACGTGATTTACAGTGATGTGGTAGTGAAACGCATTAACGGGATGATGGTGGCGTTATTCATTGAGAGATATAACACAGGGACAATGAATTTATGGTTTGGAACGCCATCTGAATTTTACAGTAGTTCTGTGGCTTCATTTTACAAAATGAAAATTGGGCAGATACTGAACTCCGCGATACCCAGCGGAAATTCCACTAACGTAGGTGTGCAGGGTATGGACGTTATCGGAAATAACCTGGTGATGGCATGGTCTACAGAGGATGAGGCTGGAAACAGTGACACCTTCTTTGCTGTTATGAATGTTGTTCAGTCGGAATCATATATGACCCTTAATTATCTGGAGTCCTTCTAATGTCTAAATCGCTTGTTTTACAGTCCCCGTCATCGCTGGACAGCGATGTGATGCCCCTCATGCTGAGTGATGGAATTCATATCGCAGCGGAAAATGCATACATAGATCAAACTGACTCACTGGTTAAAGTCGCTGATTATATGCAGCCTTCGATCATTTATACCTCTCCGGCGATTGCTAAAAACCCGGGAATTATTACTGATGATGCTGGCTTTGTCGGTCTGGTTTTCAGTGGCGCCCAGGGTTTGCTTGTAAACCCTTTTGCTTCCCTTGCCGGGTATGGCGAGGTCACCTTCTACCTGGTAGGTAAATTTATCGCTGGTACTGCGAATGATGTTTACTTTAAATGGGGGGCTGTTGAGGCGGCGACAAGCAATGATAACAAGGCGGTATACCTCAGGAGATATACGTCGAATAATGAACTGCAATTCACCTACGATCCTGGAACACCAGTAAACATAGCGACAGTCCACGTACCGAGGCCATCAACCGAAACGGCAATCGTATCATGCGGTTATTCAGTTGCCAGTAAAGAGGTCTTTGTCGGATTCAATGGAACTGAAGTTATCACCGCAATGCCTCAGGTCAGTCAGGCTTTAATCAGCGAAGCGACAGGCGATTTTACGATAGGTTATAATTATTATACGGCCGGGCAGGAAAGCGAGATGACCCTGAACAGGATGCATGCGTTCCGGCAGTACCATAGCCCCGCTCAAAGAGCTAAAGTTGTTTCCGCATTGGCTTCGGCCTTTGGCATTAGCCTGTAAAACTTATCTCTACCCGCCAGTTTATGAATAATCATTATGTTGCGTCTGTGCACCTTATCGATAGTTGGAACCTGTATTGATCAGATCGCCCAATGAAACTACTGTATATAAAAACAGTATTTATCGGATGGCAGATCATGCTTCGACAGTCAGACATCGCCGCGGCTTTCCGCGAGTCCATTTTGCGCAGCTCCAAGGGGTTCCAGTACCTTCACACCCGCGACTTTGTTAGCGCGCTGCGCCAGCATGGCATCCACTTTTCCGAGGTGGAGGCTAACGCCTGGATAGCGCGCGAGCAAACGTATTTCGTCGATAAGACGCCGGACCATAGCGAAAACAGGCTGTGGATGATGGCCAACATGGGGAGGGTTCTGTAATGGGCTTTCCATCACCGGCAACGGACTATACCGAACAGCGGCTGACTGTTAACTCGATCTGCAATGTCGGGCCTAATACGTTGCTCTTCGAGCGGTCTGGCGGTTACGTTGTGCTGGATATCTCCCTGAAGCCAAAGCAGGGAAGCCAGCTGCTTATCCAGCACGGCGGCGGGACGGAACTTGCCACGCTAAGAGGAAAATCGCTGATAACCGAAGATGGCGAAGCGATCGAGGGTGAAGCCCTGGACGATGTCACTGTCATCGGGGTCGTGACGTTTACTATCTGCGATGTTCGCTCTGATAATTCTATTATTTAAATGGGGTATATATGGCGCTGAAGCTATTAGCCAATAATAACGCAAAGAGTGTGCTCGCTGCGGGTATTAGCGCGTCCGCTACCGTTATTACCGTGGGGTCGGGTGCAGGTGCTTTATTCCCCGCACCGGTATCTGGAGAAAGTTATTTCAAATTAACGGTAACCGACGCCGCCACGAAAACAATTTCTGAAATTATGCACGTCACGTCTGTATCCGGTGACGTGATGACAGTAATTCGTGGTCAGGAAGGAACTACGGCGCGCGTATGGTCAACGAATGACATTGTCGCAAATTTAATGACCGCCGGTTCATTATTATCTTTCCTGCAGATCAGTAATAACCTGTCAGAAATTAAAGACGCAGGACAGGATGCGGTAAATGAAGCCCGTTATAACCTCGGAATATCTGATTCCTCTGGTTTTGTCGGGCGTTCACTTGGCGCTCCAAAAGCTTTCTATGCAAACGGAACCTATACGCGATCTCCTCTGGCCCGTTATGCAAAAGTAACTTTGACCGGTGCCGGTGGCGGCGGTGGAGGCTGCCAGGCCTCCAACAATACAGAAACCTTCTCCGGTGCCGGCGGCGGTGCAGGTGCGACCATTGTCGTATGGGTTGACCTGTCTGCTGCCAGTTCTTATGCGATTACTGTCGGCAAGGGTGGTAAGGGAGGCGTTGGCGCAGTAAGCGGTTCGGATGGCGGCACAACCTCGTTCGCCAGCCTGTTCTCAGCACCAGGTGGCAAGGGCGGCGTGAAGTCAGGCGTTTCCAATACTGCCGGCGGCGCCGGAGGTACGGCGGCGGCCGGAGATATCAGGATCAACGGTGGTACCGGCTCAGATGGCCAGACAGGGTCCAGCCTTCTGACGGGTAACGGTGGGGCGTCGTATTTTGGCGGCGGTGGCCGGACGGGTTCTCAGGCCGGTATTGCTGGCGCAGCTCCCGGCTCCGGTGGTGGTGGAGCGTATGACCTCGGGTTTACCAGTACGGCTTATACCGGCGGCGATGGCGCGGATGGCATCCTGATCCTGGAAGAATTCGCGTAATGGCTTACTCTCCTGCGAGACCATCGATGTAATCAGCCCACCATTGCATCATTTCCCTGCGTTTATCCAGATACTGAGCATGGTTGTAAATTCCGCGTATTGATCCGCTGGCGGTGTGCGCGAGTTGTTTTTCAATCGCGTCCGCCGGCCAGCCATGCTCATTCATTATTGTGCTGAACTGATGGCGGAATCCGTGCCCGCTCGCCAGCCCCTCATAGCCAATCTGCCGGATAACTAATAATCCGGCATTCTCGCTGATGGGCTTTTTCTTATCATTCCGCCCGGCGAACACAAAAGAGGAAACAGGGCTTGTGATCGGTTTGAGAGTATTCAGGAGATTTATTACCTGATATGACATCGGGCCCACATGAACGCGGCGCCCTTTCATTACCTCTTCGTCGATGGTTATCATCCTGTTTTCAAAGTCGACGTTTTCCCATTGCATAGAACGGAGTTCTTTTGTGCGCAGCGCTGTATATTGCAAAACCTGTGTGGCAATTTTCGAAATAATACTTCCGGAAAATCCAGATAGCGCGTTATTGAATGCTGGTATCTGATCTGCAGGAAGGAAAGGGTAGTTTTTCTTTCTATATCCCTTCATGGCATCAGCAAGATCAGGAGCCGGATTATATTTGGCCCTTCCTGTAACGATCGCATACCTGAATACCTCGCCACATCTTCTTCTGGCTTTATTTGCCCTCTCCATTGCCCCACGTTCTTCAAACCTCCGGATCACCTCCAGTATCTGCATCGGCTCAATGTCCTGTATTTCCAGATATCCGATCATTGGCAGAATATCGTCACGGAACATGCGGGAAAGTTCATCCGCATATCCTTCTGACCAAACCTGCCGCTTATGGTCGTACCATTCATGATAAATAGCTGAAAATGAATTGTCCTTCACAGACAACTTTTTGGCCTTAACCGGATCGACCCCGACAGAAACATCCTTCCTTGCGGTCCACGCTTTATCCCTGGCTTCCTGCAATGACATGAGAGGGTATTTTCCCACTGTCATCACCTTCTCTTTGCCGTCGAGCTTATAGCGCAACTGCCACACCTTTTTGCCAGACACCGGAACGTACAGGTACAGGCCGTTGCTGTCGAGCATGCGGTATGGTTTGTCTTTAGGCTTGGCGGCCTCTATCTGCTTAACGGTGAGCATGGGTAAAATTCCGGTGGGTAAAGTTGGTTTACTCGTTTTTTACCCGCCAAAAGGTGTGGCTGTCAATTCACTAAGAAAAACTACAGGAGACTGTTGTGGTAGTGAGGGCGGCGATTTTACTGATGATACTT
>OKJG01000053.1_pt1 | contig 9216 bp, 8 predicted proteins | sample 1610961 | NCBI WGS metagenome assembly OKJG01 (sample SAMN04436700, study PRJEB24849) | human gut metagenome | biome: human gut; feature: NICU; material: stool | host: Homo sapiens | place: USA: Saint Louis, MO | collected 2010-07-22
AGCGTCCCTGCAAAACACGGCCCTCAGCCCGCATCCATGCGGGCTGCCCCGGCCTTCCGGGAACGTCTCAGCGATTTTGAGGCCGCCAGCACCGGCAGTTTCAGCGGCCCCAGCGCCAGCGATGATTTGGATCTGTAGGGGCTGTAGGCCCGGTAAGGCGTCAGCCGCCACCCGGCAAAAAAATCGGCGCACGTTCTCAATGCCTCTGCGGAGGCATTTTTTACGTCCGTCTGGCAAAACTGACAAACAAGCTGGCAAAAGCAAACAAACGCCCCGGCGCCGCTGGCTGGTAGCTTAAGGGTGACAAAGCCGACATTCGCAGCGGCAAGAGACAACACAACAATAAGATGAGGTCACTATGGCAAACGGCTTGAAATTTTCTCCTCGTAAAACCGCGCTGGCGCTGGCCGTCGCGGTGGTTTGCGCCTGGCAATCACCGGTCTTCGCCCACGGCAGCGAAGCCCACATGGTACCGCTGGATAAAACGCTGCAGGCGTTCGGCGCCGATGTCCAGTGGGATGACTACGCGCAAATGTTTACCCTGATAAAAGACGGCGCTTACGTCAAAGTGAAGCCCGGCGCCAAAACCGCGATCGTCAACGGTAAAACCCTTGACCTGCAGGTGCCGGTGGTGATGAAGGAAGGAAAAGCCTGGGTCTCCGATACCTTTATCAACGATGTGTTCCAGTCCGGTCTCGATCAGACCTTCCAGGTGGAAAAGCGCCCTCATCCGTTAAACTCGCTCTCGGCGGCGGAAATCAGTGAAGCGGTGACCATTGTTAAAGCCGCGCCGGAATTCCAGCCCAATACCCGCTTTACCGAAATTTCCCTGCACGAGCCGGATAAAGCGGCGGTGTGGGCCTTTGCCCTGCAGGGTACGCCGGTCGATTCACCGCGCACCGCCGATGTGGTGATGCTGGATGGCAAACACGTGATTGAAGCCGTCGTCGATCTGCAAAACAAAAAAATCCTCTCCTGGACGCCAGTTAAAGGCGCCCACGGAATGGTACTGCTCGATGATTTTGTCAGCGTGCAGAACATCATCAACGCCAGCAGCGAATTCGCTGAGGTGCTGAAAAAGCACGGTATTACCGATCCAGGCAAAGTGGTCACCACCCCGCTCACCGTCGGCTACTTTGATGGCAAAGATGGCCTGCAGCAGGATGCGCGTCTGCTGAAGGTCGTCAGTTATCTCGATACCGGCGACGGCAACTACTGGGCGCACCCGATTGAAAACCTGGTGGCGGTGGTCGACCTTGAAGCGAAGAAAATTATCAAAATTGAGGAAGGCCCGGTGATCCCGGTTCCGATGGAACCCCGTCCGTATGATGGCCGCGACCGCAACGCCCCGGCGGTGAAACCGCTGGATATTACGGAACCAGAGGGCAAAAACTACACCATTACCGGGGATACCATTCACTGGCAGAACTGGGATTTCCACCTGCGCCTTAACTCGCGCGTCGGGCCAATCCTCTCGACGGTGACCTACAACGAGAAGGGGACAAAACGCCAGGTGTTGTATGAAGGTTCCCTCGGCGGGATGATCGTCCCCTACGGCGACCCGGACGTCGGCTGGTATTTCAAAGCCTACCTCGACTCCGGCGATTACGGCATGGGCACCCTGACATCGCCGATTGTGCGAGGTAAAGATGCGCCATCGAATGCGGTGCTGCTGGATGAAACCATCGCCGACTATACCGGCACACCCACTACCATTCCGCGCGCGATCGCTATTTTCGAACGCTACGCCGGGCCGGAGTATAAACATCAAGAGATGGGCAAGCCGAACGTCAGTACCGAGCGCCGCGAACTGGTGGTGCGCTGGATCAGTACCGTCGGCAACTATGATTATATCTTTGACTGGGTGTTCCACGACAACGGCACCATCGGTATCGACGCAGGCGCCACCGGGATTGAAGCCGTCAAAGGCGTGATGGCGAAGACCATGCACGACCCCAGCGCCAAAGAGGATACCCGCTACGGGACGCTGATCGACCATAATATTGTCGGCACCACCCACCAGCACATCTATAACTTCCGCCTCGACCTCGACGTGGACGGCGAAAACAACACCCTGGTGGCGATGGATCCTGAAGTGAAGCCCAACACCGCCGGTGGCCCGCGCACCAGTACCATGCAGGTGAATCAGTACACCATTGACAGCGAGCAGAAAGCGGCGCAGAAATTCGACCCGGGCACCATTCGCCTGCTGAGCAATACCAGCAAAGAGAACCGCATGGGCAACCCGGTCTCTTATCAGATTATCCCTTACGCCGGCGGCACGCATCCGGCGGCGACCGGCGCGAAGTTCGCCCCGGACGAGTGGATCTACCATCGCCTGAGCTTTATGGATAAACAGCTGTGGGTGACGCGCTACCACCCGACAGAGCGTTATCCGGAAGGGAAATACCCTAACCGTTCCGCCCACGATACCGGCTTAGGGCAGTATGCGCAGGATGATGAGTCGCTGACAAACCACGACGACGTCGTGTGGATCACCACCGGCACCACCCACGTCGCGCGCGCCGAAGAGTGGCCGATCATGCCGACCGAATGGGCGCACGCCCTGCTGAAGCCGTGGAACTTCTTTGACGAAACCCCAACCCTTGGCGAGAAGAAAAAGTAATCTTAACCGGCGGTGAAATCGAGCAGGATTTTACCGCCTCTTCCCGGCTGGTCGGCGGCGGCAATCGCCTCCCGCCAGTCGTTCAACGCTATGCGCTGGGCCGGCGGCTGGGTGGTCGTTGGCAAGCGCAGCCAAATCTCGTCAAACGCCGCCCGCCACGCCGCCACGCTGAGTGTCGGCAACGCCTCCCGCAGATGAAACTTACGCACCGTCGCGCTACCGCGCGTCTGGGTCAGCGGCCGCCCGGATAACAGCCCATAGGAGATCAGGGTCGACGACGCGGGCAGCACCGACAGCAGCGTATTCGCCAGTTCGCCGCCCACCGCGTCAAACACCAGATCGCTGTGCTGGCTGACCTTCTCCATCAGCGCCCGGTCGGTATCGAGGATCGGATAGATCCCGGCCTGTTCCAGGCGCGCCCGTTGCTGCGGCGAGCGAATAATCCCGCTCACCGAGCGGGCGCCCATCGCCAGCGCCCACTGTCCCAGCAGACTGGCGCAGGAGGACGATGCCGCGGTCAGCACAAGGTGTTTTCCGGCAACCGGCCAGCGCTTGAGCATCAGCATAGCCGTCAGCGGATTGATATACCCGCGGGCGGCCAGCAGATCGTCAACCGCTGGCGGCACCGGAACCAGCCAGGTCTCATCCAGATCGATAAACCGCTGCCAGGTGCCGCCCCCGCGCAGAGGCAGCACCCGCTGGCCCGCGGTCAGCCGACTGCCGTATGGCGCGGCGACCACCTCGCCAAGGCCTTCATAGCCGGCGACGGCCGGCAGTCGGGTGCGGTGGCGATAGGCGCCGGTCACGGGGATCAGATCCGAGGGATTCACCGGGGCATAGCGCATCCTGACCCGCACCCGTCCGCCCGCCAGCGGCGCCAGCGGCAGGCGTTTCAGGGTCAGCACGGCGGCCGGCGGCCCGTAGCGATCATAAACAATGGCGTCGTTGAACATCGACAGGCTCCAGACAGCGAAAGGCGGGATCATAGCAGATCCCGCCGCCAGTGGCTCACGCCCGCGGCCAAACCTGGGGGAACAGCGGGGAATCCAGCGGGTCGCCGTCCCGCAGGGTCAGCTCCGGGAACGGTGGCGACGTCACGCCGCCGCGATCGGCAAACGCGGCGTCATCCCCCACCCAGCGGGCGGAGAAGACCCGTCGCGCCCGCGTGCCGGGGTTGCCGCCGGCGCCATGGACGGTGCGGAAATGGAAGGCCACCGCATCCCCCGGCTCCAGCGCCCAGCTGACGATATCGTATTCGTCCTCATGGGCGTCGATATCCGGCAGGGTGCTGAACCGGGTGTGCTCGTAAAGCTTAGTGCCATTGAAACGGGTAGGACTGAACTCCTCCTCCCAGCGATGCGACCCGCGAATGCAGCGCAGCGAGGTGGCCTCCGCCACCGGGTCCAGCGGGATCCAGAAGCTGACGTTCTGCCTGCCGGAGACGCAATAGTAAGGCTGGTCATGATGCCAGGGAGTCACCGTGCTGCCTCCGGCCGGTTTGACCAGCGTATGTTCATGGAAAAATTTCGCCGTCTGCGACTGCATCAGCGCCGCCGCGATCTCGGCGGCCGCTGACTGAAAGACAAACTCGCTAAACGCCGGGATCCGCGACCAGTTGCAGTAGTCCTGAAAAAAAGGCGGCGAACCATCTTTGGGGATCACCGTGCGCGCATGACCATACTCGCTGGGGCTGGCCATCAGCGCCGTGACCCCCTCGGCGAGGCGATCGACCCAGGGGGTAAAGACGCCTTTTAATAACACCGCGCCATCCGCCTGCCAGCGGTCGATGGTCGCTTGATCGATGTGGGGAGAGTGTTGATTGTGCATCGCTTGGGTTCCTGTGTTGAGGGATCAGGTGAGCGGTTCCGCCGGTTCGGCACGCATCCACGCGCAAAGCTGTCTCAGCATCGTCATACAGCGCTCGGTCTGCGCGATGCTGATGTACTCATCGGCCTTATGGCCCTGGGCCATGCTGCCCGGTCCGCAGACCAGGGTCGCGACGCCCATCTCATCGAACAGCCCTCCTTCGGTGCCGAACGCCACGGTGGAGAAGCGATCGCTGCCGCACCACTGTGACAGCCAGCGGGCGAAGTCGGACTGCGGATCGCTGAGCAGCGGCGGATAGTGGCTTAACAGCTGGAACTGGATGTCGCTCCCGCTGCCTACCCGGCGCATCTCCGGCAGCAGCTGGCGGCGGGCGTAGGCCGCCAGCGCCTCGGTGACCGCTTCGGGACGCATCCCCGGCAGGTAGCGGATCTCAAAATCAAAGCTGCAGGACTGCGGAACAATATTCAGCGCGGCCCCACCCTGAATGGTGCCCACCTGCAGCGTGCTGAAGGGCGGCGAAAAGCGGCTGTCCTGCTGCCGGGCCAGACGCACGCCCAGCCGATCCAGGTGGTTGATCAGCCTGGCCGCGTAGCGGATGGCGTTCACCCCCTGCGGGGCATAGGCCGAATGGCAGGCCTGCCCCTCGATGCAGCAGCGCATGGCCAGTTTGCCTTTATGACCGAACACCGGCTGCATCTCTGTCGGCTCGCCGATGAGGCACAGCGCCGGTTTCTCCGGCGAGGCCTGCAGAAAATCCACCAGGCTGCGCACACCGAGACAGCCGACCTCTTCGTCATAGGAGAAGGCCAGATGCAGTGGCATGCGCAGCGGCGCCGCCAGAAAGTCATCCACTGCCGCCAGCACGCAGGCGAGAAACCCCTTCATATCGGCGCTGCCGCGGCCATAGTAGCGGCCATCGCGCTCGGTCAGGCTGAAAGGCGGAACGCTCCAGGCCTGGCCGTCCACCGGGACCACGTCGGTGTGGCCCGAGAGCATCACCCCACCGCCGCCGGACGGCCCCAGCCGGGCGTAGAGATTGGCCTTACCGCCCGACGGGTCATAAAAGCGGCGGGACGCCACGCCGCGGGCAGCGAGAAAATCGGCGATCCAGTCGATCATCGCCAGGTTCGAATGGCGGCTGGTGGTGTCAAAAGCCAGCAGCGCGGCGAGGATGTTATTCATCGCCGGGGACGCCATAGGCGGGCGCATCGCGAGGGTCGAGCGCCCGGGTAATATAGGCGTCCATTTGCGGCTCCCAGGCCAGCCACAGTTGCTCAAGGGCCGCCCGCGGATCCGTCTCCGCCCAGTCAATACGCAGATCGACCACCGGCCACGGGTAATCGTCCACCACCTTCACCGCCGCCGAGTGGACCGGGCCGGCCTCGCCCCCGGCGGCAATCCCCGCGCGCAGCCCGGCCAGCAGCCGGCTGGCCAGTTCACCGCTCGCCGTCTCGAAGGCGGCCACCATCGCGGCGATCACCTCGTGACTGGCCAGCATGTTGCCCGCCGCCACGCAGTTATCTCCCGCCAGGGTGCCACCGATCCCGAGAGTATGTTCTCCGCTGAACGCCGCCACTTCACCGTTGGCATCAATCGCCGCGACCTGGCGATATTCGCGGAAGCGGTCCTCCGCCAGAGCCAGGTTCAGAGCCTGCTCAACGGAGGCCCCCGCCTCAAGCGCGCCAAGAATATGCGGCCCCAGCGACGGTAAGGTTATGTTCTGACTGGCGACCGCGCCGACGCCGGGCAATAGCCACGGACAGCGCGATCCCACGGCCATGCTCGACGAACTAATGGCAATGCCCAGCTGACCTGATTCCGGGCAGCGGGCGCTAATAGAGAGAGTCATTCGGCTGCCTCCCCCTGCCAGTCGTCAGGGATCACCGCCGTAACGTCAATCTCCATCAGCCACTGCGGCTGCGCGAGGGCCGACACCACCACCCCGGTGGAGATGGGAAAGACGCCTTTTAACCATTTGCCCACCTCCTGATAGACCGGCTCGCGATAGCGGGGATCGATCAGATAAGTGGTGGTCTTGACGATATGCGAGAGGTCGCTTCCCGCCTCTTTCAGCAACTGTTCAACATTCTTCATCGCCTGCTCCGCCTGCGCCCGCGGGTCGCCGAGGCCAATCAGATTGCCGGCGAAATCGGTGCCAACCTGGCCGCGAACGTAGACGGGATTGCCGGCCCGCACCGCCTGGCACAGATCGTTGTGCAGCGCCTGGTTCGGGTAGGTCTCTTTGGTGTTGAACATGCGAATACGGGTATGAGTTGGCATCAAAGCACTCCTTAAGGAAAACGGTTAACAGGACGGCTGGTAACGCTGGTACTGGCGCTGAATGGCGATCTGGTCGGCAATATATTTGGCATCGTGCCAGACGCCCCAGATAAAGGTGGACCCGCGCCGCGAGAGCCAAGGCAGGCCGAGGAAATAGACGCCCGGCTCCGTCGATACGCCGCGGTGATGCTGTGGCCGCTGTGCGTCATCGAAGGCGTTGACCTTCAGCCAGCGATAGTCGGTGGTGTAGCCCGTCGCCCAGATGATGGTGCCGATCCCGGCCTCCGCCAGATTGAGACTGAGCAGCGGGTCGGTAACGCAGGCCGGATCGGGCAGAAATTCGCGGGCGGAGGGCTCTTCGGGCAGGTCCATACCGTTGCGGGCCACCCACGCGTCCGCGGCGTCGAGCAGCGCAAGGTAGGAGGCATCGCCGCGGCGGATATTCTCCGCCAGGTCGTGGTGAAACAGTGCTTTGTCACCGTCAAAGCCACGGGTCTGCCCCACTAACGTGACCCCCTGATGCGCCAGCTGGCGAAAATCGACGGTATGGCCGCCGCGCGCGCCGCTCACCGCGATAGTGACATGCTCTTTACCCGGCGCATTGGCCGCGGCATCCCACATTCCCAGCACCCCGAGCCACCAGCAAAAATCGCGCTGACGATAGCGACGCGGCGGGCGGTCGTGCGCTCCCACCGACAGCCACACCGCGCGTCCGGCTCGCTGTAGCTCATCGGCAATCTGCACGCCGGAGGAGCCTGCGCCAATCACCAGCACACCGCCCTCCGGTAGCTGCTGCGGGTTAAAATAGTGCGCGGAGTGGAGCTGCTGAATAGCCTGACTCTGTGGGGCGATGGCCGGGATCACTGGCCGCTGAAACGGCCCGGTGGCCGCTACGATCCGCTGCGCTTCAATCACCCCCTGCGAGGTGGCGATACGAAAGCCCGGCCGTCCGACGAGGCGTTCGGCGCTGAAAACCTCCACCCCGGTACGGAGCGGCGCATTGAAGCTGCGGGCATAGGCGGCAAAATAGTCTGCCACCTGCTCTTTGCCGACAAAGCTGTCTGCCGGGCAGTCCGGGAACACCATGCCCGGGAACCGATCGTGCCAGGCCGGGCCGTTCGCGACCAGCGAATCCCAGCGTCCGCTGCGCCAGGCCTGGGCAATCCCCTGCTTTTCCAGCACCAGGTGGGGGATATCCAGCCGGGTCAGATGCTCGCTCATGGCGACGCCCGCCTGCCCCGCGCCCACCACCAGGGTATCGATCTCGGTAATCTGTTCAGTCATTTCGCTATCCTTCAAGCACAGTTGCCGACGACGTCGCCGGAATTGACGGCTTTCAGGTTATTTAACTGTGACGAATTGGTAAAATATTATAAAACGATCGACTGAATAGAATTTTGCGAGGCTGAGTGACGACAAAAAATAAGGCCTGCCGGATCGACAGGCGTTATTTCAGGCGTGAGTTGGGGTTAATTCGATGCTGCGACAATAATCCATAAACAGTTGCGTCGGCCGCGTGGGCTCATTATTCGCGAGATGCGCCATAATTAAGGTCGAGGCGGGCATCTCGTCGGCAATATCCCGCTGCACCACTCTTTCACCATCGTAGGTCATATCGCAGCAGGGCCGGGTGACCAGCACCGAAAAACCCAACCCCTGACCCACCATACAGCGCACCATTTCAATGGAGGGGGAACTGTAAGCCACTTCCGGGTGATAACCCTTTTCCTTAAAGATGGAGATAAAATAATTTTTACTGGGGACCGCATCGAGGAGGATCATCGGCTCGCGGCTCAGCTCCTGCAGCGTCACCTGCGCCTTCTGCGCCAGCGGATGCGCGGCGGGCAGCAGCGCGTAGGGTTTATGCGGGGCATTGAGCCGCTCTTTATTGATCGAATGGCCGAGCTCCAGATCGTAAACCAGCGCGAGGTCGAAGCGGCCGCGGTGCAGGCCATGCATCAGCTCATGCTGTTCGCCGTCGTACAGATGCAGGGTGATTTCCGGATAGCATTTCTTAAACCCGGCCACCAGCTTCGGCATATACAGCGGAGCCACCGATTCGAAGCAACCGATGGAGATCATGCCAGAAACCAGCTCTTTATCCGCTCGCGAATTCTGTTCGAACTCCCAGGACAGGCGCAGCAGCTCTTTCGCTTTATCGTAGATCCGCCGACCGCTGGAGGTGAGCGAAACGCCCTGCGCATGGTGGCGAATAAACAGCTGCTGGTCGAAGGTGCTCTCCAGATTCTTGATGGCAATCGAAATCGACGGCTGCGCAATGTGCAGCTGGCGGGAGGCCTCGGCGATACTCTCCGTCTCCACCACGGTGACGAAATATTTGAGCTGCTTCAGGGTAAATCGGTTCATAGCATCACCATTGATAAAATATGGTCCGGCGTACACGGGGAATAGTTTTCCTCTAAGTCCCAAGCAATCCGCGTGCCACCCCCGGAAAAGCGCGGCGCATTGCCCGACAAGGGGCG
>OKJG01000058.1_pt1 | contig 9043 bp, 5 predicted proteins | sample 1610961 | NCBI WGS metagenome assembly OKJG01 (sample SAMN04436700, study PRJEB24849) | human gut metagenome | biome: human gut; feature: NICU; material: stool | host: Homo sapiens | place: USA: Saint Louis, MO | collected 2010-07-22
GCCGACGCGGCTGGCGGATTCCCGGTTGCCCCCCATGGCATAGATCTTGCGGCCAACGGTGGTGAAATTCATGATAAACGCGGTCAACAGCACCACGGCGATCATCGTCAGCAGCGGCAGCCCCAGGCCGTAATCGTAACCATCGGCATCGGTATATTTGAACAGCATGACCCCCTTTTCAAACCACGGGGGGAAGTCGTAGAGCCAGACGCCTTTGCTTAACCACAGCAGCAAACCGTAGAAAATATTGAGCGTAGAAATGGTGATAATGATCGAGGGGACCCGCAGACGATTAACCAACAGCGCGTTCACCAGCCCCAGCAGCACGCCGATGCCGCCGGCAAGCACAAAAGCCACCGCGAAGTTGCCGCTTACTTTTTGCAGCATCACCACCATGCCGTACTGGGCGATAATGGTCATAGCCGGGAAGGAGATATCAATCCCGCCGGCGATCAGCACCACGAACAGACCACAGGCGAGAATGGTCAGCATCGCATAGTTATTAGCGAGGTCGTAAAGATTGCCGAAAGTGAAAAATTCCTCACTGCGCCAGCCCAGCAGCAGGCACAGTGCAATAATAAACATACCTAACCAGAATTCATGTTGTTTCAACAGATTAGCCATTGACCACCTCCGCTATCTGCTGCTGGGTACTGCTGTCCGGCAGGAAGTTATGGGTTAGCTCGCCCTGCTTCATCACCAGGATGCGATGACTCTGGTACCACGCCTCTTCGATCTCGTCGCAAATCATCAGCACGGCGATGCCATGGGCCGCTAAATCGCTGATGATATGATAGATCCCGGCTTTGTTTGCGATATCCACCCCCACGGTTGGGCTATCGAGGATCAGCAGCTTAGGCGAGATCGCCAGCCATTTGGCGATAGAGACGCGCTGGGCATTGCCGCCGGAGAGGGTATTCACCGGCAGATGCGTATCCGGCGCCTTAATGGTCAACGCGTTGACCATTCTTGCGACCAGTTGCTGAGCTTTACTGTCACTCAATAGCCCACAAGCGCCTTTCACTTTATGAAACACCGTGCTGATGATGTTGTTTTCAATCGACTGGCTCATCACCAGGCCGCGCGACATACGGTCCTCAGAGACATAGCCAATACCGTGGCGGATAGCATCCTGGTTGCTGCGCAACCGCACCGGCTGGCCATTTATCAGGATCTCGCCGCTGTCGGGGCGGGTCATGCCGAAAAGGCTCAGGCACAGCTCTGTTCGCCCGGCGCCCAACAGGCCGACTATCGACACCACTTCTCCGGCTTCGACCTTCAGGGAGACGTTGTGATATTCCCCTTTGCGACAGAGATTGCGCACCTCCAGCACCGGCGTGCTGCCCTTCCCCTGCCACAGATCGCGCACCTGATAGTCAAACTCCTGGCCCGTCATCAGAAAACCGAGCCGTCGGGTGGTCACCTCAGCCGCCGGCAAGGTACCAACCAGATTGCCATCCTTCAGCACGCTGATGCGGTCCGATACGGCCATGACCTCTTCCAGACGGTGGCTAACGAAGACGACGCAGATCCCCCTCTCACGCAATTGGCGCACCACATGCAGTAGTCCTTCCACTTCCTGATGGGTCAATGAGGCCGTGGGTTCATCCATAATGATAAGCCGGGCATCCTGCGCCAGCGCGCGGCAGATAGCCACCAGCTGACAGCGGGCGATGGAGAGCGACTCCACAGCGGCATCCAGCGGCAGCGAGACGTTAATACTGCGCATCGCCTGCTCCGCACTGCGCCGCAGCTCGCTGCGCCTCACCAGCACGCCGCGATGATAGTGGTTAATGGCAATGTTCTCCCACACGCTGAGATTGGGAAACAGCGACAGATCCTGATAAATAACCTGGATCCCATGGGCGACAGAGGCCGCTGGCGTTAGTTTGGGCCACGTCTTGCCGCCCAGCGTCATCGCTGCGCCCTCATCCGGGCGATAGACGCCAGAGATAATTTTGATCAACGTCGACTTCCCGCACCCGTTCTGCCCGGCCAGGCAGTGCACTTCCCCGGGCATAAAGTCGAGGCTGATATCATTGAGCGCGCGGTTGGCGTGGAAGGTTTTGCTGACGTGTCGAAGGGAAAGGAAAGGTTCCATAGCAGCCCCTGGCTGGTGAAGCCGGGGCGGCAGGTGCCCCGGAAGGTGGATTAGTAGAGCGAATCAATATTGTCTTTATTCACCAACAGCACTTTATGGAAGCGGATAATATGCTTGTCGCTATCGACATCCGCTTTACCGAGTTCTTTCAGTTCGAAGCCCGGCTCAATGGTTTTGCCGTTCAGCAGGGTGCTGGCGACCGCCGCGAGGGCATAGCCGGCTGTCGCCGGATCGTAGGTGATCCCTTCAGTAATATCGCCGCTCTTAATAAGAGAAGCCGCCTGCGATGGGATCATCATCCCGTAGACCGCGACTTTGTTTTTCGCACGCTTCTCTTTCACCGCGCGCCCCGCGCCAATTGGGCCATTCGAACCAAAAGAGACCACCGCTTTCAGATCCGGGTAAGTTTTCATTAGATCAAGCGTGGTACGGCGGGAATCATCAACACTTTCCGCCACCGGCATTCGGCGGGTGACTTCATGCATGTCCGGGTAATGTTCTTTTTGGTATTTCACCAGCAGATCTGCCCACAGGTTGTGCTGCGGTACCGTAAGGCTACCCACATAGATAACGTAGCCGCCTTTGCCACCCATCCGCTTGGCCATATGCTCCACGTATTCAGCGGCGAACTTCTCGTTATCGATGATCTCCACATCCCAGTTGGCGCTCGGCTGCCCGGGCGATTCGTTGGTCAGCACGACGATGCCGGCGTCACGGGCTTTTTTGAATACCGGCTCCAGCACGTTGGCATCGTTAGGCACGATAGTGATGGCATCCACTTTACGTGCAATCAGGTCCTCAATAATTTTCACCTGCTGCGGCGCATCGGTGCTGGACGGCCCTACCTGGGAGGCGTTGAGGTTAAACTCTTTCCCGGCCTGGACGACCCCTTCACCCATCCGGTTAAACCATGGCATGCCATCCACTTTTGAAATATTGACTACGGTTTTTTCCGCCGCATATACCGGCGCGGAAATAAGCGCAGCCCCCAACAGCAATGATGAAAAAATATTAACGACCAGACGTTTATGCATAATAATTAGCCTCAATACGTTGTGGTCAGACAGGGGTATGACGCAAAGCGGAAAAGAGATATAAATTGTAATAATGTTAATAATTTAGAAGAGAATAAACACAAGCCGTAACAGCAGACAGGTAATATCCAGCTATAAATATGGATAATAATACTATAATCCTGTGACGTGAGCTTTTTCACAAAAAACATGCAACATAGTTTGTTGTTCCAGAATAATGATCGGGTCGCAGAGAAAATATATTTTTCCCGCTTCGTCATTTACCGAAAAACAAACACATAAATAACATCAGGAAAAGTATGTGATTTTTGATTGCGCCTCCAGCCCCTTCCGTGGCAGGATACTCCCTATGAACAGAAACGCGATCGTTACCTATCCCCGTCGTTGGTGGCTGCCTGCATAACAGGCGGCACGATACACGTTTCCATTTTCAAAGCCGCCGGAAGGCGGCTTTGGTGTTTTCAGGACGTCTTTCGGCTGAACAGTCTGATAAGGAGTCCCTGATGAACCATTCGCAAACCATCCTCACTGGCGACCGGCCGACCGGCCAGCTGCATCTTGGCCACTACGTCGGCTCGCTGCGCCAGCGCGTCGCGCTGCAGCACGACCACCAGCAGTTTATCCTGATCGCCGACCTGCAAGGGCTCACCGATAACGGCAGCAACCCGCAAAAAATCAGCCACCATATCCTCGAAGTCATGGCCGATTATCTGGCCGTCGGCATCGACCCCAGGCTCACCACTATTTGCCTGCAGTCCGCTCTGCCCGCGCTGGCGGAGCTCAGCGCGCTGTATATGAATATCGTCACCGTCGCCCGCGTGGAACGTAATCCGACGGTCAAAAATGAGATTGCCCAAAAGGGATTCGCCCGTTCGCTGCCAGTGGGCTTTCTTGCCTATCCGATTAGCCAGGCGGCCGATATCACCGCCTTTAAGGCCGAGCTGGTGCCGGTGGGTGACGATCAGCTACCGATGATTGAGCAGACCAACGAGATCGTCCACAAGATGAATAGCCTCACCGGCGAGCCGGTGCTGCGCCACTGCAAGGCGCTACTCAGCGAAGTGAGCCGCCTGCCGGGCGTCGACGGTAATGCCAAAATGTCGAAATCGCTGGGCAATACGCTGACGTTATCGGCCAGTGAAGAGGAGATCCACCGCGCGGTCAGCGCGATGTATACCGACCCGACGCACCTGAGAGTCAGCGATCCGGGACATGTCGACGGCAACGTGGTGTTCACCTATCTCGACGCTTTCCATAGCGATAAGGCGCTGGTGGCAGAGATGAAAGCCCACTATCAGCGCGGCGGGCTGGGCGATCGCCAGTGTAAGAATGAACTGGAAACCTGCTTGCAGGAACTACTGGCGCCGATCCGCGAACGCCGGGCTACCTATATTCAGGATAAAGGGATGCTGCTTGAGCTGCTGCGCCAGGGCAGCGAACGTGCCCACCAGCTCACGCAGCAGACGCTGCATGAGGTGAAGCGCGGGCTGGGGCTGCCGGTGCTGTTCTGAGTTTCAGAGCCCTTCCCAGGTCGCGCTACGCTTACCGGGGCTGCGGTTTTATCCCCCGCCTTTGTGCATCTTCACGCAGTTGCGCCCCTCGCGCTTGGCGGCATACAGCGCGTTATCGGCGTCGCGCAGCAGCAGGTTGTAATCGGGGTGACCGGTGTGGGCGGCAAAGCCAATGCTGGCGGTGATGGGGATCTGCGTGTCGCCGCCAACGTTAAACGCCAGCTGGCCAATCTTTTTGCGCAGACGTTCAAGGAGAGGGAAAGCCTCTGCCGCGCGGGTCTCCACCAGCACCAGCAGAAACTCCTCGCCGCCGTAGCGGAAGAGATAGTCGCTGGAGCGAATATTATCGCTGAGCAGATCGGCTACGTGCTTAATGGCGCGGTCGCCGACCATATGGCCCCATTTGTCATTGATCTCTTTAAAGAAATCAATATCGATAATCGCTACCGTCAGCGGCAGGTCATACTCAATCGCCAGGGTGACTTCATGCTTGAGCACCACAGGCAGATAGCGACGGTTAAGCAGGCTGGTCAGTGCGTCTTTGCCATTTTGCATCTGCGACAGACTACTGAATAACACTCCCAGCTGGCTGCTGATGTGCTGGCAATGGATATGGATCTTTTGCAGCAGGCTCTGAGTATTTTTATAACCAGCATCCTGTTCCGCGGTACGCCATTCGGTAATCAACGCATCCACCTGACCGATCAACTCAGTAATCTCCCCCATCTGCGGATTGTGGTTAAAATAGCGAACGCATTTATGGCGAAACCACAAACCAAATTCGGATTCAGATAATAACGTTGCGTTAAGGTCCGTCCTGTTCTCACTGACGATATTAAAAATCGCACTATTTTCCCAACCCGAAAGCGATGCCTGCTGCTTGCCATACTCCATCGGGACGTTATCCATCAGGCTGTACAGACGAAAAGCTTCTTCATTTTTGGTAGCCCGATAATGCGACAGCGTATAGGCGTGACACATCATCTCCACCGCCATATTCATCGCCATGATCGCGTAATGGATAGCCGCTATCCCTGTGTCCCGCGCGACCTGGCTGTCACGAATCGCCTCCACCAGCCCGGATTTTATCTGCCGCGCGCCGCGCAGCACCGCCTCTGCCGGGATGCCAATCCGCGAATGAATGCTGCCGATCTGATACTGGCGCTCCGCAAGAGTCTGAAGATCCTCTTTTTCACAGGTCAGGATCTGCTGTACCCATCCCGCCAGAGAGCGGCTCAGACGTTCCTCAACCAGCTCATAAGAGAGGTGCCTGGCGATATCCGGATCCTGAAAAATAAAATCGTAAAAGCGGGTCGCTAACATCGACGATCGCTCATCGGCCATTTTTTTAAGTAATGCACGGACGTCCGGCGTCAGGCTGTCATACAGCGGTAGCCATTCCTTAAAAATCACGGCGATATATTTTTGGCTTTCTTCATTCATGAAATTAAAGCACTCGTCGGATGTTTCTCAATGCCAGGAGCGGAATCATATCGTAGTTACCGGGGGGCAACCAGATAACAAAACAGGCGCCCTGTTTTCGCGGTTTTATCCTGACGGTGGGTATTTCTGTTAACGCACCGACAAGACCATGCACTTCGTATGGACAACATCGCCACGAATGTTACTATCGCGATGACGGTAGCTCTCACTATGCGTGTTTCATTAAGGCCTGGATCGCTGATGATGACCACATAAGTAGCACAGCGATCGGCTGCGCATCGACGCGGCAGAGCGCGGCGTCAGCGGCCTTTACCCCCACCTTTTCGTCCCTCGCAAGGAGGACGCTCCGCTCGGCGGAGGAAACACGCGCACCACTCAGCAAAGGGAATCAAGCGAGTCGCGTATGGACAAAATAAAGAAACGTTGGGCAGGGTATCTTGTCGGCTTACTGATGGTGCTCGCCGCCGCCGCATGGTGGCTGCTGCGCCCGCCAGGTCTCCCGGACGGTTTTGCCAGTAGCAACGGCCGAATCGAAGCCACCGAAGTCGATATTGCCAGTAAAATCGCCGGGCGTATCGACACGATTTTGGTCAAAGAGGGCCAGTTTGTGCGTCAGGGAGAAGTCCTCGCGAGGATGGATACTCGCGTACTGAACGAGCAGCGTCTTGAAGCCGCCGCACAAATCAAGGAGGCGGAAAGCGCGGTGCTCGCCGCCAGAGCCTTGCTCGATCAGCGGCAGAGTGAAATGCGCGCCAGCGAAGCAGTGGTGAAGCAGCGCCAGGCGGAGCTGGATTCCTCGGCGAAACGCCATGTCCGCTCGAATGCCCTGTCGCAGCGCGGCGCCGTCTCCGCCCAGCAGCTGGATGACGACCGCGCGGCAGCAGAGAGCGCCCGCGCGGCGCTGGAATCGGCAAAAGCCCAGGTCTCTGCCGCCCGCGCCGCCATCGAAGCTGCCCGCACCAGCATTATTCAGGCGCAAACCCGCGTCGAAGCCGCCCAGGCGACCGAACGGCGGATCCTTGCCGATATTGACGATAGCGAGCTGAAAGCACCCCGTGATGGCCGCATTCAGTATCGCGTAGCTGAGCCAGGCGAAGTCCTGGCCGCCGGTGGCCGGGTGCTGAATATGGTCGATCTCGCCGATGTCTATATGACCTTCTTTCTGCCAACCGAACAGGCTGGCCTGCTGGCGCTCGGCAGCGAAGCGCGCTTGATCCTTGATGCCGCGCCGGATCTGGTGATCCCGGCCAACATCAGCTTTGTCGCCAGCGTCGCCCAGTTCACGCCGAAAACGGTAGAAACCAGCGACGAGCGCCTTAAGCTGATGTTCCGCGTCAAAGCGCGCATCCCGCCGGAGCTGCTGGCGCAGCATCTGGAATATGTCAAAACCGGCCTGCCCGGCATGGCTTACGTGCGGGTGGATAAACAACAACCCTGGCCTGAGGCGCTAACGGTGAGGTTGCCGCAATGAAACTGACGCCGCAGGATACCTCGCCCCCCGTCGCCCTGCTGGAAAACGTTGGCCAGCAGTATGGCGCCACCATCGCGCTGCGGGATATCAGCCTGGCGATCCCGGCACGGCGTATGGTTGGTCTGATTGGCCCGGACGGCGTCGGCAAATCGAGCCTGCTCTCGCTGATCGCCGGGGCGCGGGCCATTGAACAGGGTAACGTGATGGTGCTTGGCGGCGATATGCGTGATGTGCATCACCGCCGCGACGTGTGCCCGAAAATCGCGTGGATGCCACAGGGGCTGGGGAAAAACCTCTATCACACCCTCTCGGTGTATGAAAACGTCGACTTCTTCGCCCGCCTGTTCGGCCACGATAAAGCCGAGCGCGAACTGCGAATCAACGAGCTGCTGCAGAGCACCGGGCTGGCGCCGTTTCGCGATCGCCCCGCCGGTAAACTCTCCGGTGGGATGAAGCAAAAGCTCGGCCTGTGCTGCGCGCTGATCCACGACCCGCAGTTGCTGATCCTTGATGAACCGACCACCGGCGTCGACCCGCTTTCCCGGGCGCAGTTCTGGGAGCTTATCGAAAGTATTCGCCAGCGCCAGCCGGAGATGAGCGTGCTGGTCGCTACCGCCTACATGGAAGAGGCCGAGCGCTTTGACTGGCTGGTGGCGATGAATGCCGGCGAGGTGCTGGCGACTGGCAGCGCCGCGGAGCTCAAAGCCCAGACCGGCAGCCAGACCCTGGAGCAGGCGTTTATCGCCCTGCTACCTAAAGCACAACGTCAAGCGCATAAGACGGTAGTTATCCCGCCGCGCGACAGCCGCGAGGAAGAGATCGCCATCGAAGCGCGCGGCCTGACCATGCGCTTCGGCAACTTTGTTGCCGTCGACCACGTTAACTTTCGCATCGCCCGCGGCGAAATCTTTGGCTTCCTTGGATCTAACGGCTGCGGCAAATCCACCACCATGAAGATGCTCACCGGCCTGCTGCCCGCCAGCGAAGGTGAAGCCTGGCTGTTCGGCCAGCCGGTCGACCCGAAGGATATCGCCACCCGCCAGCGGGTGGGCTATATGTCACAGGCCTTTTCGCTCTATAGCGAACTGAGCGTTCGGCAAAACCTCGAGCTGCACGCCCGCCTGTTTCATATCCCGGACGACGAAATAGCCCACCGGGTCGCTGAGATGAGCGAGCGCTTTATGCTGACCGAGGTTGAAGACGCGCTTCCCGCCGATCTGCCGCTGGGGATCCGTCAGCGCCTGTCGTTAGCGGTGGCGGTCATCCACCGCCCGGAGATGCTGATCCTTGATGAGCCGACCTCCGGCGTCGACCCGGTGGCGCGCGATATGTTCTGGCAGCTGATGGTAGACCTGGCGCGCCAGGATCGCGTTACTATATTTATCTCCACCCACTTTATGAATGAGGCGGAACGCTGCGATCGCATCTCGCTGATGCACGCCGGCAAGGTGCTGGCCAGCGATACGCCACAGGCGCTGGTCGA
>OKJG01000059.1_pt1 | contig 9037 bp, 7 predicted proteins | sample 1610961 | NCBI WGS metagenome assembly OKJG01 (sample SAMN04436700, study PRJEB24849) | human gut metagenome | biome: human gut; feature: NICU; material: stool | host: Homo sapiens | place: USA: Saint Louis, MO | collected 2010-07-22
GCCGGTGATCCTGCTGCGCGCTTCCGACCTCGGTTGCACCGGCTATGAGACGCGCGAACAGCTGGATAATGACGATGCGCTTAAACGTCGCCTGGAGTCGATTCGCCTGCAGGCCGGGCCGCTGATGCAGCTTGGCGACGTCAGCCAGCGCACGGTGCCCAAGATGACCCTGATCGCCGAACCGCGACACGGCGGCGCCATCAGCAGCCGCACCTTTATCCCCCACCGCTGCCACGCGTCAATCGGCGTGTTTGGCGCGGTGAGCGTGGCCAGCGCTTGTCTGCTCCCCGGCTCTGTCGCGCAGGGCCTGGCGCAGGTAGCGCCAGGCGATACGCCGCTGCTCAGCGTTGAGCATCCGACAGGCGAATTTAGCGTAACGCTTCAGCTTGATGCTGACGGCGCCCTGGCTGGCTGCGGCCTGTTACGCACGGCGCGACTGCTGTTTGCTGGCGAGGTTTTTATTCCGGCCCGCGTCTGGCCGCGTGAGGAGTAATGATGACGATCGCGTTTATTGGTTTTGGCGAGGCGGGTGGCATTCTGGCGGCGGATCTGGCCCGTGAGCATGCGGTGACCATTTGGGATTGCAAGCTCAATGGCCCGGCGCGAGAGGCGATGGGCAAAAAAGCCCGTGATTCGCGCGTTCAGGTGGGGAATTCGCTGGCGCAGGCGCTGGAGAGCGCCACGCTGGTTTTTTCTACTGTGACCGCGGGTGAGGCGCTAAAGGTGGCGCAGCAGGCCGCCGCGCTGCTGCAGCCGGGGCAATACTTCCTCGATCTCAACTCCGTGGCGCCGGAGACGAAACGGCAGGCGGCTGAACATTTTCTGCCCGGCGCCTACATCGATGTCGCGGTGATGGCGCCGGTACCGCCGGCCCGATTGCAGACACCGTTATTGATCGGCGGGCCGCAGGCGGAGGCGATCGCGCCGCGTCTGCAGGGGCTGGGGCTGAATGCCCGCTATGGCGCCAGTACGGTGGGCCAGGTGTCGGCGATAAAAATGTGCCGTAGCGTGATGATCAAAGGTCTTGAAGCGCTCACCACAGAATGCCTGTTCGCGGCCCGTGAATATGGCGTCGAGGAGGAGGTGCTTAGTTCCTTGCATCATAGTTTCCCCTCTCTGGGCTGGACAGGAGCGTTCCCCGACTATCTGATCAGCCGGGTGGCGGAACATGGCATTCGGCGCAGCGAAGAGATGGAAGAGGTGGTGAAAACCCTGCGTGACGTGGGGAGCGCCGGGATAATGAGCGAGGCGATCGCGAAAAGCCAGCGCCAGCTGCCGGAGCAGATGGCCGCCCGTAGCCTGAGCTACAGGCAGCTGACGCCGTTTGACTGGAAAACGCTGGTCGCCAGGCTGAAATAACCGCTATTTGGCCGGACAGACGATTTTGTCGATTGCGGCCTGGTAGCTTTTTTGGTTATTGCGCTCTTTCGCCAGCGTTGCTTCGCGGACCGCGTTCTTGTTACCGTCGGTCGCCAGCACTTTATTGGCAAAATCTTTATCGCTGAGGTGGCTTGCTGGCGCGCATTTTTCCTTCACCGCTTTGAGCACCAGCTGTTTTTGCTGCTCGAACTGCAGGCTTTGCAGCGGTGATTCGGCCCACGCCGACGTGGCGCTCAGGGCGGTGACCAGGCATACCATCCAACATGCTTTCATCAGGCTTCTCCTTCCGTAATCGCTTCCGTCAACTATATGCGCAGGCGCGAAAACACGCAAATAGTGGTCAGTTTAACTTATTGAAAATGCAATTTTTATCGCCTGCTCAGGCGGCTCTCACCCGCCGCCGCGAGTCGATGGCGATCAGCACCACCGACGCGAGGATCAGCAGAGTGCCCAGCCAGTCCGGCAGCGTGAAGGTGATCCCCAGCAGCAGGAGCGACAGCAGGGCGCTGCTCAGCGGTTCGGCGCAGCTGAGGATCCCGGCCTTCGCGCCGCCAATTTTCTGCGCGCCGTTAAGATAAAGGCTGAAGGTCAGCGAAGTACCGATCACCACCAGGTAGAAAAAGGCTAACAGCAGGCTACCGTTCACCACAAAATCGGTGCCCTGGCCGCCGTAAAACGGAAGCAGCATCGCGCCGCCGAACAGCATGCTCCAGCCGACGATCGGCAGCGTCCCGTAGCGGGCAATCAACGTCGAGGGATAGGTGGTATAAAACGCGGCGGCAAACGCCGAGGCGATCCCCCAGAACAGCGCCGCCGGCGAAATCGACAGCGTCGTTGGGTTGCCGTGGGTCACCAGCAGAAAGGTGCCCGCCAGCGAGGTGCAGATAGCTCCCAGCACCAGCGGAGTGGGACGCGCTTTGCGGGCGAGGGCGAACCAGGCGACGATGATCGTTGGGGACAGGAACTGCAGCACCGTGGCCGTGGCGGCATTGGATTTTTCAATGGTCATCAGAAAGGTGAACTGCACGGTTAACGCGCCAAACAGCGAGAAAAACAGCAGGCTGAGGGCGTCGCGGCGGTTTTGCAGCACGCGGAAAATGCGGTCGCCGTGAACAAAGCCGAGCATCAACAGGATCAGCCCGGCGAACAGCAGACGCGTCATGGTCAGAAACGGCGACGACATCTGGCTTTCCTGCATAATAAACTGTGCGCACACCCCGGAACTGCCCCACAGCACGGCGGCAATCAGTACGTTCAGCATCCCTTTTTTGCTGGAGCCCATCTTTTCCTCAAGCGAAATATGACAAAGGGGAATCATAGCATGCGCCAGCCCGGGCGGCGGGGCAGGAAATGGTAGTCGGGCGCGGCGGCGGGCCGGCAGACGTCACTGTTTTTACAGGCCCGGTAAGGCGAAGCCGCCACCGGGCACTACCCGACAGTCGCGTTCTAACTTAAATCGACATTTTTACTGCCGAACAGCCAGGTGAGGACAAAGCCACACAGGTAGGAGACCGCCAGCCCGCCGGCGTAGACCGCCATCCCGGCGTAAATTCCGCTGCCGGAGGTCATCAGCGGCAGCGCCACCAGCCCGGACGGGCCGAACACCGTGTTCAGGCCGCCCGGCAGCCCCAGCCAGGCTATCAGTCCGACGAAGAACCCGCCGCAGGCGCCGCCGAGGCAGGCGGTGACAAACGGCTTCATCCGCGGCAGGGTGACGCCGTAGATCAGCGGCTCGCCAATCCCGAGGGCGCCCGGAATAATCGCCCCTTTAATCTGGGTTCGCAGCAGCGAATCGCGCTTCGCCCGCCAGAATAGCGCCAGCGCCGCCCCCACCTGCCCGGCCCCGGCCATCGCCAGGATCGGGAACAGCGAGTTAAAGCCCTGGGCGTCCACCAGCGCAAAATAGACCGGGACAAACCCCTGATGGACGCCGAACATCACCGCCAGCAGGAACAGGCCGGCCAGCACCGCCGAGCCAAACGGGTTGCCGTTAAGATGCAGGAACAGCCACGACATGCCGGTAAACAACCAGCCGCCAATCGGCATGATCACCGTAAAGGTCACCGCGCCCATGATCAGCAGCGTCACCGCCGAAGTGAGGATCATATCGAGGTTGGCCGGCATTACCCGCCGCACCTGGCGTTCAACCCACGCCCCAAGGATAGCGGCGATCAATACGCCGATGATATTGCCGCGCGGATCGATGCCGTGGCCGAAGAAGGTGGAAATGCCAGCGTAGAAGCCGCTGGTTGCCTCCGGGTTGTAGCCCAGCACGAACAGCGAGGCGATAATCGCGCCGTTCACGCCGGAGCCGCCGAACGCCTTCTGCGCGTTATAGCCAATCAGGATACTCAGGAAGGTGAACATCCCTTTGCTGAAGACCTTCATATAGCCAATCAGCGCTACCAGGCTGGCGTTCGGATGGGCGTTCTCCAGCACGAAGACCTGTTCCGCCAGGGTAGCAAAGCCCAGCAGCAGCCCGACGGCGATAAAGCCGGGGATCAGCGGCGTAAAGATGGTGGCGAATTTGGCGAGAAACTTCTGCACCGCGCTGGTCTGCTTGCCCTTCAGCGCCTGCTTTTTCTCCGCTGCGACGTCGGCCAGCGTCGGCGCGGCGGGCGCCTCCTCCAGCAGGACGTTCATCATCTCGGCGGCGGTTTGCGCCTTGCCGGGGCCGAGCACCACCTGGAACTGCTCGTCGCTGACGATCACCCCCATTACGCCGTCAATCTGGCGGATGGCGGCGCTGTCGGCCAGACTTTCATCGCGCAGGGTCAAGCGCAGGCGCGTCATGCAGTTGCCCGCCTGCGCGACGTTTGCGGCGCCGCCTACGTGGGCGAGGATCCGCGCTATCATCTCTTTCGTTATTTTTGCCATTGCCCGTTACCTGTCTGTCGGTGCTCAGGTGTTGCTGAGCGCCTTGCGGATATAGCCGTTGTTTTTTGCCAGCAGCGACTGCGCGTCTTCGGCACTTAAGTCCGCCAGCACCATCACGATCGCCGTTTTACAGTGGCGGCCGCAGGCCTCCAGCGCCTTCCGGGCAGTGGGACGATCGCAGTCGGTCGCCTCCATCACGATAGAGACCTGGCGCTCAATCAGCTTGGCGTTGGTCGCTTCGACGTCGACCATCAGGTTGCTGTACACCTTGCCGACGCGGATCATCGCCCCGGTGGAGATCATGTTCAGCACCAGCTTCTGCGCGGTACCGGCTTTCAGACGGGTAGAGCCAGTGACCACTTCCGGGCCGACCACCGGGGTGATCGCCACGTCCGCCAGCTGGGCCATTTCGCCATGCGGGTTACAGCTGACGATGGCGACAAAGGCATTCTGACTATGGGCGTATTCCATGGCGCCAATGACGTACGGCGTGCGTCCGCTGGCCGCCAGTCCCACCAGCACATCGCGGTGGCTGAAGTTCAGGTTCTGCAGATCCATCGCCCCCTGCGCTTTGTTGTCTTCCACGTTTTCCACGGCGCTGAGAATCGCTTTATGTCCGCCGGCGATGATCCCCACCACCTGCTCCGGGCGGGTGCCGAAGGTTGGCGGGCATTCGCTGGCATCGAGGATCCCCAGACGCCCTGAGGTACCCGCGCCGATATAAATCAAGCGGCCACCGGCCTGCAGCGCCGTCGCGACCTTATCCACCACCTCGGCAATCTGCGGCAGATAGGGCGTAATCGCCTGGGCTACCTGCTGGTCTTCCTGGTTTATCACCGTCAGCATGTCGAGGGTGGAGAGGGTGTCAATGTTGGCGCTGTTGGCGTTGCGTCGCTCGGTCAGCAGTTTGCTCAGGTCGATACTCATAGAAACCTCGTTATTCTCAGTGGCGCGCAGTATAAGGAATTATTTATTCCTTGCCTGTGAAGAGTATCACGATTAGTACGCGGAGAATAATAGGAGAATGGTAGGTATGGCGGGAAATAGTGCGGTAATAAATCTGGAATATTTTATTACCGCAGCAGGAGATTAGCGCGCGCTGCGCGGTTTGCTGAGGCCCAGCAGCAGCGCCAGCAGGTAGCAGATGGCCATCGCGAGGCTCATTTTCAGCATCGTTTCACCGCCGAGGCCTGCCAGCGGCGCGGCGATGCCGCCGAAGACAAACATCAGGGTGCCCATCAGCGCGGACGCGGTCCCGGACTGCGCGGCATCGACGGCGCTCATCGCCTCCGCGCCAGCGACGGTGCTGATGCCGCTCATCAGCGACACGGTAAAGAACAGGCCGACCAGCGCCAGCACCGGCAGCTGCAGCCAGGCAAACAGCAGCATGATCGCCGCACAGCTCACCGCCAGCGTCAGGCCGCCGCGCAGCAAGCTTTCGGCGCTAAAGCGGCGCGCCAGGCGGGAAAAGATCATCGCCGCGATAATCAGCCCGATACCGTTCAGACCGAACAGCAGGCTGAACTGCATGGCGCTCATGCCGTATTCGCTTTGCATCACGAAGGAAGAGGAGCCGATGTAAGAGAACAGCCCGGCCATCATAAAGGCCTGAATCAGGCAGAAGCGCAGAAAGCGGCGATTTTTCAGCACCGGCTGGCCGCGTTGCTGGCGGGCGGCATGCGTTGCTGTGGCCGGGCGCGTTTCCCGCAGGATCGTCAGGCTCATCACCAGCAGCACGCCGCCGATGGCGGCCATCGTCCAGAAGAGAATTCGCCAGTCGAAGGCGGTGATAACGTAGCCGCCCAGCACCGGGGACAGCACCGGCGCAATGCCGTTCACGGTCATCAGCAGGGCGAAAAATTGGGTCAGCAGGGTGCCCTGGTATTTATCGCGGGCGATGGATCGCGACAGCACCGAGCCGCCGGCGCCGGCGAAGCCCTGTAAAAAGCGCCAGACAATCAGCATGTTGATATCCCGGGTCAGGGCGCACATCGCCGAAGCAAAGATAAACAGCAGCAGAGACAGCGCCAGCGGTTTCAGGCGGCCAATGCGATCGCTCAGCGGGCCGAAAAACAGCTGACCCAGGCCGAGGCCAATCAGCGCGGCGGTCAGCGACAGCTGGGTCTGGGTGCTGGTGGCCTGCAGCTGCTGAGTGATCTCCGGCAGCGCCGGCAGATAAAAATCCGTGCACAGCGGGCCGATACCCGACAGCAGGCCGAGGATCAGCGCCCAGGAGAGGGAAACACGTGGCATAACGATTCCTTACAGAAGCCGGGCGCGGCCGCCCGGCGGGTGAAATTAACTGGCGCCGCCGCCCAGCGACTGCCAGAGGGTGATCCGGTTATTGAGGTCGGTCTGCTGCAGGGACAGCAGCGTCGTCTTCGCCGACCACAGCGTGCGCTGGGCCGTAAGCACCGACAGATAATCGCCGACTCCGGCCTGATAGCTCTTCATGGCGATATCCAGCGATGTCTGCTCGGCGGCGACGTACTGCCGCTGGGCATCGAGCTCTTCGCTCAGCGTTTCCCGGCGCGCCAGCGCATCGGCAACGTCCTTAAAGGCGCTCTGAATCGATTTCTCGTAGGTGGCGATCAGCCCCTTTTTCTCCGCTTCCGCATAGCGCAGCTGCGCCAGGTTGCTGCCGCCGGTGAACAGCGGCAGGCTGATGGAGGGGGCGAACGACCACACCTGCATCCCGTGGCTGAACAGCGACGACAGCGAGTCGCTGCCGACCCCGGCGCTGGCGGTCAGGGAAATCGACGGGAAGAAGTTCGCCCGCGCCGCGCCGATATCGGCATTGGCGCTCTTCAGATTGTGCTCCGCTTCCTGAATGTCCGGCCGGCGCAGCAGCACCGACGACGACACGCCCGCCGGCACCAGCGCGATGCTGTTATCCCCGAGACTCTCGAGGGTGCCGGGCAACAGGCTCTCCGGCACGGTTTCCCCCGCCAGCAGGTTAATGGCGTTTTTATCCTGCGCCACCAGCGTGCGATAGCTGGCGACGCTGGCGCGGGCCTGCTGATAGACGCTTTCCGCCGAGCTTACATCGCCGGTGGAAGCGGTACCCACCGCCATCTGGCGGGCGACGATGTTGCGCGAGTTTGCTGCGCTGTCCATGGTCTGCTGCGCCAGCGCCAGATTGCTGTTATCCGTCGCCAGCGTTACCCAGGCGGTGGTCAAATCGGCAATCATCGTCAGCCGGGTATTCTGCGCGGTGAATTCGCTGGCAAGCCAGGTTTCGCGCGCCGCGCGCGACAGGCTCTGGTTCTTGCCGAACAAGTCCAGCTCGAAGCTGGAGACCGCGCCGTCGGCCTGCGAAGCGGAGCTCAGGCCGCTGGCTACCGTTTTGCTGCGGGTATGGCTCAGCTCGGCATCGACAGTGGGAAACAGCGACGCCCGCGTCTCGCCGTACTGGGCGCGCGCGGCCTCGATATCGGCCAGCGCTTTTTGCACATCGCGGTTGCTGTTCAGCGCGAGACTGACCACTTTTTTCAGCCGCGCGTCATTGACCACTTTCTGCCAGTCGCCGACCACCGCCGTCGATTCGCCGTGCGCCCCGGGCAGGGTGGCCGGCACCGGCGCGGCCGGGCGATCATAATGCGGGTCAAGCGAGACGCAGCCCGCGGTCAGGAGCGCGATAAACATAAAACTCAAACGAAACATACCTTACTCCTGAGAAGGACGTTGGCGGGTGAAGAGACGTTTCACCAGCACGAAGAACAGCGGTACGAAGAACACCGCCAGCAGGGTGGCTGTCAGGGTGCCGCCGATGATGCCGGTGCCGATCGCCACGCGGCTGTTGGCTCCGGCGCCGGTGGCGATGGCCAGCGGCAGTACCCCGGCGATAAACGCCAGCGAGGTCATGACAATCGGGCGCAGACGAGTCTGCGCGGCGCGGATCGCCGCCCGGGAGAGCGAATACCCCTCATCCACGGCGGATTCAGCGAACTCCACGATCAGGATGGCGTTTTTCGACGACAGGCCGATGGTGGTCAGCAGCGCCACCTGGAAGTAGACGTCGTTGCTTAAACCGCGCAGCGTCGCCGCCAGCGCCGCGCCGAGCAGGCCGAGCGGGATAACCATGATCACCGAGAACGGCACCGACCAGCTCTCATACAGCGCCGCCAGGCACAGGAACACCACCAGAATCGAGATGGCGTAGAGGCTCATCGCCTGGCCGCTGGCGAGTTTTTCCTGCAGCGACATGCCGCTCCATGCCCAGGTGGTACCGGCCGGCAGGTCATTGGCCAGGGCTTCCATCTTGTCCATTACCGCGCCGGAGCTGAAGCCGCTGGCGTTTTCGCCCTGAATCTCATACGCCGCCGAGCCGTTGTAGCGCACCATTCTTTCCGGTACATACAGACAGCTGGTGGTCGCAAAAGCAGAGAATGGTGTCATGGCGTTATCGCTACCGCGCACAAACCATTTACCTAAGTCTGACGGCGCGGAACGAAATTCGCTGTCGCCCTGAATGTAGACTTTTTTCACACGACCACGGTCAATAAAGTCATTCACATAAGTACCGCCCCACGCACTGGACAGGGTGTCGGTGACATCATTCAAACTCAACCCTAATGACACCGCTTTATTGCTATCAATATCTACCTGCAATTGCGGCATTTGTGGCAAATCATTGGCGCGTACAGAATGTAACTCCGGACTTTGATTCGCTTTTTCTATCAACTGATTACGCATTTGCAGCAGTGTTTCACGATCGGTTCCCCCGTTAGCTAACAATTCAAACGTAAAACCATTGCTTTGCCCCAGACCATCAACGGCT
>OKJG01000060.1_pt1 | contig 8852 bp, 8 predicted proteins | sample 1610961 | NCBI WGS metagenome assembly OKJG01 (sample SAMN04436700, study PRJEB24849) | human gut metagenome | biome: human gut; feature: NICU; material: stool | host: Homo sapiens | place: USA: Saint Louis, MO | collected 2010-07-22
TCTGGGGACCGTCCGGTTTCGACCCGTGGTCCGCAGCCATAGCCTGGGCGCCGCCGGGCTGCTGTTTCGTTATAAGTGGAAGCTGACCTGGGTACTGGCCGCCGCCGCCGCAGTAGGGCTTATCGTCCATATGGCGGGACTGTCCGGCGCAGGATAAGGTCGGCGTTGGGCTGAGAGAAACGTGGACAGATGGGGGATTGGGGAGGGAGGCCAGTGCCTGAGCAGGCCCTGGCCGGATGGGTGAGAATGTCTTTATTTTTCAAAGCGTGCTAAATATCTCCCACTGAATAATCTCATCACCAAAATCGGGCGGCGTAATTAAAATGCTTCATTTGATGTTCGTCGACATAGGAACTGGTTCCATCATTTTTTGAATCCTTGCCGGAGACCGTATTCCCCGAGATATATTGTGGCACCCCATCAACTATACCTGTGTAAATGCCGGCATGATCTCCTGGCTTTTGACCGTTAGCCTGGACGGGATAGTCAACTCTTAAAACAATATCGCCAACGGCAATGTCAGAAATAGCTATTATTTTTCCGAGCGCTAATGACTTCTGAAAAAATGTGTCTACGCTGGCGGTTTTAGGCAGGCCGGGAATGCCAGCCTGCCAGCTACACCAGTAGACAAAAGCCATACACCATGGCGAGCCGGGTGCGCTGCCCGCCGATTTGAGATAGGTATATACCATCGGGCCAGAATTGCTGTTAAGCGGCTGCTCTTTGACATTAAGCTGACTTCTTGCTGTTTCTATCAAGTCGTTACCATTAGCCATGGTCTTATCCTCATCAGGTAGATTGTTAAGTTGTGAACGTCACAGAATGAATTTACTGAATTCAATTTTTATCTCTATTGATTATCCTGTTTTTATTTCTGAAATGTTTATTTATTTTTGAAGTATCTATTTAATTTTGCAGTGGAAAGGATTTTTTGATAAGCGGAAGTTATATTCATCCTAATCTCTTTGTAATTATCCCAATCAAAATTGATAAGAAATTGATAAGCGGTTTCAGCGCCAAGTACTGAATTTTTTACTGGACAGGGCTGTGACTTTATTTTTTATTTCTTCTACTTCGTTTAAAAAACTATTAACGGATAGTGGCATTTTAATTTCCTTAGCAACTGATTTGGTAATTGCTTGCGATATAAGGGAATTGATTGGCCGTTATCAGAAGCCCACTTTTTAGCTCAAAGAGAAAATTGAGAAAATGCTGTAAACAATTTTTTAACGGCCGTCTCGTCAACTATAGAAAAGTATAACGGAGGAAACAGAGACGCCACTCATTCATATGAATGAGTGGCGTAAAAAAACTCGCTGCGCGGGCAGGAGGAAGAGAAGCGGGCCAGCGACCGGTTAGCGCGCCCCGGAATGGGACGCTCAGGTCGTGGGGGTTTCGCGGGTGGCTCGCGCCAGCGGGTTGCTGTCCAGTTCCAGCTTGTCGCGCAGCGCCCAGCCGCGCAGCTTGCCGGGGTTAAGCAATCCCGCCGGGTCGAGAGACTGTTTCACCGCCACGACGTCGGGCGAATCACGCCCTGTTTGCCGTCCTCAACCTGCAGCACGTGGGGGTTGTTAATCTTGACGTCGTTGTCGCGAAATATCTGCATGATGGCGTTGAGCCGCGCGGGCGTGGTATAGCGCACCAGCTGCAGACCGCTGGCGGTGAGGTTGCCTTCGATATCGCGCAGGAATTCAATAGGGGAAATCACCTCCCCGGCGAAGTGCTGCTCCATCTGTAAAATTTGCTGCGGATAGCGCAGCGGATCAAACGCCGTCTGGAGATAAGTCAGCGTATTGTCCACCTTGAGCGCATGCAGGGTGGTGTGGTTCCAGCAGTATTCCATTAACGAGGCGTTTTGCGTCCGGGCCTCGTCGCTGGCCTGACGGATGGCGTTGCTCCCGCGATGGCGCTGTAACAGGCTGGCGCAGAGTCCTTCGCTCTCCTCGGCGATCAGGCTGATAACCGCATGCTGCCCGGTGCGGTAACGATCGTTGAGGTGGCTAAAGTAGTCGGCGATCGGCGTGGCCAGCAGCGCGACCTGACGTTTTACCAGCCCCGGCGAACGGACGCAGGCGTTGGCATAGTTCAGCGCATCGGCGAAATCGTCAAACACGTCCAGGCGTTCAATCCACTGGTGCACGGGCGCCAGCGCCAGCTCAACCTCCAGGATAATGCCGTTGGTGCCGTAGGCGTGATGCAGCAGCAGCGCTTCGGGAGCCGGGATGGTCAGTACGCGGGGGACCGGCTCGACGGTCATCACTTTGACGCTGAGCACATTGCCGGGCGCCGCCAGCGGCCCATAGTTGATGGAGCCGATGCCGCCGAACCCGCCGCCGTAGAGGCCGCCCAGGCTCGCCAGTCGGTAGGTCGACGGCATGCAGCGCAGCTCCCATCCCGTTGGGCGGGCGGCGGTTTCGATGTCTGCCAGACGAATGCCGGCCTGGGCGCGCACCGTGCCGTTGCCGAGGGCGACGATCTGGTTGAGTCCGGTCATATCGACCAGCAGCCCGCCTTCGAGGGGGACCAGTTGGCCATAGTTGCCGGTGGCGCTGCCGCGCAGCGTCAGCGGCAGCTGGTGCTGCGCGCAGGCGGCGACCAGCTGGCGCAGCTCCTCTTCGTCGCGTGGGCGAACCACCGCGTCCGCCTGTTTCCCCGCCAGTTGCTCAGTGAGTACCGGACTGAACCAGTGAAAATCGCGGGAAAGCCGTTTGATCTTCGCCGGCTGTAAGGTCCACTCCAGCGTTGGGAGTGCCTGCTGGATCGCCGCGACCGCGTGTTGACGCTGCTCATCAGTCATCATTTTTCTTCCTGTTCGTCAGCAAAATATTAATGAGATTGCACGGCTTCGCTTTCATGCCAGGCGCTGAGCGCCCGGCGCGAAACCCAGGACATCACGCCAAACAGCGCGATCCCTGCGAGAGAGATCAGCAGCAGCGCGGCAAACATCAGCGGAATATCCAGCTGGTAGCCAGCCTGCAGGATCTGATAGGCCAGACCGGTATTGGTCCCGCCGGTCCCGGCGACAAACTCCGCCACCACCGCGCCAATCAGCGACAGCCCACTGGAAATACGCAGCGCGCCGAAGAAATAGGGCAGCGCCGAGGGGATACGCAGCCGCACCAGCGTTTGCCAGCGGCTGGCGTGATTGAGGCGAAAATAGCTCAGCAGGCCGGGGGAGACGCTGCGCAATCCCTGAGTGGTATTGGAGATGATGGGAAACACCGCCATCAGGGTGGCGCACACCACCAGCGAGAGCGTGGCATCCTTCACCCAGATGATGATCAGCGGAGCGATGGCGACAATCGGCGTCACCTGCAAAAACACGATATACGGAAACAGGGCGGTTTCCACAAAGCGGTTCTGCACCAGGATAAACGCCACCGCGGCGCCAATGACAATCGACAGCAGAAACGAGATCAGGGTGATCTTGAGGGTGAACAGCAGCGCCAGCAGCAGCGGCGTGAGATGCGTCCACAGGCTTTCCAGCATCACCAGCGGCGACGGCACCAGAAAGGCCGGGATGCGAAAATAGCTCACCGCGCCCTGCCACAGGAGCACCACCGCCACCGCGACGAGGGTCGGATAGAGAATTTTGAGAAAACGCGGATGCTGGACCCACGGCGTTGAGGTTGTGTTTTTCATATTATGACTCCATACCGGACTGGCTGGCCTGCAACAGACTGTCCTGCAGCTGACGGGCATACAGGGAAAAGGCCGGACTGACGCGGAACGCCTCGCTGCGCGGGAACGGCTCCCGGATGGCGATATCTTCGACCACCCGTCCGGGACGGGCCGCCATCATGATCACCCGCTGTGAGAGAAACACCGCTTCGTGGATCGAGTGGGTGACGAACACCACCGTCAGGTTCTGCTCCTGCCAGAGACGCAACAGGTCGCTGTCGAGTTTGTTACGCGTAATTTCATCGAGCGCGCCGAAGGGCTCATCCATCAGCAGCAGCTTTGGCCGGGTGACCAGGCCGCGGGCGATGGAGACGCGCATTTGCATGCCGCCGGAGAGTTCGCGCGGCAGGACGTCGGCGAATTTGCCCAGCCCCACCAGTTCAAGGACTTCACTCACCCGGGTATTACCTTCCGCGCGCGGCACGCCGGCCAGATCCAGCGGCAACCTGACGTTATTGCGCACGCTGCTCCACGGCATCAGGGTGGCTTCCTGGAAGACGAACGACAGCGGATGCTGGGCTTTCTCCCGGCTGTCGCGCCGCCACAGCATCAGCTTGCCGTCGCTGGGCTCCACCAGGCCGGCGACCATCTTCAGCAGCGTACTCTTCCCGCAGCCGGACGGGCCGAGCAGGGTAATAAACTCCCCCTGATTGATGGTCAGGTTGACGGGCAGCAGCGCCCGGGTACCGTTGCTGTAGATCTTCTCCGCCGACAGCACCTCGATGGCCGGGGTGGCAGAGGCGGGCGTAAAGCGGGTGTCGCTCATCACGGTCAGTTTCGGGGCGGTATTCATGGCATCACTCCGGCGTCTTTGACCATCTCCAGGGTGTAAGTCTGCTCAAACGGCACCTTGCTGGCGTCGATCAGCTTGTTTTTCACCAGCATGTCCCAGGTTTTCTTCAGCCGCGGCTCGGTGATGATGCCGATGCCGCCGGTCTTGGCATCGCCGCCGGTCACCAGCTGGTACTGCTTCATCTGGGCAATACCAAAGGCGATCTGCTCGGAGCTCATTTGCGGATTTGCTTTAGCGATCAGACTGTTGCCGGGGGTGGGATCCTGCAGGTAGCTTTTCCAGCCCTCCATGGTGGCTTTGAAGTAGGCCGCCACCGCCGCCGGACGTTTGCGGATGGTGTCGGCCATACAGATAATCGAGTTGCCGTAGGGCGGATATCCCCAGTCGCTGAGCGGATAGACATAGAACGGCTGCCCGCCTTTGGCGACGGAGAACGGCTCGGAGGTCACGTAGCCCTGCTGCACCAGATTTTTATCGGCGAGGAACGGCTGGACGTTAAAGGTATAGGGGCGCACTTTGCTGCCAGCCAGACCCAGCTCGCTCTTCGCCCACGGCCAGAAAGAGGTATAGGCCTCGGTGGCGAGCAGGAAGGTTTTGTCTTTAAGCTCCGCCGGGTTCTCCACTTTGTCATGGGTGATAAACACCGTCGGCGAGTGCTGGAACACGGTAGCGACGGTCACCGCATGCACCCCGGCCTGCCAGGTCTCCAGCGCCTGACCGTTGTCGCCAAGGGTACAATCGGCCTGACCGGCAGCCATCAACTGCATGACGTTGATCTGCGGGCCGCCCATTTTAATCTCGACATCGAGACCGGCGTGCTGATACAGCCCGGTGGCCTGGGCCTGGTAAAACCCGCCGTGCTCGGCCTGGGCATACCAGTTGGTAAGAAACGTAAACTTCTCCGCCGCGAAGCAGGAGGCTGAGGTCGCGAGGGCGGCCACGGTCAGCAGGGTAAAAACGAGCGTCGGTCTGGTATTCATCATGGCTCCTTGGATTCAGCAGCGAAAGAGGGGGGTAGGGACTGCACAAAGCCGTGCCAGTGCTGTTTGCCCCAGGTCGGTTCGTGACGTTCGACCCAGGCCATGCAGTGGATCTCGATGATCGCTTGCGCCCAGCTGGCAGCGAGGGAGTCGAGAAGCCCTTCGCCTTGCTCCCGCGTCGCCGGGGTCGGGTCGCCAATCACCCCGCTGGGGCCAAAGTCATAGGACGCCCACGCCGCCGCCGGGCGGCCTTTCGACAGGGTCGGGCAGGGGAATTCCGGCGGGAAGTTGGCGACCGCCCGCTCCATATGAACGCACTCCGGGGCCAGCGCCAGCATCAGCGCCGTTTCGCTATGTCCGGCGTGCATCGCCATCCGCTGTTCATGCGGGCTGAGAAACTGTTTTTCGCAGTTGGGTACGTTGAACACATCGTGCGGGATGGCGATGAAATCCCCGTGGCGCAGGCGCATTTCCCGGCAGGCGATTTGCAGGATCTGCGGCTGGCCGCCGTGGCCGTTGATCATCAGCAGCTTGCGAAAACCGGCCCGATAGAGGGATTCGGCGATCTCCAGCACGGTATGCAGCAGCGTATCGCCGCTGAGGGTCAGGGTGCCGGGAAAATGCAGATGCTCCTCGGACTTACCGTAGACGATCGGCGGGATGGCGTAGGCCGGGATCGCCGCCGGCAGCCGGGCGAGGGCATGGCCCGCCACGCCGGAAGATATCACGCTGTCCACCGAGCAGGGCAGATGCGGGCCGTGCTGTTCGATCGCCCCGGTGGGGAGGACGATAACCGTATTGCTTTTATCCGGCAGGGCGGCCACGTCCGTCCAGCTCAGGAAAGGGAGAAAGCGCGCTGCAGGAATGTAACCGTTAATCATCGCGGTGCCTCGGAGTGAATTGGCTGGGGTAACCAGACGGTCGCTTCAACTTCAATCAATACCGTGGCGTCGGGCAGCATTTCGCTGACCTGGACCACGGTGGAAACGGGCGGCTGGTCGGGATAAAACAGCTTTCTGACCCGGCTGTAATAGGGAAAATGGTCAAGGTTGCGAAAGTACTGCACCAGCTTGATAACGTCGCTCATCTGCCCTCCCGCGGACTCCACGGTGCGGCGGATGCTTTCCAGTACGTACCAGCTCTGGGCGAGGATCGGGCCCTGTTTCGCATCGGTCGAAAATTCACCGGTCGCCCCCAGCAGCTCTCGCACCGACTCAGGCACATCCTGAAAGCCGTTGACGATGGTGCCGGTCAGGGGATTGACCGGAATAATGCCGGAGAGAAAGATAAAATCGCCGGCTCTGCGCCAGGCGGCATACCGCGCCAGCGGCGCCCCCGCGCCTGCTTCAAGACTCATGTGCCATCTCCTCTTGCCACACGCGCCGGTGGGTTAACCTGCCGTGGTTAACCACCAGACGGGCGGCGCTGTTTAAAGGCCAGGTAAAACGGTCGCTACCCGGGAAAATCACTACGCTGGCCGCCGCGCCGATGGCAAAGGGCGCCGCGTCTGCCGGCGAACCGGTTAGCGCCGCGCGATCGCAGATCAGCCGCGACTGCCGGTCGAACAGGTCGCTGAGCTGAGCGCTGAACAGGCCGCAGGCCAGGGTGTCCAGCGGGTCATAGCTCCCCGCCGGGCAGAAGGCATCCTGTACGTTGTCGCAGCCGAGCAGGGTGGCCACGCCGGCGGCCTGCGCCTCGTGCAGCAGGGTGATCCCCCGCTGGCGCGGCGTGCGACCGAACGTCGCATCCTGCAGCAGCAGGTTGGTCATCGGCAGAGCGATAAGGGTGACGCCGTGCGCCGCCAGCTGGCGCAGGATCGGCGCCGCCTGTTCGTCGCTGCCGGCGGCCAGCGCGCAGCCGTGGCTGCAGCAGATATGCCCGGGAAAAGGGTGGCGGGAGAGATGGTCCGCCAGCCAGGTCAGCCCCTGAGACACCTCGCTGAGCTCCTCATCAATATGCAAATCCAGATCCAGCTCCCAGCGGGCCGCGCTACGCAGCAGGTTTGCCATGGCGGCAGCGTCCCAGTTGGAGGAGTGGATGAAGCCGCCCAGCAGGCAGCCCTCCCCGCTGGTGGCGACCGTTCGGGCAATGGCCCCGGCGTCCGCCGGATCGCGAAACAGGGTCAGCGGGACCAGCGCCACCCGCTCCAGGGTGATGCCGACGGTATCGAGGCGGGCGATCTCCTGCCAGGCGTCCGGTGCGTCGGCGGTAAACCAGTCGATATGGCTACGCAAATGGGTCACACCATTTGCAGCCGCCCGGGCCAGCGCGGCGGACGCCCGACGTTGAATATCCGCCCTGGTCCAGTGCTGGCGATCCTCGTGCATGGCGTGGATCGCCGCCAGCAGCCCGGCCTGCGCCGGACGGCAGCGGTCAATGGTAAAGGTCTTGTCCAGATGGGCATGGGGTTCCACCATGCCGGGGAGCGTCAGGGCCCCCGCCAGGTCCCACAGGCCGGGAGTCGGCTGGTCGGTCGGGGTCAATGCGGCAATCCGTCCATCGCGAAAGGCCAGGTCCGCCAGCACCGGTTCACCGTTGGCCCGCGTCGGCCAGCCGTCGGGCAGCGCCCAGGCCGGGAGTCGGGCGCGGCTGATACCGGCGAGCGGCGCGGAAGAGGAGGGGCACGTCATCGTCAGTCTCCTCACAGATCCAAAACCAGAACCGGCGATTTCGCCCGCGAACAGCAGAGCGTGATCTGGTCGTTGCCAGCTTTCTCTTCCGCCGTCAGCACGCTGTCCCGGTGTTCGGGGATCCCGTCGAGGACCCCGGTAATACACGACCCGCACATTCCCTGTTCGCAGGAGAGCATCACCTCCACGCCGGCGTGCTGTAATACCTGAGCAATGGTTTGATCCGCGGCGACCTGCAGGCGCTGCCCGCTGGAGGCCAGTTCAATATAAAACGCATTTTTCGCCGCAGTATTATTTTCCGCCGCGGGAGTAAAACGCTCGAAGACGAATTGCGACGGCGACCAGCGATATTCCTCCATGACCGACTGCAGTCGCTGAATAAAACCCTCCGGGCCGCAGGCGACCACTGCGGTATCAGGATCGGGTGTGGTTAAGCAGGCGGGGATCCGCTGGCGAAACGACGCGCCTTCCTCGCTACAGTGGATCGCCACCGTGCCGCCCGCAGCCAGCTGGGTCAGGCGCGGGGAGAAGGCCGTCTGGCGCGCGCTGGCGACATAATAATGCAGCTCCAGCGCCCCCTTTCTGGCGGCAATTGCTTCAGCCATCGCCAGCAACGGCGTGATGCCGATACCGCCGGCAAACAGCAGGTAGCGCCCGGCCTCCGGCAGGGGAAAATGGTTGCGCGGAGGCGAAATGGCGAGCCGATCGCCGGCTTTAAGCTGCTGGTGCATATAGCGTGAGCCGCCGGTGGAGGTGTCAGTCAGTCTT
>OKJG01000068.1_pt1 | contig 8654 bp, 6 predicted proteins | sample 1610961 | NCBI WGS metagenome assembly OKJG01 (sample SAMN04436700, study PRJEB24849) | human gut metagenome | biome: human gut; feature: NICU; material: stool | host: Homo sapiens | place: USA: Saint Louis, MO | collected 2010-07-22
TCACCAGCCAGGAGGTGGGCAGGCCGGCCGGAAACCAGCTATTTAAAATCGGGAAGACGTCCAGCAGATGCGGCGAGGCCAGCAGCGCCGCCAGATACGCGCCGACGGCGTAAAAGGCGATAAAGCCCATATCCAGCAGGCCGGTGTAGCCGACCACAATATTCAGCCCCAGCGCCAGCATAACGTAGAGCAGGGCGAAGTCGATGACTCGCACCCAGTAGTTGCCGCCGAGCTGGCTGGCGACCATCGGCGCGACCAGCAGCGCGCAGACCAACAGGGTCATCCCGGACCAGAAGCGGCGGGAGACGACAGGCGTATCGAGTTGTGCCGTTGTCATGATTTTTCTCCTAAGCCCGGTGCGCGACGCGTTCGCCGAGCAAACCGGCCGGGCGGAAGACCAGCACCAGGATCAGCACCATAAAGGCGAAGATATCCTGGTAGTTGCTGCCGAAGACGCCGTGGGTCAGGTCCCCGAGATAGCCTGCGCCAAGAGATTCGATAAGGCCCAGCAGCAGGCCGCCGATCATCGCGCCGCGAATATTACCGATGCCGCCGAGCACCGCGGCGGTAAAGGCTTTGATGCCGATAATAAATCCGATATAGAAGTCGAAGGTGCCGTAGTTCATGGTCACCAGCACCCCGGCCAGACCGGCCATCGCCGCGCCGATGACAAACACCAGGGAGATCACCCGGTCGGTATTGATGCCAAGGATCGCCGCCATACGCCGGTCCTGCTGGGTAGCGCGACAGATGCGCCCCAGCCGGGTGTACTGGATAATCCAGGTCAGGGTCAGCATCCCCACCAGCGCCGCGACGAGAATAAACACTTTGGTCCAGGTGATCTGCACCACCCCATCGCCCACCGTCATGCGCAGCGCGCCGCTGAGCAGCGTCGGGATCCCCTGCTGGTTCGGCCCCTGGCTCAGCTGGACATAGTTCTGCAGGATCAGCGACATCCCGATAGCCGAGATCAGCGGCGCCAGTCGCGTCGAGTTGCGCAGCGGCCGGTAGGCGATGCGCTCGATCGCCCAGCCGTATACGCCAGTGACCACGATGGTGAACACCAGGGTGGCGAAAATCAGCAGCGGAAAGGAGTGGATCCCGAAGAAAGAGAGCAGCGCCAGGCCGATGGCGCACAGATAGGCGGAGACCATATACACCTCGCCGTGGGCGAAGTTGATCATGCCGATGATCCCATACACCATGGTGTAGCCGATGGCGATTAAGCCGTACACTGCGCCCAGCGTCAGCCCATTGATCAGTTGTTGCAGAAAAAACGCCGTCATAGCCCCTCCAGCCGCCAGGCAGACGGCCGCCGGGTTCCGTTCCCGGTCGACCGCCGCCGTGTGACGATTCGCAAGTCAAAAGGACAGAGCGTCCTCAGGTCGTGGCCGATCAGAGCTGATGATATTTGCCCTTGTCGTCCCACTGATAGACCACGTAGTCGGACACCTTGAGGTCGCCTTTGCCATCCCAGGCTTTCTTACCCATTACCGTATCGACGTCGTGGCTCTTCAGCCAGTCGCTGGCTTTGGCGTTATCGGTACCCACGGCGTTCCAGGCCGCGGCAATGGCCTGAATGGAGGCGTAGGCGTAGAGGGTATAGCCTTCTGGTTCAAAGCCGCTGGCGCGGAACTTCTCGATCACCGCTTTGCCTTCCGGGAGAGTGCGCGGGTCCTGACCAAAGGTCATCAGCACGCCGTTGGTGAACTGCGGCCCGCCGGCGGCCGTCACCAGCTCCTCGGTGACGATACAGTCGCCGGAGAAGAATTTAGCCTGCACCCCCTGCTCGCGCATCTGACGCACCAGCGGGCCCGCTTCCGGATGACAGCCGCCAAAGTAGACCACGTCCGGCTTGAGGGCGCCGATCTTGGTCACCAGGGCGTTAAAGTCTTTTTCACCGCGGGAGAGGCCTTCGTACAACACTTCTTTGGTGCCCCGCTTCGCCAGCGCCGCGCGGGTGGCATCGGCCAGCCCCTGACCATAGGTGTCTTTATCGTGGATGACGGCAATTTTCTTCGCCTTCAGCACGTCCAGCATATAGTTGGCGGCAATCGCCCCCTGCTGATCGTCACGACCACACATGCGGAAAAGGTCCTTCATGCCGCGCTCGGTGATCTGCGGGTTGGTCGAGCCGGGGGTAATGGTCAGGATCCCGGCTTCGTCATATACCTCGGAGGCCGGCATCGTTGAGGAAGAGCAAAAGTGCCCCACCACGGCGGAGACTTTCGCTTCATCCACCAGCCGGTTGGCCACCGCCACCGCCTGCTTCGGTTCGCACGCGTCATCCCCCTGCACCAGCACAATCTTTTCGCCTTTGATACCGCCGGCGGCATTGATATCGGCCACCGCCTGTGAAGCCCCTTTCCAGTACTGGGCGCCGTAGGTGGCGTTGGGTCCGGTAAAGGGCCCGGCGACGCCGATCTTCACGTCTGCCTGGGCGTAAAAGGCCATGCTCATACAACCTGCTATCACAACATGAAGCGTCATTGTTTTCAGTTTCAAAGACATTCGGATATTCCTCAGCGATGTAAAGCCTGGCGTCATGGAATGACGCAGAAAATATCACTTACCGTGTGGTGCCGACGTTGGCGCAGCGCCAGGACGGCCAGGGTGGAAGAAGCAAAAATCCCGCCAGGTAGAGAGGTCGCGCCAGAGAGCGGACGCCCCGGTCAGTGCGCACGCGACGGCAACCCGTGCCGCATCCGGCAAGGGCGCATTCCCTTTCAGGTCAGGAGATCGGTTGCCATCACGTGGCGAGCCGGACAACGCGGTATCCGTACCGACCCGTGAGCTAAACATAGTGGCAGTTAGCGGTCGCTGCGCGCCAGCGTGGTGCAAAAATGCGAATATGATCAACAGTGGTGATTATTTTGTTGCGGTAATGTGAAGATGATAACAGGAGAGCCCGTTAAAGGCTCTCCTGTGGCCTGGCGGCCGCTCAGAGTTGACTGGTGAACGTTCGAGAGATCACATCCTGCTGCTGCTCGCGGGTCAGCGCGTTAAAGCGGACCGCATAGCCGGAGACGCGGATCGTCAGATTCGGATACTGCTCCGGGTGTTCTATCGCATCGAGCAGCTTTTCCCGGTTCAGCACATTGACGTTAAGATGCTGTCCCCCCTCCACCGTCTCCTCGTGGTGGAAGTAGCCGTCCAGCAGCCCCACCAGGTTGTTTTCCTGCGCCGACGGGGCTTTGCCGAGGGCCGCCGGCACGATGGAGAAGGTATACGAGATGCCATCTTTGGCGTAGGTAAACGGCAGTTTCGCCACCGAGGTCAGCGACGCCACCGCCCCTTTGCGGTCGCGGCCATGCATCGGATTGGCCCCCGGGGCGAACGGCGTCCCCGCCCGACGTCCGTCCGGCGTATTGCCGGTTTTCTGCCCGTACACCACGTTGGAGGTGATGGTCAGGATCGACTGGGTCGGCACCGCCTGGCGCCAGGTGGGGAGCGCCTGAATTTTGCGCATAAAGCGCTCCACCAGGTCGCAGGCGATGGCATCGACCCGATCGTCGTTGTTGCCGTACTGCGGATAATCGCCCTCAATGACAAAGTCCACCGCCAGCCCGTGGTGATCGCGCACCGGCTTCACCCGGGCGTACTTTATCGCCGACAGCGAATCCGCCGCCACCGACAGGCCGGCGATGCCGCAGGCCATCGTGCGGTAGACGTCGCGGTCGTGCAGGGCCATCAGCGCCGCCTCGTAGCTGTACTTATCATGCATACAATGGATGATGTTCAGCGCGCTGATGTACTGCACCGCCAGCCAGTCCATAAAGTGGTCGAGGCTCGCCATCACGGTGTCATAGTCCAGCACCTCATCACGCAGAGGGTCGGTTTTCGGCCCCACCTGGATCTTCAGTTTCTCATCCACCCCGCCGTTAATCGCGTAGAGCAGCGTTTTGGCGAGATTGGCGCGGGCGCCGAAGAACTGCATCTGCTTGCCGATCACCATCGGGCTAACGCAGCAGGCGATGGCGTAGTCGTCGCTGTGAAAATCGCTGCGCATCAGATCGTCGTTCTCATACTGCAGCGACGAGGTGGCGATAGAGACCCGGGCGGCATATTTTTTAAACGCCACCGGCAGCGCCTGCGACCAGAGCACGGTCAGGTTCGGCTCCGGCGCCGGCCCCATGGTGTGCAGTGTATGCAGGTAACGGAAGGTGGTTTTACTGACCAGGGTGCGGCCATCCAGCCCCATACCGCCCAGCACCTCCGTCGCCCAGATGGGATCCCCGGAGAACAGCGTGTCAAATTCCGGGGTGCGCAGGAAACGCACCATGCGGATCTTCATGATGAAGTGGTCAATGAGCTCCTGGGCCTGCTGTTCATTGAGCCGACCCGCCCGCAGATCGCGTTCGATATAGATGTCGAGGAAGGTGGCCGTGCGCCCCAGCGACATGGCGCCGCCGTTCTGCGACTTCACCGCCGCCAGGTAGGCGAAGTACAGCCACTGCACCGCCTCCCGGGCAGTGCGCGCCGGGTGGGCGATATCGCAGCCGTAGCGGGCCGCCATCTCCTGCATCTGCTGCAGCGCGCGCCGCTGTTCGGCCAGCTCTTCGCGCAGGCGCAGGGTGGCCTCCAGCGCCTCGCCGCGCTCAAGGGCTGGCTGCAGGTCGGCAAACTGCAGCTCACGTTCGCGAACCAGATAGCGGATGCCGTACAGCGCGACGCGGCGGTAATCGCCGATGATCCGTCCGCGGCCATAGCCGTCCGGCAGCCCGGTCAGCACCCCCGACTTGCGACAGCGCAGCATATCCGGGGAATAGACGTCAAATACCCCCTGATTGTGGGTCTTGCGCAGCGCCGTAAACTGATACTCAAAGGCGGGATCCATTTCGCGGCCATAGGCCTCGAAGGCGCTTTTGATCATATTGATGCCGCCAAAAGGATGCAGGGCGCGCTTCAGCGGCTGGTCCGTTTGCAGGCCGACGATCTTTTCCAGCGGCTGGTTGATATAGCCCGCCGCGTGGGCGGTGATGGAGGTGGCGACATTGGTGTCGAAATCCACCGGCGCATGGGTGGCGTTCTCGACGCGGATCCCGGCCATCACCTGCTCCCAGAGGGCGGTGGTCGCTGGCGTCGCGTCGGCGAGGAAAGACTCATCGCCCTCGTAAGGGGTGTAGTTATGCTGAATAAAATCGCGGACGTCGATCTGCGTTTGCCACGCCGTACCGCGAAAGCCCTGCCAGGCGTCGGCGTATTGTGCATCGTGGGTGTCGATATCTACTTTCATGAACATCGTCTCTCTACAGAATAAAAAGTCAGGCCAGCGCCGCCGTGTGGATCCGCCCTAAGCGGATCGCATCGAGGGCAATCATGCGCTCTTCATTGGTAGGTATAACCGCGCAGCGCACCCGGCTGGCGTCGGCGGAGATCAGGCGTTCGCCGACCGAATTAGGCTGTTGGTTGCGGGCGACGTCCATCTCAAGGCCAAAGACCGCCAGCCGCTCGCTCACCAGCCGACGGATCAGCACCGAGTTCTCGCCAATCCCGCCGGTGAAAATAATGCCGTCGAGACGCTGCAGCGCCGCGGCGTGACCGGCAATATGACGGGCGATGCGATGGACAAAGGTTTTAATCGCCAGGCGGGCGCGGGCATGACCCTCATGCCACGCCTGTTCCAGCACCCGCAGGTCGGAGGAAAGGCCGGAGATCCCCAGCAGACCGGAGGCGGTGTTGGCCACCCGCTCCAGGTCGCTGAGGGTCTGCCGGGTTTCCCCGGCAATCCACGCCATGGCGCCGAAGTCGACATCGCCGCTGCGGGTGCCCATCATCAGCCCCTCCAGCGGCGTCATCCCCATCGAGGTGTCCACGCTGCGGCCGTTGCGCACCGCGCAGATCGAGGCGCCATTGCCCAGGTGGGCGATCACCAGGCCGCTCTCCTGCTCCGGCAACCCGAGCAGCGCCAGGGCGCGCCGGGACACATAGCGGTGCGAGGTACCGTGGAAACCGTAGCGGCGTACCCCGAGGTTCTGGTACTACTCCCACGGCAGACCATAGAGAAAGGCTTCCGGGGCCAGGGTCTGGTGAAAGCTGGTATCAAAGACCGCCACCTGCATCACTTGCGGGAACAGCCGCTGCGCCGAGGCGATGCCGCTGAGACTGGCGTAGTTATGCAGCGGGGCCAGGGATGATACCTGGCGAATGTTATTGATAACCTCCTCGCTAATAATGACCGACTCGGTGAAGAGGTCGCCGCCGTGGGCGACGCGGTGGCCAATCAGGGCCACGCTGTCGATAAGGTCGCGTTGGGCTAATGCTCCGGCAATCGCCTGCAGGGCGCCTTCATAGCCGCGCTGCGCCAGCGCCACCGGCTCGCCGCCGTTGAGCGAGAGAAACGCCCGTTCCGCGTTGATGCCCTCGGCCACGCCGTTCAGCAGGCAGTCGCAGCTGGCGGCGTCCAGGACGGAAAATTTGATCGACGACGAGCCGCAGTTGATCACCAGTACTACCGGAAATTCAGTCATGTTGTACTCCGCGTGGCCTGAGCCGGATTAGAACAGTTTGTAAACGATGTTGAGGATGGTCAGCAGACCAATGGCGGTCACAAAGAGGTTATCGAGACGTCCACGGTATTTGGCCAGCGAAGGCGCTTTACGAATGGCGTACATCGGCAGCAGGCACAGCAGCGAGGCGATAATCGGCGCGCCCATGGCCTCAATCAGGTCGAGGATATTGGGGTTGGCATACGCCACCACCCAGGTCGAGCCCATGATGAACACCATGCTCAGGGTATTGAGCTTGCCGCTGGAGACCCGGGTTTTATCCCCTTTATAGCCGAAGCGCAGGATCAGACCGTTCAGCCCCTCGAGGGTGCCGAGATAGTGGCCGAAGAACGATTTGAAGATGGCCACCAGGGCGATGATCGACGCGCCATACTCCAGCAGGGTGGCAAACGTCGATTTGGTGCCCGACATCTAGGCAAAGAGGTTCGCCAGATAGGAGAGCACCGGGATATTTTGCGCCTTGGCGTCCGCCATGTTCTGCGGCGAGAGGGTAAACAGGCAGCTGAAGGCGAAGAACATCACCACCGCCACCATCAGCATGCTGGCCCGGGAGATGATCTGTGAGCATTTGCGTTCGGTATACTCCCGGCCAAACTGCGCTTCATACTCTTCGCGTTTGGAGACCACAAATGAGGAGACGATCGGCGAGAAGTTAAAGGAGAACACCATGATGGAGATGCCCAGCCATACCGTCACCAGAATGCCGTCGTGACCGGTTAAGGCGATATCGCTGAAGTTGACCTGCTCAATCACCGCGCTATTCCAGTAAGGGATCAGGGACAGGGAGATCACCACCAGGCTGGCGATAAACGGCCACACCAGATAGCTCATCACCTTGACCATCAGGTCTTTACCAAACCAGATGACAAACGCCATCAGCAGCAGCAGGAGCAGCGCCACCACCCCACGGTTGAGGGCCGGCATCTGCAGCTGGTTCTCCCAGAAGGTCATAAAGGTATTGGTGATCGTGACGCCATAAATCCACAGCAGCGGGCAAATGGCGAAGAAGTACAGAAAGGTGATCACCACCCCGCCGGTTTTGCCAAAATGCTCTTCCACCGTTTCGGTGATATTGCCGGAGGGGTTAGCCCCCGACAGGCATAGCCGGGCCAGCGCCCGATGGCAATAAAAGGCGATGGGATAGGCCAGCACCAGCATCACCAGGATCGGGATCAGCCCGCCGAAGCCAGCGCGAATAGGGAAAAACAGCACCCCGGCGCCGATAGCGGTGCCAAACAGGCCCAGGGTCCAGGTGGTGTCAGATTTACGCCAGGACGAAAGGCTTGTCTGGCTGGATGCAATGCTCTCAGTCGTACTCATATCCTGTCCTCACTTATGTATTGAATTAAGCGTCAACAAAACCCGTAATTTGCGATACCCGCGAGAGATCGATATTGCCCCCGGAAATCAGGCTGACCGTTTTGCGGTTCTGGATATAGCTGTCTAGTTTGCCGCTTAATAACGCGGCGCAGGCCAACGCCCCGGCCCCTTCGGTTATCACTTTATTGCGCTGAATTAAGGCGACCATGCTCTGGCGAATGTCGTCCTCACTGACCAGGACGATGTCATCCACCAGCTGGCGGGCGATTTCATAAGTCAGTTTCCCTGGCCGGGCGACATCGCAACCATCGGCTAAGGTGCCGGCGTGGCGATGGCTGGTGATCTCCCCGGCATACCAGGAGGCGGCCATCCCGTGAACATTTTCTGACTGCACGCCAATAATGCGGATCGTCGGGTTAATGGATTTAATCGCAATCGCGATGCCGGCAATTAATCCCCCGCCGCCAATCGGCACGATGACATTATCCACGTCATACAGATCTTCTAATATTTCGAGACCAATCGTTCCCTGCCCGGCAATAACCTGCGGGTCGTCATAGGGGGGAATAAAAATACGGCCCTCAAGTTCAACAATATCGCTGGCTTTGGCGAGGGTATCGTTAAAGTTATCGCCATGCAGGACTACCTCTGCCGAATAATCGCAGGTGGCGGCGACTTTCGATTTCGGCGCCCCTTTCGGCATCACCACTTTCCCGTCAATGCCGAGCATGGCGCAGGAGAGCGAGACCCCCTGCGCATGGTTGCCCGCCGAACAGGCCACCACCCCTTTGCGTTTTTCCGCCGCGGTTAAACCGCAGAGCTTAT
>OKJG01000075.1_pt1 | contig 8349 bp, 9 predicted proteins | sample 1610961 | NCBI WGS metagenome assembly OKJG01 (sample SAMN04436700, study PRJEB24849) | human gut metagenome | biome: human gut; feature: NICU; material: stool | host: Homo sapiens | place: USA: Saint Louis, MO | collected 2010-07-22
TCACTACCGGTACCGTGGTGGAGTTTCAATGTGTAGTGGTGGAGCGTCTGGGTAACAATACCTATCTGTTCGGCCAGTGCTACGGCCACGATAACGTCAAGGTCCTGCTGCCCGGCGACGTCCATTTCCGCCCGTGGCAGAAAATAAATCTGGCCTTCGATGAGCGCTTCTGCATGGTATTTGATGAGAATGACCTGCGTATCAGCGCTGATATCCCGGCGCCGGATGCGCACTAGCTAACATATTGCTGTCATCTGCGCCGCGTATGCTGCGACTGAATGCCGGAACACACCCTGCCCGGCATTCACACCCTCATTTTTATTCTGCTGCATCGGAATCATCCTTCTCTCCCGGCATCGCAGCCTCTCGCGATGCCGGTTTTTTCGCGACCTCAGCTCACTTCTCTCGCTGCGCCTGATTTATCTTTCGCATATACTGATGACACCCGGCGAACGATAAGGACACAGGCATGAGGACCCGGCATCTGGTGGCGCTGTTTACAGGGGTGCTGATACTGGCCATCATCCTGCCCATCTCACTCAGCATCTGGCAGGCAGCGCGGCAGGCCAAGCTGCAGTTCTATCGTGAACTGGATGACTATTCCACCCGTATCGTCGTCCGCACGCTGCAGGTTGCCGATCAGGCCAGGGAATCGCTACGTGAGGCCGACTCACACACCGCCGCCTCCTGTAGCCCTGAGCACCTGCTCACGCTCCGCCGCATCGCCTATACCCATCGCTACATTCAGGAAGTGCTCTGGCTGCGTGATTCCGTGCCGCAATGTTCCTCCCTGGAAGACCATAGCGTCGCGGTCACCTTTCCCCCGCCGGACCACATTGCCCCTGACGGCTATCGCACCTGGCTGACCTCAATTAACGATCTCGGCCTTAATCACCAGATGACGGCCATGGGCAGTCAACAGCATATGGTGATGATCGATCCCATCTCTTTTATCGATGTGGTTCCTGCCAGCGAGGAGAAGATCCATACCATGCTGTTTGGTTTGGATCACCTGAAAATGGTGATCAGCAGCCAACCGCTGCCGGATACGGTCTGGCAGCGCATTAAAGATCCGCATGTTAATATGCTGACGCTGGATAACACGGTCTATCGGATCCAGCGCATTCCCGAGCTGGGCTCCGGCATCGTGACCTGGTCGTCGACGCTGCCGCTGCAGCAGCGTATTCGCCAGCAGCTAATCTTCTGGCTCCCTGTCGGCATCTTCACCAGCCTGCTTGCTACCTGGCTGCTGCTGCGCCTGCTGAGACACCTGCGATCACCACGCAACAGTATGCTGGACGCCCTCAACTCCGAAGCGATTCAGGTTCACTATCAGCCGATAATCTCGTTGCAGGATGGGAAAATCGCCGGGGCAGAGGCGCTGGCCCGCTGGCAGCAACCCGACGGCACCTTTTTATCACCGGATATTTTTATTCCTCTGGCCGAGCAGACCGGGCTGATTACGCAGTTGACGGAAGATATCGTCAGGAAAATTTTTACCGATCTCGGTCCCTGGCTGCGGCAGCGGCCGGAAGTGCACATCTCCATCAACCTGTCGGTAGATGATTTACGCTCGCCCACCCTGCCGACGTTGTTACACGATCAGCTGCAGCACTGGGGGATCGCCGCCGAACAGATCATCCTTGAAATCACCGAGCGCGGATTTGTCGACCCGGAGACCACCATGCCGGTGATCGCTCACTACCGTCAGGCCGGGCATCGTATCTCGATTGATGACTTTGGCACCGGCTACTCCAGCCTGAGCTATCTGCAGAAACTGGACGTCGATACGCTGAAAATCGATAAATCTTTTGTCGATACCCTCGAGTACCGGCCGCTGACGCCGCACATTATTGAAATGGCCAAGGCGCTCAATCTGGCCACCGTCGCCGAAGGGGTGGAAACCGAAAGCCAGCGCGACTGGCTACGACAGCATGGCGTCCAGTACGCCCAGGGATGGCTGTACAGCAAAGCGCTGCCAAAAGAGCAGTTTATTCTGTGGGCGGAAAATAACCTCCATGTGCATTAAGCAACAGGAGCAATAAGCAGAATGCCAGCGGGTGTGGCCACTTCGCCGCCCGCTCCTGGGCGCTACTTCAGATAAGATTTGATAACCTGCATCACCGTCTCCAGATCCGCTTCACGCTGTGTCTCTTCAGGCTCTTTCACCACATGGTCGGTCAGATGCCCCTGAATAACCTGCAGCATCATACCGTTGACCGCGCCGCGAATCGCCGCCAGCTGCTGTAGCACCTCAGCGCACTCATGCTCGCGATTGAGCATTTTCTCTAACGCGGAACTCTGCCCCTGAATTTTTTTCAGTCGGGTCAGTAACATTTTTTTGTGTCGAACTGTATGTGACATTGCACGATCCACCGTTTCATTCTGTCCGTGATTACCGACCTTCATCATCAGTAACGCCTGCCAGCATAGCATGATCCCTTTTGTCAGCCGCTTTTTCTACTGGGGGGTAGTATTTTACTACTGGGGGGGAGTAGGATAAACGCACTTTTGGCAAGGATCCCGATATGAACGATTTCACTTCCCTTCTGCAGCAAGGTAATGCCTGGCTGTTTATTCCCAGCGCGATACTGCTCGGTGCCCTGCACGGCCTTGAACCGGGCCATTCAAAAACCATGATGGCCGCCTTTATCGTGGCGGTACGGGGAACGTTAAAACAGGCGGTGCTGCTGGGGCTGGCGGCGACGGTTTCCCATACGGCAGTCGTCTGGCTGATCGCCATGGCCGGCCTGTGGTTTGGCCGCGGCTGGAACGCGCAGACCTCCGAACCCTGGTTTCAACTGATCTCGGGGATAGCGATTGTACTGATTGCCTGCTGGATGCTCTGGCGCACCTGGCGCGAATCGCAGCCCCACACGCACCATGATCACCACCATGAACATGAGCACCATCACGAACATGATCACCACCATGAACATGATCACCACCATGACCATCACCATGCGTCCTCATCCGCCGCGCCGCTGGTGGCGGAGGAGTGGCAGGACGCGCATCAGCGGGCTCATGCTCAGGAAATCAACCGGCGCTTTGATGGCCGCCAGGTGACGACCGGGCAGATCGTACTGTTTGGCCTGACCGGCGGGCTGATCCCCTGTCCGGCGTCCATTACTGTGCTGCTTATCTGTTTACAGCTGAAGAAATTTTCGCTTGGCGCCACGCTGGTACTGGGCTTTAGCGTTGGTCTGGCGCTGACGCTGGTGGCTTCCGGGGCTATCGCCGCGCTGAGTCTTAAACAGGCCACCCGCCGCTGGCCCTGGCTTAACGATGTCTCGCGCAAGGCGCCCTGGTTCTCAGGTTTACTGATTAGCGTGGTGGGCATCTACATGATGGTTCACGGCCTGAGCGGCCTGTAAGCGTCGGCTAGCCCTCGTGCGGATAGAGAGGGGGAGTCGTTTATTCAGGAGCCTATCTCCTGCGGAGTGCTGACCGCTTTGCGGCTGACGGGCTGGCGAAACCACGGCAGGCACAGCGGGATCAGCGGCCCAATCGACAGCGCGTAAATCACGGTGCCGACGCCAAACTTACCGCCCAGCAGCCAGCCAATCACCAGCACGGTAAGCTCAATAGCCGTACGGATACCGCGTAATGACCAGCCGGTACGAGCGTGCAGACCAGTCATCAGGCCATCACGCGGCCCGGGGCCAAAGCCCGCGCCGATATACATCCCGGTGGCGATAGCATTCAGCACAATCGCCCCCACCAGCAGCACACTGCGAGCCACCAGCGACTCCAGCGGCGGCAGGACGGCCAGCGTGGCATCCGCCGCCAGCCCCAGCACGATAACGTTGCTCACCGTGCCGAGCCCCGGCATTTGCCGGATCGGGATCCACAGCAGCAGCACCGCCGCGCCGGTCAGGATAATCACCGTACCGAAACTGATACCCAGCTGTTTAGCCACCCCGAGATGGAAAACATCCCACGGATCGGCGCCAAGATTGGCATGCACGAAGAGCGCCGTGGACACGCCATAAAGTACCAGGCCGATATATAACTGCAGCAGGCGACGAAGCATATTTTTTCCTCTACATCATTGCGAATGCCCTTATCATCAGCAAAAATGGACTGATAATTAATGGCCAGTTTTGGAAAAGTGGATCGCTATGTCAACCCGACGCTTTGGAACACAATCGCTGGTACGCCTGCTCGGCAACTGGCAGGAGTCCACTTCACGCACGCCGCTATGGCGTCAGCTAGCGGAAGCGCTCCGCCTGCTGATCCTCGACGGTCGCCTGACGCTGCAAACGCGCCTGCCAGGCGAGCGCGAGCTGGCGGCGGCGCTGAACGTCAGCCGGACCACCATCGCCAGCGCGCTCGGCCAGTTACGGGAGGAGGGTTTTCTCTACAGCCGTCAGGGAAGCGGTTCGCGCATTGTCTTGCCAGAGCGTCCCGCCGACCTGCCGCCGCCCTCAGGCATCCCCTCCTCGCTGAATCTCTCTACCGCCGCCCTCAGCGCCGGACCGGAAGTCCATCAGGCCTTCCAGCATGCCATGACGCTGCTGCCGCCCTACCTGGGCCAGACCGGCTACGATCAACAAGGGCTGCCGGTACTGCGGGAGGCGATTGCCCGTCGCTACAGCGAACGCGGTCTGCCGACGCGGCCCGATGAAGTGATGGTGGTCAACGGCGCCCTCAGCGCCTTCGCATTGATCCTCCGCCTGTTTACCGGCCCGGGTGACCGGGTGGTCATCGACGCCCCCACCTATCCGATGGCGATTAGCGCCATTCAGGGCGCCTCCTGCCGCCCGGTCGGCGTCGCGCTTCCACAGCAGGGATGGGACTGTGATGGACTCGCGGCGACTATTGCGCAGACCGCGCCGCGTCTGGCGTGGCTGATGCCGGATTTTCACAATCCCACCGGGCGCTGTATGGATGCTCCCACCCGCCAGCGGGTCGCGGATATCGCCGCCAGAACGCGGACGACGCTGGTGATCGACGAGACCATGGTTGATCTGTGGTATAACGCGCCACCTCCTCTACCGCTGGCCTGCTTTAATCCCGATGCTGCGGTGATCACCATTGGCTCAGCCGGGAAAAGTTTCTGGGGGGGACTGCGCATCGGCTGGATCCGCGCCAGTGCGCGAACCATCGCCTCCCTTATTCAGGCCCGCGATTCCCTGGATTTGGGTACGCCGCTGCTGGAGCAACTGGCCTGCAGCTGGCTGCTGGCCAATGCCGCCACGCTGCTACCGCCGCGGCGGGAAATGCTGAAGGCGCGCCGGGACATGTGCGAAACGTTAATGGCGGAGTATTTTCCCCGCTGGCGATTTTCACCGCCGGAAGGTGGGCTCTCTTTTTGGGTGGAACTCCCTGACATGCTGGCCACGCTGTTCTCTGCGCGCGCGGAAAGTCAGGGGATCCATATCGGCACCGGCACGCGCTTTGGTCTTGAGGGAGCCTTTGATCGCTATTTTCGTCTGCCATTTACACTTCCAGACGAAGCATTGCGCCAGGCCTTCTCCACGCTACAACCGCTGTGGCAAAGCCTTGCAGAACAGAAGGAAAATACGCGTTTGCGGAAAATAATATAAGAAAATATCGACGGGCTGGCATCAGCCCGTCAAATGACCATCATCCATGAGGTATATGAGATGTTTTTATAAAATTGCCTGAGTATCCTGCCCTCTGGTTATGGCATCCCGGTGACAGAAATAAGGCAATTTCATTAATGCTGGCGCGGAATAGGAAACCCTTTCAGGGAAATAATAAAGCCATCTTCATCTTTTTTAATTTTAGCGCCGGTGTCACACCAGTCGGAGGCAATGCGAAAGAACTCATCACTACCGATATTCCAGTTCAGGCGCACGTGTTTTACGTATCCTGAGCGCAACATATCGCAGGCTTCGCTATAGTTGCTGGCTGTAGAGAATTGTTGTTTCATTTTTTCTTCTTCAGAAGTTTTCTTAATGCTTTGATTTCTTTAGGGGTTAATGGGGTCGCTTCCTCTTCGGTATGCTGGCTGTCAATGTCCTCTTCCGTCACCCCCGCCTCACCTGCTGACTCCTCCAGCTGAAAAGCCAGCTGCAGCAGCTTTTCCGTTGCCGTTCCCAGGTTCTCGTTATTCACTTCCGCATAATGACGCAGCTTCTCTTTTAACTCGGCGTCAATTTTTACATTCAACACCACTGTGGTCATAGCTACGCTTCCCGGGCAATAAAATCATCATAATTAATACACGAACTTAACATGCTGATCCAGAGATATATTTTATAGCATGGCTCTGGCAACAAATTCCCATCAATAAGATGCCTTTTATTTATGACATGCAAATGACATTAATATTTCAGTAGCATTTCAGATTTATGACAAGTAAATATTATGGAATAAAAACGGGTTGTTTTAGCAACAAAAAATAATATGTGATCCGTATCAGATATTAATTATAGCAGGGATAAAGACCGGACAAATACAAGGGAGCTATCACGAGGGCGAAATGGGAGGGCGCCCTGCCAGCTACATCCCGGCACACGCGTCATCTGCCTTGGCTGCTTCCTTCCGGACCTGACCTGGTAAACAGAGTAGCGTTGCGGGAGAACCAACAGAGCCCCCATTGAGAGCGTTAGTTACCCAACGCGCTGGCGCATTATCCCTGCTGACCTGGTGAATTGCAAGCTCACCCCGATCGCCTGCTGGTTTATTGCACAATACGCCAATAAAACCAACAACTCACGGCCAGGCTGTGAGATTGGGAGCACGCGCTCAGCACATTGCCGGGTTATCCACCATACTTAGCCCTCTTGCGTCACCTTTAATCATCAGCACCTTGTCTCGACGGTAATCGAATGACTGACTCATCACCACAGACCATCACTCTGCCTTTACCCGCTATTGAAGGGATGACCATCGCCTTTCATGGCGTGAACTATCTGCGCCCGGAAAAAATGCTCGACTTCGCGACCATCAGCCAGACCCCCGTGCGGGCGGTCACGCCGCTGGCGCTGCTCTATTCCACCGTCGGCGTGCTGCGCCAGGTGGAACTGCGCAAACTGCCCGTCTACATCAGCGGCCGGGTGGTGTACCCCATTTCGTCGCTGCCCATGCCGGGCCTGCGCGCGAAACTGATCATTAACGCCACTTCGCAGCGGTTGAAATTTCTCGAGAGCCTCATCGCCAGTTCACCGTCTGACAATGTCCATGGCATGCAGATCCTCGGCCTGGCCCTAACCTTCACTGTCGAACAACCCGCCTGAACCGAGGCAGGCTGTACAGCCTGCGCCTCAGTGCTTATGCTGGCGTTTTCCGGTTAACAGGGCTGAACATGGATCCGCACGACACATTCCCCCAACGCGTCTGGCATATCGTGGCGTCGATACCGGAAGGCTATGTCGCCACCTACGGCGATGTCGCCCGCCTGGCCGGTTCACCGCGCGCCGCGCGCCAGGTAGGTGGCGTACTGAAGCGCCTGCCGGAAGGGTCAACCCTGCCCTGGCATCGGGTGGTCAATCGCCATGGCGATATCTCCCTCACCGGGCCCGATCTTCAGCGACAGCGCCAGGCGTTGCTGGCCGAAGGGGTTCAGGTCTCCGGCAGCGGCCATATCGATCTCCAGCATTATCGCTGGGTTTACTGAAGACAAAAAAACGCCCCCGTCAGGGGGCTCGGCGAGCTTATTGCGCAACGGGGACGGCGGTCTGCGTGACCGGAACCAGCGTCAGGTCGGCATGCGTCCCACCCTGGTTTATCACCGTCTGCACGGTATCGGTAATGAACATTAGCTGGCCGTTCACCGCGATCGCGGCACTCAGCAGAATACGGGCGTTCGGCTGAATGTCTGCCGGATTGTAAGGCAGGGCAAAGTTAAATGGCGCCTGTTTGCCTTCGGTACGCACCGCTTTTTGCGACAACACGCGGGCTGGCGCATCTGCCAGAGAAGCATCCGACAGGGTCACCGTCAGTACCGCATCCGGCGGTAAAGCGATTCTCTGGCGGATATTAATCGTCCCCGTAACGCTCGGCTGCTGCTGTGCCACGCTCAGCGTCGCGATGCCATAAGGGTCGGGCGCGGCTGCCTGAGTCGAAGAACTGGTAGAGTGGTGATTAGCACAGGCGGTTAGCGTCACGGCGACGGCTAAGGCACTAAACATATAGGCAAATTTCATGATGTTCTCCTTATCATCCCTTAATACCCAGGAGGATGTTCCGCCGCTTCGCCGGCAGGAACTTTCGTGTCGTCAATAAGTGTGGCACAGATCTCAGATTTGTTCCTGTTGCCCCCTCGTTATTCAGATTATTACACCCATCGGACCACTTGCGATTCCAGGTTATACTTTGCCACATCACGCGCACCGCGCTGCGCCGCTATCATTAATTGAGGATAAGTATGAGTCAGGC
>OKJG01000078.1_pt1 | contig 8302 bp, 8 predicted proteins | sample 1610961 | NCBI WGS metagenome assembly OKJG01 (sample SAMN04436700, study PRJEB24849) | human gut metagenome | biome: human gut; feature: NICU; material: stool | host: Homo sapiens | place: USA: Saint Louis, MO | collected 2010-07-22
TAACGGTGAGCACTTTCATTTTCTCCGGCGGAATAGCCTGCGGGATCGTCAGGGCCATTTTTCCATTCGATTGCTCATAATCATGCCAGGTCTTCGCCGGATCCTTGGTGGCCAGAATCGCGGCGGCGGTGGCCGGGCTTTCGGGCTTGATCACCCCCACCAGCAGGGTGCGGATCTGCACTTTACCGGCTTCCACCCAGGGGCGGGACTGCTGCCAGAACTGTTTACAGTAGGGGCAGAAGGGATCGGCAAAGACATACAACACGATGGGGGCGTCCTTATTGCCATCCTGCAGCCAGTGGGCGCTGGCCATCTTCTTCCACATCTCCTGTCCTGCCGGCGTGTAGAGCTCTTTTTGAAACAACTGCTCGCTGAGGTTGTTGCCGTTCTCGTCATACATATAGCCGGAAATGGCATGTTTGCCGTCCGGCGTGAGGTAGATGGTGACCCCCATGTCCTGGTATTTGCCAGCCAGCCTTTCATTCCCCCCGGCGCCTCAAAGGGTTTTATAATAGTAATGCCCTGTTTTTCAATCGCTTTTACCGGAGCGGGGAGCTCCTCCGCCTGGCTGCATAACGGAAAAAGGCTGAGCAAGAGAAGACGCTTTAACATGAATATTCCTTGTAAAATCAGCAGGAAAGGGCAAAACGATTGTCGAACCTATCACAGTCATAGGCAAGATCAGCAGAATGACGGATTGCCCTTTGCTGGCGTGGGTGATGTAATCCTGGATGCTGTTACATTAAGGTAATGTAGAGCGCAACACATAGCCAGTCTGACTGGCGCTGAACCTACCTTCGGGTATTTCAGGTAACGGGGCCGCCTGAAAGGGTGGCCTTTTTACTTTTGTCGCGGCAAATGATGCGAAAAACAGCGATCAGCGCTGAACGCGTCGACAGGTTCACAGAGTTGTCTTGTTCCGGTTGTTAGATAACGCTTATTGATTCGATAATGTAAACGCATTGGTCGGGTCAGGAAAAATTCGTTAACTTAGACCTCAACGAAAACACGGAGGAAGTATAGATGTCCTTAATTAACACCAAAATCAAACCGTTCAAAAACCAGGCATTCAAAAATGGTGAATTCATCGAAGTCACCGAGAAAGACACCGAAGGCCGCTGGAGCGTCTTCTTCTTCTATCCGGCTGACTTCACTTTCGTCTGCCCGACCGAACTGGGCGACGTGGCTGACCATTACGAAGAACTGCAGAAGCTGGGCGTAGACGTTTACTCTGTGTCTACCGATACCCACTTCACCCACAAAGCGTGGCACAGCAGCTCTGAAACCATCGCGAAAATCAAATACGCGATGATCGGCGACCCGACTGGCGCCCTGACCCGTAACTTCGACAACATGCGTGAAGATGAAGGTCTGGCAGATCGTGCAACCTTCGTTGTTGACCCGCAGGGTATCATCCAGGCGATCGAAGTTACCGCTGAAGGTATCGGCCGTGATGCGTCTGACCTGCTGCGTAAAATCAAAGCGGCGCAGTACGTTGCTTCTCACCCAGGCGAAGTCTGCCCGGCTAAATGGAAAGAAGGTGAAGCAACTCTGGCTCCGTCTCTGGACCTGGTCGGTAAGATTTAAGTCTGTTTGTGCCCGGCGGCGCTACGCTTGCACGGGCCTACAAGATTGTAGGCCGGGTAAACGGCGTGTCACCCGGCAATCAATGGGCGCTTTGGCGCCCATTTTATTCCAACACCATGATGCAAGCGCATTCAGGCCGCCTGGACGAGGCCGCTTGCATGATGATGTTTTAAGCCCAGGAGATAACAATGCTCGACACCAACATGAAAACCCAGCTCAAGGCCTACCTTGAGAAGCTGACCAAGCCTGTTGAGCTGATTGCCACGCTGGATGACAGCGCTAAATCGGCAGAAATCAAGGAACTGTTGGCTGAAATCGCTGAACTGTCAGACAAAGTCACCTTTAAAGAAGACAACACGCTCGCGGTACGTAAGCCATCATTCCTGATTACTAACCCAGGTTCCGACCAGGGCCCACGCTTTGCAGGCTCTCCGCTGGGCCACGAGTTTACCTCGCTGGTGCTGGCGCTGCTGTGGACCGGCGGTCATCCGTCGAAAGAGGCCCAGTCGCTGCTGGAGCAGATCCGCGATATTGATGGCGATTTCGAGTTCGAGACTTATTATTCACTCTCCTGTCATAACTGCCCGGATGTGGTGCAGGCCCTGAACCTGATGTCGGTGCTCAACCCGCGCATCAAGCACACGGCGATTGACGGTGGGACCTTCCAGAATGAAATTACCGATCGCAACGTCATGGGCGTTCCTGCGGTGTATCTGAATGGTCAGGAGTTTGGTCAGGGGCGAATGACGCTGACGGAAATTGTCGCCAAAGTGGATACCGGTGCGGAAAAACGCGCAGCGGAAGAGCTGAACCAACGTGATGCTTACGATGTGCTGATTGTCGGCTCCGGCCCGTCCGGTGCGGCCGCGGCGGTATATTCTGCGCGTAAAGGTATTCGTACCGGCCTGATGGGCGAGCGCTTCGGCGGTCAGGTGCTGGATACCGTGGATATCGAAAACTATATTTCGGTGCCGAAAACCGAAGGCCAGAAACTGGCCGGCGCGCTGAAAGCGCACGTCAGCGACTATAACGTCGATGTGATCGACTCCCAGAGCGCGACCAAACTGACGCCAGCGGCGACAGAGGGCGGCCTGCATCAGATTGAAACCGCCTCTGGCGCGGTGCTGAAGGCGCGTAGCGTCATCATTGCCACCGGGGCGAAATGGCGCAATATGAACGTACCGGGCGAAGATCAGTATCGCACCAAAGGCGTGACCTACTGCCCGCACTGCGACGGTCCGCTGTTTAAGGGCAAACGCGTAGCGGTAATTGGCGGCGGGAACTCCGGGGTAGAAGCCGCTATCGACCTGGCGGGCGTCGTAGAGCATGTGACCCTGCTGGAGTTTGCTCCGGAGATGAAAGCCGACCAGGTGTTGCAGGATAAAGTCCGCAGCCTGAAGAATGTCGACATCATTCTTAATGCGCAGACCACGGAAGTGAAAGGCGATGGCAGCAAAGTCACCGGCCTGCAATATCGTGACCGGGTGAGCGGTGATGAGCATCATGTCGCGCTGGCGGGGATCTTCGTCCAGATTGGCCTGCTGCCTAACACCACCTGGCTGGAAGGCGCCGTTGAGCGCAACCGCATGGGTGAGATCATCATCGATGCGAAGTGCGAAACCAATGTCAAAGGCGTATTCGCCGCTGGCGACTGCACCACCGTGCCGTACAAGCAGATTATTATCGCGGCAGGGGAAGGGGCAAAAGCGTCGCTGAGCGCCTTCGACTACCTGATCCGCACGAAAACCGCATAACAAGTCAGACAATAAACCTGCATAACAAAGAGGCTACCCTGGGGTAGCCTCTTTTTTTCTATTTCGTCATATTTACCTGACGACCATCACCGGGATATGGGCATGGCGGATCACGCTTGAGGCATTGGATCCGAGCAGGTGGGTACTGATGGACGGGTTGCGCGAGCCAATCACCACGACATCGGCGTTAATTTCGCTGGCCAGCTCGTTGACCATATCGCGCACGCTGCCGAAACGGACATGCAGCTTGATACGTGAGGGGTCAATGCTGAAATGGCTGACCATCGTCTGCAGACGAGTTTCCGCCTCATGCTGCAGGTGTTCTTCAAACCGCCGCAGATCGGCGGTAAAGCGGCTCATGCTGAAGCTAGCAGACCCGGGTAATACGTCGAGCAGATGGATCACCCCGTCCTGCTGGGCCAGAAACTCCGCATGCCGGACGGCTTTATCGCTCAGCGCCATCTCAAAGACATCAACGGGCATAATGATAGTCTTATACATATGCAATCCTCCTTGTTCATTTGCGTCTATATCAACATATTATATGCGGATATAGTGTCATTCAGGTCGCAAAACTGTCAGTCAGGCAGGTGCAAAGCGTAAAAAAAGGTTAGCGAGGAAGGAACAGCAGAAAGAGGATGTATGGACATCCTCTGAATAAAGCGCGAAACGCCTCAGGCAGCAGGGATTAGCGGTGGAATTCGCCAGCGGCTTCCGGCTGGTACAAGAGCTCCAGCACTTCCAGGTGTGTCGATGCACCGCCCGGCAGCTCCCAGTGAATGGTGCTGCCGACTTTCAGCCCCAGCAGCGCGGCGCCCACCGGCGCGAGGACGGAGAGCTGGCTGGCGCTGTCAGTCACCTGAGACGGAAACACCAGCGTCCGCACGCGCTCTTCGCCGCTGGTTAAATCGCGGAATTTTACCTTACTGTTCATGGTGACGACGTCATGCGGCATCGCTTCCGGCGCCAGCATTTGCGCGCGGTCGAGCTCGTCATTCAGGGCATCGGCAACCGGTAAGTTGGCGAAAGCCGGCTGCTCCAGCAGCCTGTCGATACGTTCGGCATCCAGTTCGTTAATGATGATTGCGGGTCTGGTCATTGCATACTCCATGTTATCCAGGAACCTGTCCGTAAAAGAAAACCCTCGCCGAAAAGGGCAAGGGTTAAGGTCCTACCATCATACTGAGAGTTGCCGGTAGTTTGAAGTGATGAAACGCACATTCAGCGTGCAACGCCCCCCGGCGGGCGGCGTTTTCTGCTCAGCACGTCGCTTTGCGCTACTGACCGACCTTGTCCAGGATAAACTGGGTTCCACAGTTGCCCGGATGGGGTTGCGGCAGAAAGGCGGACGTGGCCAGCGGGGCGTTGATGGTGGCGGCGTTGAGGGAGATTTGCATCTCGGTCAGATAGGCCGGATTACCGTTACAGGTTAATTTAAACGCCTTCACGCTTTGCGGACCCCAGGCGCGGGCCACCGCGGCATCGAAGTCGGCGCGGCTGACGGTTTGACCATAATGCTTCGCGAGGAAATCGCCTACCGGGCTATGCTTAATTTCCCCATTCAGGCGCACCATGGTGCCAAAATAGCTATCGGGATCAAAGCCGAAGCAGACGCCATGTTTGGCGTATTCGTAGCGCTCCAGGCAGGAGGTGCCGCCCGAGCCCGGCATCACGTTATTGAGCTTATTGGCCATCTCCAGCGACAGCCCGGTTTCCGCCGCCTGGCATTTGCGGTTCGCTTTCACTTCCGGCATGTTGGGCACCGGGCGCGTGGCGCAGCCGTAGCGCATCCAGCGTCGTTCATCCACCCCGCGCGCGGCAATCGACTTTGGCAGCCCGGGCCACAGGCCGTGCACGGTCAGAAAGTCGGCTTTGTTCGCCGTGTCCTGCTGCAGGCGACACTCTTCCGGTTCGCTACGGTTGCGGTCAAGCATGCTCTGACAGAATCCGGTTTGCCAGGAGAGGGCAAGAACGTAGCGGTCAAAATCAGCGTATCGCGTCGCGGTGAGCGGTTCAGCGCCGGCCTGAGTGGCGGTGAGCACAAGGGCAAGCGCGGCGAAATCCTTCCTGAACATGTTTATTCCTGATTGTGGATGGCAAAAGATAACGGGGAGTTATTAAAGCATAAAAAAGGCGCCCGCTGGCGCCTTTTCGCGTGGTTAGACCATTAGTGGACTGCGCTGCCGGGCACCAGAATCTCAGTGGCGATAATCACCACCAGCAGGCCAACCATCACCGGCACGGAGGTACGTTTGACCACTTCGAACGGCGAAATTTTTGCCATCCCGGCAACGGCGACCACCACCCCGGAGACCGGCGATATCGTGCGGCCGAGGTTAGAGGCCTGCAGCATCGGAATCGACAGATAAGCCGGAGTGATGCCGGAAGAGTGCGCCAGCTTGGGGATCATCTCAACGAAGGCGTAGAACGGGGCATTACCGGAACCGGTGGTCATTGCCGCCAGCATGGTCAGGATCACCAGCACCAGCATCAGAATAATACTGGCCGAGCCGAAGGAGGTGGCGATGGAGATCAGCCCATTGATAAAGCCGATGGTGCTTAGTCCCTGGGCGAAGACGCCGGCGGCGACCAGCAGCATCACTACGCCGGCGAAGGCGTCAGCCATCCCGCGGTAGGCGACTTCCAGCCCGCTGAAGACGTTTTTGGTGTTAAACCCGCGCAGGAACTCAAGGATCGCCGCCAGCAGCATGCAGCCGACGAGGATGGTGATAATGTGCAGTTCCGGTCCCCATTTACCATCAAAGATCAGCACGCCGATGATCGGGGTAAACGGCAGAATGGCGTACAGCGCCGGGGCGGTGGTGGTGATGTCGTTGACATCCATCATTTCGTTTGAAATGTTCTCTTTTTTATCCAGGTAACGCTGCCCGAAGAAATGGGCGATCGCCATGCAGATAATGGCCGCGATGGAGATGGGCAGCGTGGTCTTGAAGGCAAAGTCGATCAGCGGCATTTCTGCGGCTTTAGCCGCCAGTACAACATCGCCAGAGGTAGGCGAGAGGATAATGGCCGCCGGTGAAGCGCAGATGGCTGCCGCCGCCCCGCGACTGATACCGACGTTCACCATCACCGGGAACAGCGTCGCCATCAGCAGCACGCCAAGGCCGGTCGCAGAGGAGACCGCCAGCGACATCAGGCAGGCGACAAAGTAGGCGGCAATCATCAGCAGATAGGGCGAATTAATATAGCGCAGCGGCTTTGATGCTAATTTCACCACCATATCATTGGCGCCAATATGGGTCATGTAGGTGGCGAAGCCGCACAGCATCATAATCATCATACCCAGATCGCCACCGCGGCTCATGAGTAGAATCTTAATGTATTCAATAATATCGGTGGCAGAATAACCGGTGCTGTCGGTATTGCCCGGCAAGACTTTATGCCCCAGCAGGGCGCTGACGATCAATAAGATTAAGCCCCCGACGAACAGCACCCCGGTGGCCGAGTAGCCCTTAATGATATAGCGGGCGACGCCCACAATGACCACAATCCCGATCAGGATCTCAACAAACGTCAGCATTTATTACCCCTAAGCCCAAAGAATATGTAGATAAAAAGCGTCATGCCAAATTTTAATGTGCGAATGTGCCGAAAAAACGGACAAAACTCGCTGATGCAAATCAATAAAGCGATAAGAACTACGCGTCACCCGTCTCGCCTGGATATAATCACCAGATGGATAGTTAAAAGGTTCTGATGGTCACCGGGCAAAAATCAGGAGTTTGCCTTATTTCGTTCAACCTGTATTGAGACTATCTTTGCTATTTTAGGCGGCTTTTAAATGAAAGTGGTAATGGAAAAGTGTTGATGTTACGTCGTTTTTCTCTGTTTTCTCTTGGTTTTTTTGGATGGTTGTTGGTATCCGTAAACGCCAGCGCGTCGTTTTCATCGACCCTCAGCGAAGGTTACCAGACCTTAAGTAATAACGTCGCGCAGACCTGGAATGAGCCGGAGCACCATGACTTGTACGTTCCAGCCATTACCTGGCACGCGCGGTTTGCCTATGATAAGGAAAAGACGGATAAGTATAACGAACGCCCCTGGGGCGCGGGTTTTGGCGTATCGCGCTGGGATGAGAAGGGAAACTGGCACGGTCTGTACCTGATGGCGTTTAAAGATTCTTTCAATAAATGGGAGCCTATCGGCGGCTACGGCTGGGAGAAAACCTGGCGCCCGCTGACCGACCAGAACTTCCACCTTGGACTCGGCTATACCCTTGGCGTGACGGCGCGCGATAACTGGGACTACATCCCCATTCCGGTGATCTTACCATTGGAGTCAATAGGTTACGGTCCGGCGACTTTCCAGATGACCTATATTCCCGCCACCTACTATACGGGTACCGTTTAGTTCGCCTGGGCTCGTATACAGTTTTAATTCGCTAAGTCTTAGCAATAAATGAGATAAGCGGTGTGTCTTGTGGAAAAACAAGGACTAAAGCGTTACCCACTAAAAAAGATAGCGACTTTTATCACTTTTTAGCAAAGTTGCACTGGACAAAAGGTACCACAATTGGTGTACTGATACTCGACACAGCATTAGTGTCGATTTTTCATATAAAGGTAATTTTGATGTCTAAGATTAAAGGTAACGTTAAGTGGTTTAATGAGTCCAAAGGATTCGGTTTCATTACTCCGGAAGACGGCAGCAAAGACGTGTTCGTACACTTCTCTGCAATCCAGACTAATGGTTTTAAAACTCTTGCTGAAGGTCAGCGCGTAGAGTTCGAAATCACTAACGGTGCCAAAGGCCCTTCTGCTGCAAACGTAATCGCTCTGTAAGATACGTCAGCAAGAATTCAAAACCCGCTTAATCAGCGGGTTTTTTTTGGTTTTTAGTGTGCGGTTGAGGCCGAAAACAGCCAGAAAGCCAGTGCGGTCATGGCAAAAGACCCCAAAAGATTGACGAAAACGTTCAGTAACGCCCAGCCAAAGCGGCCC
>OKJG01000079.1_pt1 | contig 8294 bp, 8 predicted proteins | sample 1610961 | NCBI WGS metagenome assembly OKJG01 (sample SAMN04436700, study PRJEB24849) | human gut metagenome | biome: human gut; feature: NICU; material: stool | host: Homo sapiens | place: USA: Saint Louis, MO | collected 2010-07-22
GCCAGAATATGGCGGATCTGAGTGCGTGGACTTAACGCATCGTAAATCGGAAGGAGGGAGCCGCCCGGAATGCCGCTGACCGTAGTGATCCCCTGACGCTCCAGTAAATGAACGACTAACTGTGCGCCAGTGAAGCGCATTTTTTGTGATGTTGTGCCCGAACTTGCCATGCTCCAGTCCTTTTATTCTGGGCCGACTTACCGGGGGGCATGAAACGAAAAACCCCGCTCGGTTTGCGCCGGCGGGGTTTGGAATTCGTGTTGTTCCGGACCCTACGGCGCGTTGCCGACGACGACCACCACAGACACGACGACCACCGCGGCAGGCGCGGTTTTTAGTAGGGTCGAAGCGATCAGGGTTGCGTTCATTAGGGACCTGTTGTGTCAATAAATAAGCTGAATTCATACAAACACAGGTTTTGCGTTTTCACAATGGATTTATTTTCATCCACGAGAATTTGCGCGAAAGATCACAATTCGGCGCAAAAGGGCAGAAAACAAAAAACCCCGCCAGAGCGAGGTTTTTATCAGCATTTTTACGGGTGGTAGCCGCAAGCACACTGTATTACGTCAACGACAAAAGTATACGCGATCGCTGCAATTCGCGCAATTTAAGGTCGAGATTTCTCTGTCATAGAGTATGGATGGCGGGTGCGAATTTGTCCAAAAAATACTGTTCATACATACAGTATTTATCTATACTGGGTGTGTTCACTTTGTGCCATTCGGGGGCCGCAAGTTTGACCGGCGCAACGAAGTCCTGGCTGAAACGGGTGGTGCCGTCAGTGCCTTAACCCCGAGAGAGCACACTGTGTTACGTCAACAACGTGCAGTATCTGAACCGCGCGGCAACGCGTGGTTCAGCGCTGCGCACCCCTGTCGTTGCAGGCGGCGGGCCGGGAAGCCGTCCACGGAAAGGACGAACCATCGGCCAGGGCAGACACCGCCGGCGACAGCCAGGGATAAGCTGGCAACGGGCAGCGGAAAGGTACGTCAGCTTATTGTGCTCCTTAACCACAGGAGACGCGCGTATGGGCGGAATGGATATTATTATTTTAATCCTGAAACTCATGGTTGCTGTGTTGCAACTACTTGATGCAGTCCTGAAACAGTTCCGCTGATTCAGGTTCAAGTCGCACCTGAGGGGGGCGGGCAACCGCCCCCCTGCAGGCGCCCGCCGGGCGTCCCGGGATGACTTGATGGAGGAAGCTATGCCACCCCTGTTAATTGCCGCCACAACGCCGGACGATCCGGGGTTCGTTGCGCTGCGCACCGAAAGCCTTGAACAGCATTTCAACATGCTGCGCCGCCTGGCGGAAAACTGGCAGAGCGGCAAAAACCGCTTTAACGCGCCGGGCGAAACGCTGCTGGGCGCCTTCGTCAACCACCAACTGGTAGGGGTATGCGGCATCAATAGCGATCCCTTCAGTCCGCAGCCGCGGGTCGGGCGCATTCGCCATCTCTACATTAGCGAACGTTACCGTCGCCGGGGGATCGGCCAGCAGCTTCTGGTCTCGGTCATTACCCACTCCAGCGCCTGGTTCGATTTTCTTAACACCCATGCCCCGGCGCAGGCCTGGCCCTTTTATGAAAGGCTTGGTTTTCGCCCGGTGTACGATGAACCGCGGGTGACACATCGCCTGTTTTGTTCGCTTTAACCCCCCCCCCCGCTGGCAGGCAGAGCGGGCGCGTGTTACATTCCGGTGACCTTCACTGTTGAACCTGTCTGCGATGACCCTCACCGTATTCTGCATTTTGCTGTTCGCCGCACTGCTGCACGCCAGCTGGAACGCTATCGTCAAAGCCAGCGGCGATAAAATGTACGCGGCGATCGGCGTCAGCGGGTCGGCCTCGCTGATCGCCCTGGTGATGCTGCCCTTCGCGCCACAACCGACGCTGGCCAGCGCCCCCTATCTGGTGGCGTCATGTGCATTACAGGTGGTGTATACGGTACTGGTGGCGAAGACCTACCAGGTGTCGGATATGAGCCAGACCTATCCGCTGATGCGCGGCACCGCGCCGCTGCTGGTGGCAGCCATTAGCGTCATTTTTCTTGGCGATCGCTTATCGCCGCTGGCCTGGCTGGGTATCGGCGTGATCTGCCTGGCGATTCTGGCGATGGCCTTTCACGGTCGCGTTAGCTCCCGCAAAGGCATCGTGCTGGCGCTGATCAATGCCTGCTTTATCGCCGGCTACACGCTGGTGGACGGCACCGGCGTCCGGCTGGCGGGCTCGGCGCTAGGCTACACCCTGTGGACCTTTTTTATGAACGGTTTCTGCCTGCTGTGCTGGGCCATGGTGGCGCGACGGCGAGAGGCCAGTCGTTATTTACGTCAGCACTGGAAAAAGGGCATCCTCGGCGGTGTCGGCACCATGGGCTCCTACGGCCTGGCACTATGGGCGATGACCCAGGCCCCGCTGGCGGTGGTCGCCGCGCTACGTGAAACCTCCATTCTGTTCGGCGCGCTAATCGCCTTTATCGTTCTGAAAGAACAACTGATGCCGCTGCGCATCGTGGCCGCCTGCGGGATTGCCGCCGGGGCGATCCTCCTGCGCCTGGCGTAGCCTGAAATGGCAACATTAGTTGCCGTTCCTGTTTACATAATCTGCCTGGAATTCCCTCAAAAATGGGCACTTTGTAGTTGTTCTGTCATTTTATTATGGTAGATTCCTCCATCGTTTACGGTATGTGCCAGTCACATATTCTTCATTTCTCTTTACTCGCAAAGTATTCATCGACATGAAACGGCATAAGAACTTCAATTTGTTGTTGATGCTGGTACTGCTGGTGGCCGTCGGCCAGATGGCGCCGCCCATTTATATTCCGGCTATTGCCGACATGGCGGTCGCGCTGAACGTCCGCGAAGGGGCGGTACAAAGCGTGATGGCGGCCTATCTGCTGACCTATGGTATTTCACAGCTGTTCTACGGCCCGCTCTCGGACCGCGTCGGTCGCCGTCCGGTGATCCTCGTCGGGATGTCGATTTTTATGCTGGCGACGCTGGTAGCTATTACCACCCATAGCCTGCCGGTGCTGATCGCCGCCAGCGCCATGCAGGGGATGGGCACCGGGGTCGGCGGCGTAATGGCGCGCACCCTGCCCCGCGACCTGTACGAAGGCGCGCAGCTGCGTCATGCCAATAGCCTGTTAAATATGGGTATTCTGGTCAGCCCGCTGATTGCGCCGCTGCTCGGCGGCATCCTCGACACTCTGTGGAGCTGGCGCGCCTGCTACGCCTTCTTGCTGGTGCTGTGCGCGGGCGTGACCTTCAGCATGGCGAAGTGGATGCCGGAAACGCGCCCGGAAGGGGCGCCACGCACTAAACTCCTGACCAGCTACAAAACGCTGTTCGGTACCGGGGCGTTTAACTGCTATCTGCTGATGCTGATCGGCGGCCTGGCCGGGATTGCGGTGTTCGAAGCCTGTTCCGGGGTGCTGATGGGCGCGGTGCTCGGCCTGAGCAGCATTGCGGTGAGTATTCTGTTTATTCTGCCGATCCCGGCGGCGTTCTTCGGCGCGTGGTTTGCCGGCCGGCCGAACAAGCGTTTCCCGACGCTGATGTGGCAGTCGGTGATCTGCTGCCTGCTGGCAGGTTTGATGATGTGGATCCCTGGACTGCTGGGCATCATGACCGTCTGGACCCTGCTGGTGCCGGCGGCGCTGTTCTTCTTCGGCGCCGGGATGTTATTCCCGCTGGCCACCAGCGGCGCGATGGAGCCGTTCCCGTTTCTCGCCGGAACCGCCGGGGCCCTGGTGGGCGGCTTGCAGAATATCGGCTCCGGCGTGCTGGCCTGGTTGTCGGCGATGATGCCGCAAACTGGTCAGGGCAGCCTCGGCCTGCTGATGATGCTGATGGGCCTGTTGATTCTGCTGTGCTGGCTGCCGCTGGCCTCGCGCTTCACCCACCATCAGCAGCCGGTATAAGCGCGGCGGTCGTTCCCCGGATGGCGGCTCACGCCTTACCCGCCCTGGACAACAACACAGAGGGATAGCCCTGCTTTTTTTCAGGTCAGGCTGTGCAGCCATTCGATAAAAGCGTCGATTTTCGGCCACTGACGGCCCGGCAGGGTCGTCACGTAATAATGCTGATGGCATTTCAGCGTCATGTCGCCAAAAGGCGCAATCAGCTCGCCGCTCTCCAGCCGCTTCTGCACCAGCCGTTTACGTCCCATCGCCACCCCTACATGGTTCATCGCCGCAATAACCGCTAAATCGGATCGATCGAAGCCGATGCCCGACGATGGCGGCAGTTCCACCGCAAATTTCTGCGCCCAGCTATACCACTCATCGGTCCCCGAGTCGTTGCTCCATGCCTGGCGATCGTGGAGCAGCGTACAGTGGCGCAGACTGGCAGGATTTGACGTTAACTGCAGCTGGCGGGCGTAATTCGGCGTACATACCGGCACGATCGCCTCATCCATCAGAAAATGATGGCTCAGCTGCGACGACGGCGCATCATCAAAATAGATTGCCAGATCGATACCCGCCCGCTGCAGGTTGACGTTATCGTTGCCGGTCAGCACAGTCAGCGAGATGGCCGGGTAGCGGTGAGTGAAATCCCCCAGCGCCGGCACCAGCCAGCACTGGGCTATCGACGGGCGCGAATAGACCGTCAGGCTGCCAGAGAGCTCCTGGTTTTTGATGTCCAGAATCTCCTGATTGAGGCCATCCAGCGACGACTTCAGCGCCCAGTAAACGCGCTTCCCTTCTCGCGTCAGCTCCACTTTGCGGTGCGAGCGGACAAAGAGCTGGATCCCCAGCTCCTCTTCCAGCTGTTTAATCCGGTGACTGACGGCGCTTGGGGTGAGCGCAAGCTCGTCTGCGGCCAGGGCGAACGACTCGTGCCGCGCCGCCACCTCAAACGTCGACAGCCTGGAGAGTTGCCAGCCGTTGAGCAACCGGGTACCTAAGGTTTTGAGTACATCCATTATGCGCTCCTGGCAAAAAAGGGGATCTGGATGATAAAAAAATAACGCCAGAACTTCAGCTCAAGGATGAATTAATTTGACCCATAGCATATTCATAGGTCGATTTTAGAGCTAAATCACCTTTTTGATTCAATTTGGCTCACCTGAAAGGCCATTTATATCGTTTGTCAGCCCATGCCGAGTTTCTGTTCAATAACCACACGTTACTTACGGCGAGGTGGGGTATGGAATCGCAAATCTGGGTTGTGAGCACGCTGCTGATTAGCATCGTGTTAATCGTCTTAACGATCGTCAAACTGAAGTTTCATCCGTTTCTGGCGCTGCTGCTGGCGAGCTTTTTCGTCGGGGCGATGATGGGGATGGGCCCGCTGGAGATGGTCAACGCCATTGAGAGCGGCATCGGCGGAACGCTGGGCTTCCTGGCGGCGGTGATCGGTCTCGGTACCATCCTCGGCAAGATGATGGAAGTCTCCGGCGCGGCGGAGCGCATCGGCCTGACGCTGCAGCGCTGCCGCTGGCTGTCGGCGGACGTGATTATGGTGCTGGTCGGCCTGATCTGCGGTATTACCCTGTTTGTCGAAGTCGGCGTGGTGCTGCTGATCCCGCTGGCGTTCTCCATCGCTAAAAAAACCAATACCTCGCTGCTGAAGCTGGCTATTCCGCTGTGTACGGCCCTGATGGCGGTGCATTGCGTGGTGCCGCCGCATCCGGCTGCGCTGTTCGTGGCGAATAAACTGGGCGCCGATATCGGGACGGTTATCGTCTATGGCCTGCTGGTCGGTCTGATCGCCTCGCTGGTCGGCGGCCCGCTGTTCCTCAGGCTGCTCGGCAACCGCCTGCCGTTTAAACCTGTGCCAGCCGAGTTTTCCAACCTCGACGTTCGCGAAGAATCGACGCTGCCCTCGCTCGGCGCTACGCTGTTTACCGTACTGCTGCCGATTGGGCTGATGCTGGTGAAAACCGTCGCTGAACTGAATATGGCGCAAGGCGGCACGCTGTATACAGTGCTGGAATTTATCGGCACCCCCATCACCGCGATGTTTATTGCCGTCTTTGTCGCTTATTACATTCTCGGTATTCGTCGGCAGATGGGGATGGGCGTCCTGCTGACTCATACTGAAAACGGCTTTGGGTCGATCGCCAACATTCTGCTGATTATCGGCGCCGGCGGCGCGTTCAACGCGATTTTGAAATCCAGCGGCCTGGCCGATAGCCTGGCGGTGATCCTCTCGAATCTGCATATGCATCCGATTTTGCTGGCCTGGCTGGTGGCGCTTATCCTGCACGCCGCCGTCGGCTCCGCTACCGTGGCGATGATGGGCGCTACCGCCATCGTTGCGCCGATGCTGCCGCTTTATCCTGGCGTAAGCCCGGAGATCATCGCCATTGCCATCGGTTCCGGCGCCATTGGCTGCACGATCGTCACCGATTCCCTGTTCTGGCTGGTAAAACAGTACTGCGGCGCCAGCCTCAGCGAAACGTTCAAGTACTACACGACAGCGACATTTATCGCGTCACTACTTGCACTCGCCGCCACCTTCCTGCTTTCTTTCATCATCTAAGCGAACGAGACGTAATATGAAAAACGCTGACCTGACCACCTTAACCGCAACCTTCCCGCTTGTGCAGGATCTGATCGCCCTGAAAGAAACCACCTGGTTTAACCCGGCCACCACCACCCTGGCGCAAGGGTTACCTTACGTCGGTCTGACCGCCGACGATGTGCAAGACGCCCATGCCCGCCTTCAGCGCTTCGCGCCCTATCTGGCGGAAGCTTTCCCGGAAACGGCCGCCAGCGGCGGGATTATCGAATCGGAAGTGGTTGCCATTCCGGCAATGAAACGCAGCCTTGAGCAAAAGTTCGGCCAGCCGATTAGCGGCGATCTGCTGCTGAAAAAAGACAGCCACCTGCCGATTTCGGGTTCCATTAAGGCGCGTGGCGGGATTTATGAAGTGCTGACCCATGCGGAAAAGCTGGCGCTGGAGGCCGGACTGCTCACCACCGCAGATGATTATCGCAAATTGCTGACACCGGAATTTAAACAGTTCTTCAGCCAGTACAGCATCGCTGTCGGCTCCACCGGCAACCTCGGGATGTCAATCGGCATCATGAGCGCGCGCATCGGCTTTAAGGTTACGGTACATATGTCGGCGGATGCCCGGGCGTGGAAAAAAGCCAAACTGCGCAGCCACGGCGTGACGGTCGTTGAGTACGAAGAGGACTACGGCGTCGCCGTCGAACAGGGGCGCAAGGCAGCGGAATCCGACCCGAACTGCTTTTTCATTGATGATGAAAACTCGCGCACGCTGTTCCTCGGCTATGCCGTAGCCGGCGAGCGCCTGAAGGCGCAGTTTGCCAAAGCAGGGCGCGTGGTCGATGCCGATCACCCGCTGTTCGTCTACCTGCCGTGCGGCGTTGGCGGCGGCCCCGGCGGCGTGGCATTCGGCCTGAAGCTGGCCTTCGGCGACCACGTTCACTGCCTGTTCGCCGAACCGACCCACTCGCCCTGCATGCTGCTCGGCGTCTATACCGGGCTTCATGACCAGATTGCGGTGCAGGATTTAGGCATTGATAACCTGACCGCCGCCGACGGTCTGGCGGTCGGCCGGGCGTCCGGGTTCGTTGGCCGGGCAATGGAGCGCCTGCTCGACGGGTTCTATACCCTTGATGATCAGACGATGTACGACATGCTGGGCTGGCTGGCGAAAGCGGAAAACATTCGCCTTGAACCGTCCGCGCTGGCCGGAATGGCCGGGCCGCAGCGGGTCTGCGCCAGCCAGGCGTACCATCAGCTGCAGGGGCTGAGTGAGCAACAGCTGCAGCAGGCCACCCACCTGGTGTGGGCCACCGGCGGCGGTATGGTGCCGGAAGAGGAGATGGCGCAATATCTGGCGAAGGGGCGCTAATCTTCAGCGCAGCAGCGGCATCAGCGCCTCTGGCGGCCGTTGCTGTCGGCGCAAATCCCGCATCACTCGCATATAGGGCCCGCTAAGATCGTAGAACTGCCGGTAACCCGCGCACAGCGGGTCTTCCTGTTCGCCGCAGCGGCACAGGCGCAACCACGGGCAGCCGTAGCAGGTGCTGTTGGCCGCTGGCGCGCCTGGCTGGGTCAGCGTCTCGCCGCACCAGGCGCTCAGCGTCTCACTAAACAGCAAAATATTGATGCGCCCAATATCTTCCCGCACCCAGCGGTGAAAGACAGTGCAGAGAAACTCCCCCCAGAGCGCGGCGTCGCCGGCCGCCAGCTGCGGAATAAAATGGATAGCGGTGAGACCCTGTTGACGCAGTTGTGCATAGAACGCCTGCGGCTGATGGCAATGATGCGCCTCCACCACGACAGCCTGAAAGGGAGTGTCATGTTGCTG
>OKJG01000082.1_pt1 | contig 8280 bp, 8 predicted proteins | sample 1610961 | NCBI WGS metagenome assembly OKJG01 (sample SAMN04436700, study PRJEB24849) | human gut metagenome | biome: human gut; feature: NICU; material: stool | host: Homo sapiens | place: USA: Saint Louis, MO | collected 2010-07-22
AGGAAGTCTATTACATTGGTCCTCTGCATCAGGACCTTTACGGTCAGCGCATTATCGATTAGTTTGCCGAAGCGGGCGTGGATACCAGCCAGGTGGTTTTTTCCGATGACATGATCACTCCGCTGGCCTCGGTGCTGGTCAATCGCTTAACGGGTTCGCGGACGATTATTACCCGCAAGATGCAAACGCCACCTTCCCTGACCTACGATCAAAAGCTCAAACTGGACGACCTCGCCGAGCGGCTGATTGCCAGCGAGGAGCCGGTCACCATTTTAATTGACGGCCATGAGGCAGAAATCAGTGAATATTTAATCAAGAAACTGCCCCACGCCAAAGTCGTGATGGACGGGGGTTCACTGCGTGCCAGCAATATTAAACTGGCGGCCTGGACTGACTATTTTGTCGTAAGCGAACATTTTGCCCGCGATTATATGAGCTATCGTTCACTGAGCACCGAAGCAGACATTAAAGCGGCCCTGATTGAACTGAATAAAATTTGCCGCGGCGAGGCGTTTATCACCCTTGGCGAAAAAGGCTGCGCCTTCTTAAAGAGCGGTATGCTGCAGATCGTCCCGTCCTGGCTGTGCAATGCCGTTGATACCACCGGCGCCGGGGATGTTTTTCACGGTGCCTTTACCTATGGCGTCCATTATTCGTGGCATATAGATAATATTATTTTATTTGCCAGCCTGACCGCCGCTATTTCTATTGAGAAAAAAGGGGTACGGGAATCGATGCCGGATCTGGCGGTCGTCCACCACTCGCTAAATAGCTACGAGAGAAATTTAAAGCAATATTTTGAAGAATAACTGCGTTTAATACATATCAAGAGGTGAATATGTTAGTGTCGATGAAGGACATGCTTCAGCATGCCCTAAAGAACGGTTACGCCGTCGGTCAGTTCAACATTAATAATCTGGAATGGGTCGGCGCCGTATTAAGCACCGCCCAGCAGTGCCGCTCACCGGTTATTTTGGGCGTGTCCGGCGGCACGGTTAAGCATATGCTCGGGCTAAAATGTATTCATGATATTGTGGTGAATGCCATAGATTATTTACATATTGATATTCCGGTGGCTCTGCATCTGGATCACGGCACTACCCAGGAGGCCTGCGAAGCCGCGATCGCTGCCGGCTTCAGTTCCATTATGTTTGATGGTTCACATCTGCCGTTCAGGGAAAACCTGACCATCACCCGCCACCTGGTGGCGCTGGCGCACAGCAAGGGCATCTCCGTGGAAGCCGAACTGGGGACCATCGCCGGCAGTGAAGATGGTATCGTTAACTCCGAGGTCATTTACGCCGATCCTGAAGAGTGCTACACCCTGGTGACAGAAACGCAGGTGGATTGCCTCGCCGCCGCGCTGGGTTCCACCCATGGTCTGTATAAAGGTAAAGCCCGACTGGGATTTACTGAGATGAAAGCCATTGCCGAGCGCGTGAAGGTCCCGCTGGTGCTGCATGGCGGCACCGGTATTGCCGATGAGGATATGCGCCGGGCGATTGCCTGCGGCACCGCCAAGATTAACGTCAATACCGAAAACATGTACGCCTGGTGTCAGCAGGTGAAAGCGATCTTTGCCGCCGATACCGGGCACGATGTGAACGATCCGCGGAAAGTCATCACCCAGGGACTGCAGCCAGTACGCGAGATGATTGCCCGCCGCATGGCGCTTTTTGGCTCACAGCAGCGCTATTGACACTGGGCCTGCGGCTGAAACCTCCGCCCCGAAGCTGCCGGGGCGGCGGCGCCAGGTATCAGAAGGCACAGCAGGAGCAGCCCAGCACGCCCCAGAAAGCTTGCTCATCGGAGACCGGAATCGACGACTTGCGCGCAATATCATGTTGGTGGCCGTGAACGCCGCAGCTGCCGCAGCACTGGTGCATCTGGACCATGGCGCCGATTTTAGCCGCCGCCGGCGGAGCGGAACGGTAATGGCCCGGGACCTTCACCACCGGTGACCACTCCGGTAGCACCGGAATGGGCGGCGGCGCCAGCGGCGAAAAGTGACCGGCAGCGTACACCACTTTGCCATCAACCACCGTTAACACGGACTCAATGCCTTTGATCTCCTCTTCCGCGACGCTGAAGTAGTCTTTCGACAGCACCACCAGATCGGCAAGCTGACCGGCGGCCAGACGGCCTTTCTTGCCCTGCTCGCTGGAGAACCAGGCGCTGCCCGCCGTCCACAGCTCCAGCGCGACATCGCGCGGCAGGCGGTTGTCGTCGTCGTACATCGCCATCCCGCCAACGGTGCGCCCGGAGACCAGCCAGTACAGCGCAGTCCACGGGTTATAGCTGGCGACGCGGGTGGCATCGGTGCCCAGCCCCACCGGCACGTCCAGTTCCAGCATTTTCGCTACCGGCGGAGTATGTTTCACCGCCTCTTTACCATAGCGATCGACAAAGTATTCGCCCTGGAAGGCCATCCGGTGCTGCACCGCAATACCGCCCCCCAGCGCCTTCACCCGCTCAATGTTACGCTCGGTAATGGTCTCGGCATGATCGAAGAACCAGTGCAGGCCATTAAACGGGATATCGCGGTTCACCTTCTCAAACACGTCCAGCATCCGGCTGATGGACTCGTCGTAGGTGGCATGCAGGCGGAACGGCCAGCGATGTTCCACCAGATGGCGCACTACCCGCTCCAGCTCATCCTCCATGCCTTGCGGCAGATCCGGCCGCGGCTGCAGGAAATCTTCAAAATCCGCCGCCGAGAACACCAGCATCTCGCCGGCGCCGTTGGCGCGATAGAAGTCGGTCCCCTGCCCCGGCTTCAGCATATCGGTCCAGCGTTCGAAATCCTCCAGCTCCTGCTTCGGCCGCTGGGTAAACAGGTTGTAGGCGATGCGCACGGTCATCTGATCTTTCGCGTGCAGCTGTTCGATAATTTCGTAATCTTCCGGATAGTTCTGGAAGCCGCCCCCGGCGTCGATGGCGCTGGTCAGCCCCAGTCGGTTCAGCTCGCGCATAAACTGGCGGGTAGAGTTCACCTGCAGATCCAGCGGCAGCTTCGGCCCTTTGGCCAGCGTAGCGTAAAGGATCATGGCGTTCGGTTTGGCGATCAGCATCCCGGTCGGGTTGCCGCGGCTATCGCGGACGATCTCTCCGCCCACCGGATCCGGCGTCTCTTTGGTATACCCCACGGCTTTCAGCGCCGCGCGGTTCAGCAGCGCGCGATCGTAGAGATGCAGCACAAACACCGGCGTATCGGGCGCCGCGTCGTTCAGCTCTTCCAGGGTCGGCATCCGCCGCTCAGCGAACTGAAATTCGCTCCAGCCGCCGACCACCCGCACCCACTGCGGAGACGGTGTGCGTTCCGCCTGATCCTTAAGCATTCGCAGGGCATCGGCCAGCGAGGGAACGCCCTCCCAGCGGAGCTCAAGGTTGTAGTTCAACCCGCCGCGGATCAGGTGCAGGTGAGAATCGTTGAGGCCCGGGATCACCGTATGCCCTTTGAGATCGACGATTTGCGTCCCCTCGGCGGCAAAGCTCATGATCCGATCGTGGCTTCCGGTAGCAACAATTTTTCCGTCGGCGATGGCCACGGCTTCCGCCAGGGGATTCGCGCGATCGAGGGTATGAATCTGACCGTGGGTCAGAATCAGTGTGGCAGTTTGCGACATAACGCACTCCTTGAGGAGGCTGACTCAGTTTTTCTTTAACCAGCCAGCAAACAGGCGGGTCACGATGGGCATCCAGAACCAGACCACCAGCGCAACCACGCAGGCATCATTGATCAGGTGCAGCAGCAGGCTCCCTTTGAGCGACGGCAACAGCATACCGGTGACCGCAGGCACCAGGTTGGTGCTGGGAAAAATCACCAGCAGGGTGATCAGAAACTGTTTCCAGCGCCGCGGCTGGCGCACGTTCGCCGTCGGCGGGGTAAACCAGAAGGCCGGCTCGGTCCGCACCTCCGTCCGATCGCCTTCCGTCAGCAGCGGCGCAATCTCTGCCACCAGCTGCCGACGGGTTTCCGACTGCGTCCAGGCGTAGAGGTGCTCCAGGGTATCGAAGCGGATTATGACGCTCCACAGATTCTGCCCTGCGGCGGGCCGGATCACATTCGCGCCGAGATGGCCGGGAAACTCGGCCGCAATGGGCATAATTTTACCGAGCCACTCCTCGTAGCGCTGGCCGTGTTGCGGATCGAGCAGATGGCTGATGACCAGGGTCACCGATTTTTGCTGCGCCATAGAGAGTTCCTTGCTTCAGGGGAATGGCGGGATTGTTCCCGCCATTAGCCACAGATGACCATACACAACATCATTCATGCTACGTCGAGGCGGCAAGCCGGCACGTCCCCCTGAGCGGAGATAAGTCAGCGACCGGGGACGGGTAAACGCAGCCGAAGATCAGGCAGCCTGAAGGATGAAGTGATTTACGCTTTACGCTCCGGTGCGCCATGCACCATGGTATAAGCGTAATCCACGCCCATCCCGTAGGCGCCGCTGTGTTCGCGTACGAGGTCCATCACCGCATCGTAGGTCGCTTTGCGCGACCAGTCGCGCTGGTACTCCAGCAGCACCTGTTGCCAGGTCACCGGCACCGCCCCCGCCTGCACCATCCGATCAATAGACCGCTCATGGGCGTCGACAGAGGTGCCGCCGGAGGTATCCGTCACCACATAGACCTCGTAGCCCGCCTCCAGCGCCATCAACGCCGGGAAGGTCAGGCAGACTTCGGTCCACAGGGCGGAAATCACCAGCTTTTTACGGCCGGTCGCTTTCACCGCCGCCACAAACGCGTCCTCTTCCCAGGAGTTCATTGAGGTACGTTCAATCGGCTAGACGTCAGGATGCACAGCCAATAATTCCGGCCAGATATAACCGCTGAAGCTTGTGGTCTCTACGGTGGTATAAATCACCGGCACATTAAAAATTTTGCCCGCTTTCGCCAGCGCCACGGTGTTATTTTTCAGGGTCTGGCGATCGATATTCGCCACGCCAAATGACATCTGCGGCTGGTGGTCAATAAAGATAAGTGCGGAATTAGTGGGATCGAGCAGTTCACGAATAGACATTAAATACCTTCTTAATCAATGAGTTAAAAAGATGACATGATGGTTAATGCGTCGTGTGGATCCTGACTGATAAAGCATGGTGAGTATAGCCAGTTATTTCTAACAAGTTATTAAAGTTTTTTTGTGGTTTATTTTTTTGCCCGTAGCAAGGATTTGCTCGCATCCGCATTAATCAAATTTTTACGCCAAACTGTTCTGATTTATTCACTGGCATTGATTATTGTGCTTAGGTACAACAAGGGAAAATAAATTAATGGATAGCTCCCCCATGCGTGTGAATTTTGATGTACTTATGATCCTTGATGCCCTGGACAGACACGGGTCCTTCGCCACCGCCGCGGAGTCGCTGTATAAAACCCCCGCCGCCCTGAGCTATATGATCCAGAAGCTGGAGAGCGATCTGGATATTGTGCTGTTGGATCGCTCTGGCCACCGGGCGAAGTTTACCGATACCGGTAGGCTGATGCTGGAGAAGGGACGGCAGCTGTTGAGCGCCGCCAGAGATCTGGAAAAGCAGGCGCAGCAGCTGAGCGCGGGCTGGGAGCGAGAGCTGGCGATCGCTCTCGATGCTTCGTTTCCCTTTTCTGCCCTGCTACCGCTGATCGCCGAATTTTATGCGCAAAATCCGCAGACGCGCCTGAACTTCAGTCATCACACCCTCGCCGGTTCGTGGGAAGAGCTGACCCACCATGGCGCGGATATTATCCTCGGCGCCATCAATGAACCCCCGACCTCTGCAGAGTGGTCATGGCAAACCCTCGGCGCGCTGGATAACATTTTCGTGGTTGCCCCCGCCCACCCGCTGGCTCAGGCGAAGGAGCCACTGACCAATAAACAGCTCAGCCAACATCGGGCCATCGTGATCCGCGACAGCGCCCGTTATTGCCATCCGCTAAACAGCAATCTCCTCGACGAGCAGCCGCAAATCGGCGTCGATGATTTCGCCAGTAAAGTCGAACTGCTGTGCGCCGGGTTGGGCTGCGGCTTTCTACCGCGCCATATCGCTCGCCCGTGGCTGGAAAACGGCAGTCTGGTGGAGAAAAGCGTCGCCTGCTGGCGGGAAAAAGATATCACCTACATGGCCTGGCGCAGCGGGAATGACGGGCTGGCTCAGCGCTGGTGGCGGGAGGCGCTCCTCCGCGGCGACCTGCTGAGCCAGCTCTACCGTTAACGGCCGGACCAGACGCTGGCGGAGATGGCCGGAAGGGTCAGCACCCCGTCCTGAAAGGCGCCGGCGCCTTCCAGCAGCGTCCACCCGGCCACGTTCAGCAGCGGCGAATCCTCGATAACCACCTCGCAGGCTTCCCCGCGGTTAATCGCCACCAGCACGCGCTGCTGTTTGTAGACCCGGACAAACACCACCACGTTATCCTCGGCGTAAATCACCTGACAGCCGCCGTAGCGCAGCGCCTGCTGGGCCTTACGCAGTTTCGCCATCCGCTGATACAGCGCCAGCAGTTGGGTATCCTGCAGCGCCGGATCCCACGGGAACGGTTTGCGGCAGAACGGATCGTTGTTGCCATCCACGCCCACCTCGTCGCCGTAGTAGATACACGGTACGCCCGGCCAGCTAAACAGCCACACCACCGCCAGCGGCAGGCGCGCTACGTCTTTACCAAGGAGAGATTTAAAGCGCGCCGTATCATGGCTGTCGAGCTGGTTGAACATCCGCAGCTGCAGCTGATGCGACAGCCCGGCGCGATAATTATCCATCCACGCCATACAGGTCTGGGCGTCTATCTTTTGCGGATCGTAGGAAATATCAGTATTGGCAAGGAAACCCCAGATCGGGAAGGTAAAGCCGCGATAGTTCATCGCCGCATCTTCGGCATCCGCCTGCAGCCATTGTCGCGCATCGCCAAAATGTTCGCCAAAGACAAAGGCTTCCGGCTGCGTTTGTTTTGCCGCCTGAGTGATGCCGGCGATATGCTGCAGGTTATTCCGCGCCCCGCCGCCTTCGCCCAGCATATGCACCACGTCCAGACGCCAGCCGTCCATGCTCCACGGCGCTTTCAGCCAGTGGCGTACGATACTGTCCTCGCCGGCATAGATCTCGTTGACCAGGCTGGTCGAGCGATAGTCGAGCTTCGGCAGACTGGCATAGCCCAGCCAGTTGTGCGCCTGCCCCTCCTCTGAGAAGGTAAACCAGTCGCGCCACGGAGAATCCGGGTAATGGCCGGCGCCGCCGCTGCCCTGCTGGTGTCGGTCGAACCAGGGATGGGAATCGCCGGTATGGTTGAACACCCCGTCGAGGATCATGCGCATCCCCGCCCGCTGGGTGTTGTGCCGCAGCCGGAGCAGCGCCGCGTCGCCGCCAAACTGCGGATCGACGCGCCGATAATCCTCGGTATCGTATTTATGCACGCTGGGGGCGGCGAAAACCGGGGTCAGATAGAGGGCGGTGACGCCGAGTTGCTTCAGGTAGGGAAGTTTTTCGCTGATGCCGTCGAGATCGCCGCCGTAGAACGTCGACCCGCCCGCCTCACCGGTTAGCGGTTCGTCCCATGCCTTGCGCACAATCTCCCGTCCCGCCGCGTGATGGTAATAGACCGCATCCTGGTCGGCGTCACGCGCGGCGCTGCGGGCAAAGCGATCGGGGAAAATCTGATAGAACACCTGATCGGCCACCCACTGCGGGCCGGCGTCCGGCAGGTCAATGGCAAACTGTTCCAGCCTGGCCGGCGGGAAACGGGTGAAACCTTGTGGCGTAAACCAGCGCTGATGGTCGGCCCACAGCAGCTTAAAGCTGTAGCGGCGGCGCGGCTGGCCGCTGGCGAGAGAGATTTCACCGCGCCATGCCACCACGCCTGGCTGCGGCGCCTGACGGAGCCGCTGCATCGGCAGCGACAGCTCTTCGTTATCCTCTTCCGCGCGCAGCGTGATCCGCTGCGGCAGCGACTCACCGCTTAACCACAGGGTAATAAACAGTCGGTCCTGTTGCACCTTGATAAAGGGTGCAACCGGAAGGTGCCATGCCTTCAACATCGTGAATCCTCATTGTGCAGAATGGGCACACCTTGCCATAGCGTACTGGCGTATGACTCATCGTCGGCAGAATTATTGGGGGAGGATGGCGGGGGTGGAGGAACGGCTTGCCGGATAGCCCGTGCGTATCCGGCAAGAAGAGAACGAAAAGGACTAGGCTTTCGCCAGCTTAAGCTCGCGGCGAGTTTTAAACTGCCAGCCAATCAGTAACAGAATAATCCACGCAAACCCCACGTACAGCGAGATGCGCGTGTACGGATCGTAGACAATCA
>OKJG01000085.1_pt1 | contig 8139 bp, 6 predicted proteins | sample 1610961 | NCBI WGS metagenome assembly OKJG01 (sample SAMN04436700, study PRJEB24849) | human gut metagenome | biome: human gut; feature: NICU; material: stool | host: Homo sapiens | place: USA: Saint Louis, MO | collected 2010-07-22
GACGAGCCGAGAATACTCACCACGGTCCCCGTCTCCACCGTCAGGTTAATATCACGCATGAATTCCACATTATCAAACTGTTTTGAGACGTTTTTGACGCTTACGGCAATAGACTCAGGCATGGCTCATTCCTCTTTTGGCTCCCCAGGCGGTCAGGCGCTTAATCAGCAGCTCCAGCAGAATGCTGATCGCCCAGTAAAGCCCAATGGCGACGATAAAGGCGTTAAACGGAATAAAATAGGTCGCCTGGACGCTGTTGGCGGCGGCGGTGATCTCCTGAACGGTAATAATGCTCAGGAAAGCGGTGTCCTTCAGGCAAATAATCAGCTGATTGCCGATCAGCGGTAAGGCGGAAGAGATGATATTGGGTAAAATAATTCGCCGAAAAATGGCATAGCGAGAAAAGCCCTGAGCAATCGCCGCTTCAATATATCCGCCGGAAAATACTCGCCGCTGGCTGCGCAATATTTCAAAGAAATAGGCGCCATGATAAATAATCAGGGCCAGTAAACCGGCGGTCCACGGCTCCATGCTAATACCGAGCTGCGGCAGCCCGTAATACAGAAGATAAGCGAGGATCAAAAAAGGGATCGCACGCATCAGGCTGACGAAACCAATAATACTCCGGTTAATCACTTTCTTTTGATATTCGCTAAAATAACACAGCGCAATACCGATAATCAGCGCCGCCAGGGCGGCGGTAATAAACAGTTCGAGGGTCGCGAATAACCCGGCAATAAAGCTATCGCGAACCGACCAGATAACGCCCCACTGATTCATAATGCCTCCCGTTCCTAGCGCGCCAGACGCCTGGCTTTACGTTCCGCGATACCCTGCAGCTTCAACAAACAGCCGATGATCACCACATACAGCAGGCCGGCGGCGAGGATCGGCGACAGCGGCTCGTAGGTGACCGAGGAGATACGGTTGGTGACCCGGGTGAGATCCACCACGCCAATCACGGCGATGGCCGGGCTACCTTTGATCAAAAAGGACATCTCATTGACCAGCGCCGGCAGGCTCTCGATCCACATCTGCGGCAGCATGATGTAGCGGAAGTAGGTCCAGCGGCGCATTCCCACCGACTCCGCCGCCTCCCGCTGTTCGCGCGGAAAGGTGCGGAAGGCGTTGCGCCAGATCTCAGCGTTAAACGCCGACGTGTTAAGCGTCAGCGCCACGATGGCGGCCACGTTCTTGTCGAGGTTAATGCCCATCGTCGGCAGGGAAAGGAACAGAAACAGCACCAGCGTCACCAGCGGCGTTGCGCGGGCCAGACTGATATAGACCACCAGCAGCTGGTCGATCACCGGCAGGCGCAGCATCCGTACCAGGGCGATCAGCAGGCCCGCCACCACCCCGAAGGCGATAGCGATGGCCGAAATCCAGAGGGTCGTCCATGCGCCTTCGATTAATAACTGCCAGGAAATTGCATCCATGAGGCCCTCCTTCTCAGCAACAGGCGGCGGTCGCCCGCCGCGGAATATTACAGTCCTGCGAGTTTGTGAAACTGTTCCGGGCTGGTGATCGCCTCGGTCGGCAGGTTGTCATAGGTTTCGCCAAACCATTTTTTCTGCAGCTCGGCGAGCTTGCCGGTCTCCTTCATGTGGTTCATAAACTTGGTCATATAGGCCAGCAGCTGCGGCGAGTTTTTCGGGATCGGCCACGCCATATACCCCGGTCCGGAGACAGCCAGCCCTTTGGCGAAGACCTTCGGTTTGGCTTTCGCCAGGTCGTTTACCGAGATCACCACGTTAATCACGTAATCCAGTCGCTTATTCGCCAGGTCGGCGTAAGCTTCCGGATAGGAGGGATACTCCACCACCGGTCCCAGCTTGCCGCCGGTCTTCTCCAGCATCGCCTTCAGCTCCGGCAAACGCGCCAGCAGCGCGCTCCCGGCCTGTAACCCCACTTTTTTGCCGCTGAGATCGGCAATCGTATTTAACGAAGTATCGCCAGCGCGTTTGACGAAATAGTGCTGCGCGGAGGCCCACGGTGGGGTGAAATCAAAAACCTTCAGCCGCTCATCGGTAATAACCGCCCCGGTTAAGGCCATATCGTATTGCCCGGTGGAGACGGCCGCTAATAATCCGGTCCACGGTAATATGCTCTGGTCGACATGGAATTTGGCATATTTACGTAATTCCTCAAGCATATCTTTGTTAAAGCCATCGGCCTGGCCATTATTCATAAAGTTAAACGGCGCATAATCATCTTCCGTCGCCACTTTCAAGGTGCCGGATTTTTCTATTTCCGGAAGATCGGCCGCGACGGCGTGATAAGAAAAAGCGACCGTTAATACAGCGCTCAGACACATTGATGCCAATGATTTTTTCATTATTTCACCCCTGATGGATTGGCCAGACGGGTTCATTCCAGAACGCGAAAAGGTTTCTGCAAAATAGTGGCCGGGGACGTTCCGGTCCACGGCGGCTGAATACGTTTTTAATGTGGGAGCGTTTTTCGATTCCGTATAGAGCCAGATGGGCCGCATCGCTGTGTCAGATGGCGGCAGGGTGGTATGGAATTTGCTGAGTGTAACGGGTGGTCGCAATGCGTTATTGCCAGAGGAGCCCCGTATGATCCGTCACCTGTTACACGTTGATTTTCAGCCTGGCCGCGGTTTGCAGGAACAGGTGCGAGAGACGCTGGTGAATGCCATTCTCAGCGGGATCTTCGCCGCCGACACCCCGCTGCCCTCCTGTCGCCAGTTGGCCAGCCAGCTTCGCGTCTCGCGCAACACCACCGCGCTGGTGTTTGAAAGTCTGGTCAACGAGGGCTACCTGATTAGCCGCCCACGAAGCGGTTACTACCTGCATCCCGACTATCATGAAGCTTCGCCTGCCGCCGTCGAGAGTGCACCGCCGCGCGAAGCCGCTGCACCACGCTGGGGCGACCGGCTGCAGATGACCCCCAGCCAGCAGGAGTCGATCCTCAAACCGGCGGGCTGGATGCACTACCGCTACCCGTTTATCTACGGCCAGCCCGATACCCGGCAGTTCCCGCTGGCCACCTGGCGCTCGGCGGCGAACTGGCTGCACGGCGGGGTGCGCGACCCGGCGTGGGTCATCGACCATATTGACCAGGATGTGCCGATGCTGATCGAGCAGATCCGCACCCGGGTGCTGCCCAAGCGCGGCATTGTCGCCGCGCCGGATGAAATTCTCATCACCCTTGGCTCGCAAAATGCGCTCTACCTGCTGACCCGACTGCTGCTCTCTTCCACCACCCGCATTGGCGTCGAAAACCCCTGCTTTCGCGAAGCCATCAACACCTTTCTGCTCGCCGACGCCGAGGTGGTGCCGCACCCGGTGGATGAAGAGGGGATCGTGCTTAATGAGCGTCCCTGCGATTACTACTATGTCACCCCCGGCCATCAGGTGCCCACCGGGGTGACCATGAGCAGTGCGCGGCGTCGCCAGCTGCTGGAGCATGCCGCCCGCCATGACGCGGTCATTATTGAAGATGATTATGACTCGGAGAGTAACTTTACCCTCAACCCGCTGCCGGCGCTGAAGGCCAGCGATCGCAGCGGCCGGGTGGTGTATGTCAGCAGCCTGTCAAAAGCGCTGTCACCGGGACTGCGGTTGGGGTTTATGGTCGCCGACCCGGACCTGATCGACGAGGCGCGCGCCCTGCGCCGGCTGGTCTATCGCCATCCGCCGACCAACATTCAGTACCAGATGGCCCACTTCCTTGCCCAGGGCCATTATGAAACCCATCTGCGGCGCTACCATTACGACTCCGCCCAGCGCTGGGAGCGCCTGCACGCCGCCCTGCAGCGCTATCTGCCGTCGTGTCGCGCGCTGGCGGGGAGCGAACATGCTAACGCCTTCTGGCTGCAGACCCCGGCGCAGATCAACACCCAGCAGCTCACCTGGCGCGCCGCCCACGCCGGCGTGCTGATTGAGCCCGGGGCGCGCCATTTTCTCAGCGCCGCGCCGCCGGATAACTACTTTCGCATGGGATTCCACGCCATTAACCCTGACGCCATCGCCCAGGGGGTGGAGGTCCTGCGAGGCCAGCTGGAGCAGATGGGTTAGCGGTATTGTTCATACTCAACGGCGTCGCGCACGCTGAGCAGCGCCTGGCGCAGACTGTCGAAAGGCACCGATCCGAGCGCAATGCGCAGCGCCTGCGGGATCGTGGCGGAGACGCAGAACGGCTCGGCGGTCGACACCGAAATACGGCGTTCCATCAGCGCATTCGCCAGTCGATCGGCCCGGCTCTCTTCACCCAGAGGCAGCCAGACAAAGTACGAATCGGGATGACTGACGACGGGAAGCCCACAAAGCACCTCGCGGGCCACCTGCTGCCGCTGTCGCGCATCCTGTCGTTTCTGCATTTCAAAGCGGGCCACCGTGCCATCTTCAATCCAGGCGCAGATCAGCGAACTTATCAGCGTCGGCGTATTCCACGTCGTGGCGCGGATGGCGCGCTCAATCTCCGGGCGATAGCGCGGCGGAGAGATCACCACCCCCACGCGCAGTCCGGTGGCGATATTTTTTGAAAAACCGGTGACATACACCGTTCTTTCCGGCGCATAGCTGATCACCGGCGGCGGCGGACGGCTCACCAGCCGGGCGTAGGCGGCATCTTCAATAATCAGCAGATCGTGTTGGCGCGCAAGATCGGCCAGCGCCTGCCGCTGCCCGGTGTTGAGCACCCAGCCCAGCGGATTGTGCAGCGTCGGCATGGTATACACCGCCCGCACCCGCCGCTGCTGGCACAGCGTATGAAGCGCCTGCAGGTCCGGCCCCTCCGGTCGACAGGGGATCGCCGCCAGCTCCAGATGATACAGCGCCGCCAGAACCTTGAAGCCCGAATAGGTCAGCGCATCCACCGCCACCACATCCCCCGGACGTAACAGCCCCATGACGGTCACTGCCAGCCCGTGCTGTGCGCCGTTGACGATCAGGACATTTTCCGCATCCGGCGTAAAGTGCTGGCAGGTCAAATGGCGGGCGATAATTTCCCGCTCGGCGAGCCGTCCGGCATGAGGCTGATAGCGCAGATGCGAGTCAATATCGCCCGCCATCGCCAGCTGCCTGAGCGCCTCGCGCAGCGCATCGCCCTGCTCCGGCAGCGAAGGGTAGTTGAAATTGAGATCCACGACATCGGCGGCCACCACCTGCTGATCGACCCCGTGCCCCGGCGGCAGCGAGAGGTCGCGCACGAAGGTGCCGCGGCCGGTTTCGCCGCTGACCAACCCCATCTCTTCCAGTTCACGGTAGACGCGCGTGGCGGTGGCCAGCGAGAGGCGTTCTCCGGCGGCAAGGGTACGGTGCGTCGGCAGACGGGTGCCTGCGGGCAGCTGCCCGCTGCGGATCGCCTGGGCATATCGGTCGACAACGGCTTTATATCGGGCTTTCATCGTGAAATGTATCTATGACAATAATTTGATTGTATTAGATTGGGCACATTACCATCGCCGCAGACGATGCTCAAGCGGGCACAGCACATCTGATAACGCGAGGTTAACGTGGTAGATTCAACACTGGATAAATCGGTGCCCGGTCCCTGGTCCGGATGGCTTCATGGTTTACTGGGGGTGATTATTTTTAGCGGGTCGCTGCCCGCGACGCGGCTGGCGGTGCAGGATATGGATCCGTTCTTATTGACCTTTCTGCGCGCCTCCATCGCCGGGCTGCTTGCCGTCGCGCTGCTGGTCGGCTTTCGCCAGAAACGCCCGCGCCTGGCGCAGCTTGTGCCCTTGATCATCGTCTCATCAGGGGTGGTGTTCGGCTTTCCCCTGCTCACGGCGCTGGCCCTGCAGCACATCACCTCGGCGCATTCGATTGTGTTTATTGGCCTGCTGCCGCTGATGACCGCCCTCTTCGGCGTACTGCGCGGCGGCGAACGCCCGCGGCGGGCTTTCTGGATCTTTTCGCTGCTGGGCAGCCTGCTGGTGGTGGGATTCGCCCTGACGCAAAGTGCGGCGGCCTCACTCAGCGGCGATCTGCTGATGCTGGCGGCGGTTATCGCCTGCGGCCTCGGCTATGCGGAAGGGGCAAAGCTGACGCGGGAGCTCGGCGGCTGGCAGGTGATCTGCTGGGCGCTGGTGATAGCCCTGCCGTTGATGCTCCCCGCCTCGCTGATGGTTCAGCCCGCGTCCTGGCATGCCATATCAGCCTCCTCCTGGGCGGCGCTCGGCTATGTGTCGCTCTTCAGCATGCTGATCGGTTTCATCTTCTGGTACAAAGGGCTGGCCGCGGGCGGGATCGCCGCCGTCGGCCAGCTCCAGCTATTGCAGCCGTTCTTCGGGCTTGGCCTGTCGGCGGCGCTGTTGCACGAAACCGTCAGCCCCTTGATGCTGGCGGTTACGCTGGGCGTGGTGCTGTGCGTGGTGCTGTGCGTGGTGGGCTCGCGCAAATTTGGCCGCCAGCGGGTTAGCGCAGGGAGCGGGAGCCGTGATTGACCGCCCCGTCATCCGCCGTCCCGGGTCGCGGCGGTGTAACCGCCTTACCCGGGTGACAGCATGATAAACGGCTGGAGGACGCGCCGCCGGGGAGGACGACCGTCTACACCGGCCGCGCGTACTGAAGCATCACCTGCAGCAGCACGTTGGCCCCGGCGACGACGTGCTCCGGCGAGGCATACTCAATTTCGTTATGGCTGATCCCGTCCTTGCAGGGGATAAAAATCATCCCGGTGGGCGCCAGGTAGCTCATATACACTGCGTCATGCCCGGCGCCGGAGACGATCGGCCGCGCCGGATAGCCCAGCCGCTGCGCGGCATCGGCAATGGCCTGCTGGCATTCAGCATCGAACGGCGCCGCCGGATAGTGGCTTACCTGCTTCAGGGCCACCTGCAGACCGCTCTCCCGCTCAACCTCCGCGATAAACGCCCGCAGCTGGCGATCCATCTCGTCCACCAGCGCATCGCTGAGATTGCGCATATCAATGGAGAAGGTGACCTCCCCTGGCACCACGTTGCGGCTGTTGGGCCACACCTGCACGCTGCCGACGGTGCCGCGTCCCTCTTCGCTGCGCCCGGCAATGGCCACCACTTCCTGCATAATGCGGGTCGCCACCTGCAGGGCATCCTGACGCAGGCGCATCGGCGTGGGTCCGGCGTGCGAGGCCTGGCCGGTGACCACGCAGTCGTACCAGCGGATCCCCAGCACGCCCTGCACGATACCGATGGTTTTCGCTTCATCTTCGAGAATCGGCCCCTGCTCAATGTGCGCCTCAAAATAGGCGCCGATGGGATGCTCCCCCGGGGTCTGCTCGCCGATATAGCCGATCTGCGCCAGCGCCTCGCCGCCTCTGACACCCTCTTTATCCGTGCCGGCCCAGGTCTCTTCCAGCGGGAAGACGCCGGCAAAGACCCCGGAGCCCATCATCACCGGTACAAAGCGCGACCCCTCTTCGTTGGTCCAGAACACCACCTCAATCGGCGCTTCGGTTTCAATCTCCCGATCTTTCAGGGTACGTACCACCTCCAGCGCCGCCAGCACGCCGTAGTTACCGTCAAATTTGCCGCCGGTCGGCTGGGTGTCAATATGGCTGCCGGAGACAATCGGCGGCAGCGCCGGATTACGCCCTTCCCGGCGCATAAATACGTTGCCGATTTTATCGACGGTGACGCTCATCCCGGCCGCCTGCGCCCAGCTAATCACCAAATCCCGTCCCTGGCGGTCAAGATCGGGCAGCGTCAGACGGCAGCAGCCGCCCTTCGGCGTAGCGCCAATTTCCGCCAGCGTCATCAGCGAATCCCACAGGCGCGCGCCATTGACCCGGCAGGCGGTGGTTTCGGTTATCGGGGTAAAAAGGACATCACTGCTCATTTCGGTCTCCTTGCATAAACGCGGCGGCCAGCTCGACCAGCAGACGATCGCTGCAGCGCGGGCCCAAAAATGAAATTCCCAGCGGCAGGCCGCCCGTCCGGGCAACCGGCAGCGTCACCTGCGGACGTTGGGTCATGACGGAAATTAACAGCAGCTCGTGAGACATGCGGCGGACCGCCTCTATCTCTTCGGCCTGCGCCGTCAGCAGCGGCGCGCCGTCGGGAACGGTCGGCATCACCAGGACCGCATCGCCCAACTGCGCGTCCCACCAGGCGGTAAAACGCTCGCGCTGCTGGCAGGCGGCGTCAAACTGCGCGCGGGTGACCGCTTTGCCCCAGAAAAAACGCTCGCG
>OKJG01000087.1_pt1 | contig 8110 bp, 8 predicted proteins | sample 1610961 | NCBI WGS metagenome assembly OKJG01 (sample SAMN04436700, study PRJEB24849) | human gut metagenome | biome: human gut; feature: NICU; material: stool | host: Homo sapiens | place: USA: Saint Louis, MO | collected 2010-07-22
GAGCAAATCAATTGACTCAGGCAAACAGGCCAAGGTTCTCTTACGCCCAGGCTTCGAAATCGGGGCAACCGCCGATGTGTTTCTCGTCGACGAAGATCTGCGGCACGGTTTCAACCGGTTTGCCGACGGTCTTTTCCAGGTCAGCTTTGCTGATGCCTTCGGCGTGAATATCCACGTAACGGTAGTTAAAGTCATCACGCTCGTTGGTCAGTTTTTCTGCCAGCTCTTTGGCGCGAACGCAGTAAGGGCAGCCTGGACGACCAAAAATAACGGTAAACATTGCTTCTCTCCTTAAACCTCAGCCGGATGGCGAATGGCGCTTATGATGCCTGCATTAACCGGTGAGGGAAAGAAGGTTCTGCCTTTTGCTTCGATGGTTTACGGCTATGTTTGATAAATGTCGTACTATCAAAACCCGTATACTGACCCGGCGGCGTAGTGAGATTGTCTGATGCGCCGCGCTTATCAACCGGAGAGGTGTGATGCGAAAATTTGCCCCGTTGCCGAAAAGCATTCTGCTGGTTGAGATCCTCGGGATGGGGCTGTTAACCCTCGCCTGGCTCTCGCTTAACCAGTATGTCCAGCTGCCTGCGCCCATTGCCAGCCCGACCGCGGCGCTGGTGATGCTCTTTGCCGGGATCGTGCTGATGATCCCCGCCGCCATCGTCGTTATGTGGCGGATGGCGCAGATCGTGGCCCCGCAGTTAACGCACTCTCCAAAGCCTGAATCCTTGTCTGACAGAGAAAAACGTAATGACGCCGACCATTGAGCTGCTGCGCAGCCACCGTTCCATCCGCCACTTCACCGATGCCCCCGTGAGCGACGAACAGCGCGCAGAGATTATCGCCAGCGCGCAAGCGGCATCGACCTCGAGTTTTTTACAATGCACCTCCATCATCCGTATTACCGACCCCGCGCTGCGTGAGCAACTGGTCCCGCTGACCGGCGGCCAGCAGCACGTCGCCCAGGCGGCGGAGTTTTGGGTTTTCTGCGCCGACTTTAACCGCCACCTGCAGATTTGCCCACAGGCGCAGCTGGGGCTGGCTGAACAGCTGCTGATCGGCGTCGTCGATACGGCGCTGCTGGCGCAAAACGCGCTGATTGCCGCCGAGTCCCTCGGGCTGGGCGGCGTCTATATCGGCGGGTTGCGTAATAGCATTGAGGCGGTGACCGAGCTGCTGGCGCTGCCGCAGCACGTCCTGCCGCTGTTCGGTCTTTGCCTTGGCTGGCCGGCGGATAACCCGGACATCAAGCCGCGGATGCCGGCCGCCATGCTGGTGCATGAGAACCACTATCAGCCGCTGGATAACGCGCTGCTGGCGGACTATGACGAACAGCTGGCGCACTATTATCTGTCGCGCGGCAGCAACGCCCGCCGCGATACCTGGAGCGATCATATCCGTCGCACTATCGTGAAAGAGAGTCGTCCGTTTATTCTCGACTATCTGCATAAGCAGGGGTGGGCAACACGCTGATTACGTGTACACTGCTGCTCCGGCCAGGTGATCTCCGCCGCCGGCCGCAGGAAAGGTGAAAGTGTGTTCGATAGCTGAGGCCCGCCAGAGCGGGTCTTTTTGCAGAGGTGCAGGATGAAAATTGCCATATTATCCCGGGATGGAACGCTTTATTCATGTCGACGCCTGCGCGAAGCGGCGCAACAGCGCGGGCATCAGGTCGAGATCCTCGATCCGCTTTCCTGCTATATGAATGTCAGTCCGGTGGCGTCGTCCATCCACTACAAAGGGCGTCAGCTACCGCATTTTGATGCGGTGATCCCGCGGATTGGCTCGGCGATCACCTACTATGGCACCGCGGCTTTGCGTCAGTTTGAACTATTGGGAAGCTATCCGCTGAATGAGTCGGTCGCCATCACCCGCGCTCGCGATAAGCTGCGCTCGCTGCAGCTGCTGGCGCGCCAGGGTATCGATTTACCGCTGACCGGCATCGCTCACTCCCCCGATGACACCAGCGACCTGATCGCCATGGTGGGCGGGGCGCCGCTGGTGGTGAAGCTGGTGGAAGGCACCCAGGGGATCGGCGTGGTGCTGGCGGAGACCCGTCAGGCGGCGGAGAGCGTGATCGACGCCTTTCGCGGGCTGAATGCGCATATTCTGGTGCAGGAATATATTGCCGAGGCGAAAGGCTGCGATATTCGCTGCCTGGTGGTCGGCAATGAGGTGGTGGCGGCGATCGAACGGCGGGCTAAAGAGGGCGACTTTCGTTCTAACCTGCACCGCGGCGGCATGGCCACGGTGGCGCAGATTAGCGACGAGGAGCGGGCGATTGCCATCAAGGCGACGCAAACCCTTGGGCTCGATGTCGCCGGTGTCGATATTTTACGCGCCACCCGCGGGCCGCTGGTGATGGAGGTGAATGCCTCGCCGGGGCTGGAAGGGGTGGAAACCACCACCGGCGTGGACATCGCCAGCCGGATGATCGCCTGGATCGAGCGCCAGGCGACGCCGGAATTCTGTTTGAAAATAGGCGGCTAGCCGCTGGATGCAAGTCTGTCATGGTATGCGGCGCTTTTTTTGCGTAAGCTATGGCGTCGTTTTTTCATTGTAAGGGGTCACAGGCACTATGGATTCACTGGTCGTTCCAGGTCTGGATACGCTACGCCGCTGGCTGGATGAGATCGGCATCAGCTTTTTTGAGTGCGATTCCTGCCAGGCATTGCATCTGCCGCATATGCAGAATTTCGACGGTATTTTTGATGCCAAAATTGACCTGGTAGACAACGTGGTGCTCTTTTCCGCCCTCGCGGAGGTGAAGCCGTCCGCTCTGCTGGCGCTGTCGGCGGATCTCTCGGCTATCAACGCCAGTTCGTTAACTGTGAAGGCGTTTATCGACATTCAGGACGATAACTTGCCCAAGCTGGTGGTCTGTCAGTCGTTGTCTATCGGCCCGGGGGTGACCATGGAGCAGTTCGCCTGGTTCTTCCGCCAAAGCGAAGAGCAGATCTCAATGGTGATCCTCGAAGCCGGCGCCAACCAGCTGCTGTACAAAGGCGAAGAAGAAGAGCCCGCGGCGGAAAACGTGCAATACCATTTTCTTCACTAAACCTGCCTAAAATTAGCGCAGCCACTACCGCAGCGGCTGCGTATTACCCGCTTTTATTCTGCGTTTACCCTTTTCTTAAAGCATTATTCACCGCCATTCAGGCCGTTTTGGCTTATCACGTAGACCGTTATTGCATAAAAATTTGATAAAAGGCGTTTTTTTACCTGGGCTATAGCCTCTTATTCTGGCTACAGTTATTCTGGCGATGCTTCCAGTTGCGAGCAACCACTCCGGGAGAGATCCGCTCTCCTTTTCTCAGGCAATGAAAAAATATGCATGATTCTTGCATGCGTTGAAATGCGTATATTTGAGCCCGTAAATTAACGGGCGTTGAGAAGGATAAGAGATATGACCGCCTTTGGTAAAAAATGGTTAACAGGTCTGGTTACGGGTGCGCTGATGGCCGTCTCTGCCGGTTCGCTCGCCGCCGAACAAAAAACCCTGCATGTTTATAACTGGTCTGATTATATTGCGCCGGACACGGTAGCGAATTTTGAAAAAGAGACCGGGATTAAAGTCGTGTATGACGTTTTTGATTCCAACGAAGTACTGGAAGGCAAATTAATGGCCGGCAGCACCGGTTTCGACCTGGTGGTACCGTCGGCAAGCTTCCTTGAGCGCCAGCTGGCGGCGGGCGTGTTCCAGCCGCTGGACAAGAGCAAGCTGCCCAACTGGAAGAACCTTGATCCCGAAGTGTTGAAGCTGGTCGCCAAGCATGACCCTGAGAATAAATACGCCATGCCTTACCTGTGGGCGACGACGGGCATTGGCTACAACGTGGATAAGGTGAAAGCCGTCCTCGGTAAAGATGCGCCGGTGGACAGCTGGGATCTGGTGCTGAAGCCGGAGAACCTTGAAAAACTGAAAAGCTGCGGCGTCTCCTTCCTCGACGCGCCGGAAGAGATTTTCGCCACCGTGCTGAACTACCTCGGCAAGGATCCGAACAGCAGCAAAGCGGATGATTACACCGGCCCGGCGACCGATCTGCTGCTGAAGCTGCGGCCGAACATTCGCTACTTCCACTCTTCGCAATATATTAATGACCTTGCCAACGGCGACATCTGCGTGGCGATCGGCTGGGCAGGGGATGTCTGGCAGGCGGCCAACCGCGCGAAAGAGGCGAAGAACGGCGTTAACGTCTCCTACTTTATTCCGAAAGAAGGCGCGCTGGCGTTCTTTGATGTCTTTGCCATGCCGGCCGACGCCAAGAATAAAGATGAAGCCTATCAGTTCCTTAACTATCTGATGCGCCCGGATGTGATCGCTAAAATCAGCGACCAGGTGTTCTACGCCAACGGCAACAAGGCCTCCACACCGCTGGTCAGCGAGACGATCCGTAACAACCCGGCGATTTATCCGCCAGCGGATGTGTTCGCCAAACTGTTCACGCTGAAGGTGCAGGATCCGAAGATTGACCGCGTGCGCACTCGCGCGTGGACCAAAGTGAAGAGCGGCAAATAATCTCTGACGGCCCGTCGAACACGGGCCGAATCAGATCTGCACTCGCCGGGAAATGGCAGCGCGCCCGGCGAGCAGAAGCACCAGGATGGTGCAATTGCACTGTTAAGCACGAAGTATGGCACCGGACCATATGGTGATCGTTTTTTTGCCGGAGAGCACCCGATTGAACGACGTAATGCCCCGCCCACAGGCGAAAGCCCCCAAAGCGCTGACCCCGCTACTGGAAATCCGTAACTTAACCAAGTCGTTCGATGGCCAGCACGCGGTCGACGACGTCAGTCTCACTATCTATAAAGGCCAAATTTTTGCTCTGCTGGGCGCATCAGGCTGCGGGAAATCGACCCTGCTGCGTATGCTGGCGGGCTTTGAACAACCGACCGCCGGGCAGATTATGCTCGACGGCGTGGATCTGGCGCGCGTGCCGCCCTATCAGCGGCCTATCAATATGATGTTCCAGTCCTACGCCCTGTTTCCCCATATGACCGTTGAGCAGAATATCGCCTTCGGTCTGAAGCAGGATCGTCTGCCTAAGGCGGAAATCACCGCCCGGGTGCAGGAGATGCTGGCTCTGGTGCATATGCAGGAATATGCCAAACGCAAGCCGCACCAGCTCTCTGGCGGCCAGCGCCAGCGCGTCGCGCTGGCGCGTAGCCTGGCGAAACGGCCGAAGCTGCTGCTGCTCGATGAGCCGATGGGCGCGCTGGACAAAAAGCTGCGCGATCGCATGCAGCTGGAGGTGGTGGATATCCTTGAACGCGTTGGCGTGACCTGCGTAATGGTGACCCACGACCAGGAAGAGGCGATGACCATGGCGGGCCGTATCGCCATCATGAACCGCGGCAAGTTTGTGCAGATTGGCGAACCGGAAGAGATTTACGAGCACCCGACCACCCGCTATAGCGCCGAGTTCATCGGCTCGGTGAACGTCTTTGAAGGGCTGGTGAAGGAGCGTCTGGAGGATGGCCTGGTGTTGAGTTCGCCAGGACTGGTGCACCCGCTGAAGGTCGACCCCGACGCGTCGGTGGTGGACAACGTGCCGGTCTGGGTGGCGCTGCGCCCGGAGAAGATCATGCTGTGCGATGAACCACCGGCGGACGGCTACAATTTTGCCGTCGGCGAGGTGATTCATATCGCCTATCTCGGGGATCTCTCTATCTATCATGTGCGCCTGCAAAGCGGGCAGATGATCAGCGCCCAGTTGCAGAATGAACACCGCCATCGGAAAGGAACGCCCACCTGGGGTGACGAGGTGCGTTTATGCTGGGATGCGGATAGCTGCGTAGTGCTGACGGTGTAAGGAGAGGGCGATGAGTACCGTTGAATCCCCGTCAGGGGCGAAAAAACCGGGCGGCTTCGGGCTGTGGGCGGCGCGCCTGCAGATGGCGCATGGCCGCAAGCTGGTGATTGCGCTGCCCTATCTGTGGCTGATCCTGTTGTTCATGCTGCCGTTCCTGATCGTGTTCAAGATAAGTCTTGCCGAGATGGCGCGGGCGATCCCTCCCTACACCGAGCTGATGGAGTGGGCGGATGGCCAGCTGACGCTGACCCTCAACTTTGCCAACTTCCTGCAGTTGACTGACGATCCGCTCTATTTCGAAGCTTATCTCCAGTCGCTGCAGGTGGCGGGCATATCGACGATCTGCTGCCTGCTGCTGGGCTATCCGCTGGCCTGGGCGGTGGCGCACAGCAAGCCGTCGACGCGCAATATTCTTCTGCTGCTGGTGATCCTGCCGTCGTGGACGTCATTCTTAATCCGCGTTTATGCCTGGATGGGGCTGCTGAAAAGCAACGGCGTGTTGAATAACTTCCTGCTGTGGTTAGGGGTTATCGATCAGCCGCTGGAGATCCTGCACACCAACCTGGCGGTGTATATCGGTATTGTGTATGCCTATCTGCCGTTTATGGTGCTGCCGATCTACACCGCGCTGACCCGCATCGACTATTCGCTGGTGGAGGCCTCGCTGGATCTCGGCGCCCGGCCGCTGAAGACCTTCTTCCAGGTCATCGTCCCGCTCACCAAAGGCGGCATTATCGCCGGTTCGATGCTGGTGTTTATCCCGGCGGTGGGGGAGTTCGTGATCCCGGAACTGCTGGGCGGGCCGGACAGCATTATGATTGGCCGCGTGCTGTGGCAGGAGTTCTTTAACAACCGCGACTGGCCGGTCGCCTCGGCGGTGGCGATTGTCATGCTGCTGCTGCTGATCGTGCCGATCATGTGGTTCCACAAGCACCAGCAAAAACAGATGGGAGAGCAGGGATGAACGACTTGCCGGTAGTACGCTCGCCGTGGCGCATTCTGATCCTCGTGCTTGGGTTCACCTTCCTCTATGCCCCGATGCTGATGCTGGTGATCTACTCGTTCAACAGCTCGAAGCTGGTAACGGTCTGGGCCGGATGGTCGACGCGCTGGTATAGCGAACTGTTCCACGATGATGCGATGATGAGCGCGGTAGGGCTGAGCCTGACCATCGCCGCCTGCGCGGCGACGGCGGCGGCGATCCTCGGTACCATCGCCGCGGTGGTGATGGTGCGCTTTGGACGCTTTCGCGGGTCTAATGGCTTCGCATTTATGATCACCGCGCCGCTGGTTATGCCGGACGTGATCACCGGTCTCTCGCTGCTGCTGCTGTTCGTGGCGCTGGGACATGCCATTGGCTGGCCGTCGGATCGCGGGATGTTGACCATCTGGCTGGCGCACGTCACCTTCTGTACCGCCTATGTGGCGGTGGTGATCTCCTCGCGGCTGCGTGAACTGGACCACTCGATCGAAGAGGCGGCGATGGATCTGGGCGCCGCGCCGCTGAAGGTCTTTTTCGTCATCACGCTGCCGATGATTATGCCAGCGGTGATCTCCGGCTGGCTGCTGGCGTTCACGCTGTCGCTGGATGACCTGGTGATCGCCAGCTTTGTCTCCGGTCCCGGGGCCACGACGTTACCGATGCTGGTCTTCTCCAGCGTGCGTATGGGGGTCAACCCGGAGATTAACGCCCTGGCGACGCTCATCCTTGGCGTGGTCGGTATTGTTGGTTTTATCGCCTGGTATTTGATGGCCCGCGCAGAAAAGCAGCGAGTGCGCGATATCCAGCGTGCAAGACAAGGCTGAACCACCTAAAATCGGTACAGCAGCCTCCGGTCGGCGCCACCCTGTGGCGCCGTTTTCATGGAAGACATTACGTTGGGATTGTTTACGAAAACTCGCTCATCGCATGCCCGCCTTAACGTCCCTGCGCTGGTGCAGGTGGCGGCCTTTGCTATTATTTTGATCCGCGCTCTGGACCTGCTGATGATCCTCAATCTGTTGGGTCTGCAGGGGCTGAACGAATTCATACACCGCAGCGTCCAGACCTGGAACCTGACGCTGGTCTTCCTCGGCAGCCTGGCGCTGGTATTTGTCGAAATCTGGTGCGCCTTCTCGCTGGTGAAAGGGCGCAACTGGGCGCGCTGGGTCTATCTGCTGACGCAGATTATCGCCGCCGGCTACCTGTGGGCGGCGTCGCTGGGCTACGGGTATCCGGAACTGTTCAGCATTCCCGGCGAATCCAAACGGGAGATCTTCCACTCGCTGGTGATGCAAAAACTGCCGGATCT
>OKJG01000090.1_pt1 | contig 8076 bp, 6 predicted proteins | sample 1610961 | NCBI WGS metagenome assembly OKJG01 (sample SAMN04436700, study PRJEB24849) | human gut metagenome | biome: human gut; feature: NICU; material: stool | host: Homo sapiens | place: USA: Saint Louis, MO | collected 2010-07-22
CAACGGGGCTGGGAAGCGGTGCTCAACTGGGCAATCGCAACGGCAAGCGCCGTTGGCGCACCGCGGATCTGGGGGATACAGCGTATACTAAGCGAGTTCTGAAGCATAATTATCCTCTCTGAGGTTGCCAGTTGCTGAGTTGACGAGTGGCGTAAACCACCAGCATATCCTGCAGCAGCGCCAGAATGATGCTGTCCGCGATCCCACCGATGATGGGAGTCAGAAATTGCAGCAGGAAGCCCCAGGGTAAACAGCGAGCCGAGCTGTGGTGTGCCAATTAATGCCGCGACGGAAACGATTCTGACCTTAAACACCACGGCAACGCACAGACCGTAACGAATCACCGGCACGGCCAGCGGCGGGTCGTTCTGGAAAAACTGCTGGGCGGGTTTATACCCGAGCGCTGCCGCGGACTGACGGGTATCGGCCGATACGGAGTCCAGCCCGTCGCAGACGGTGCAAACCAGTAGCGCAAAGCTGCCGATGGCAAGTGCGACAACAACATTAATGGGGTCCAGAATCTGCGTGTGGAGCAGCGGGGGCAGCAGCACAAACAGCGCCAGTGACCGAATGGTATACAGTATGCCAAACAGGTTAACGATCGCCGACTCGACCGATGGCAGGTGGTGAATGCCCCAGGCTACAGGGGGCGCCAGAATTACCCCTATTACTACCTGCACAATTGCGAGATAGCTGTGCCAGAGAAACAGGTTGAAGATTTAATCGCTCTGCGCCCATAGCCAATCGAATCTCATGCTCCCTCCTGGCGCGTGGATTTACACATGTCGAGTACTTGATTGAGGTGGATGGTCCCCTGCGGGATTTGCCGTTCATCGACGATCACGGCCCGGTGGTTGGGCGAGCTCTGTGCAGCGTCCAGTAAATGGCGCAACGGGCTCCCTTGCTGGTGGAACGTCGCCCCCAGATTGATGTTGTCGTGGGTAATTGCTGTTGCCGGCTGATGGGTGTCGAACCAGCCAAACGCTTTGCCGTTTTGGGTAACCAGCAGCCAGCGGTCGATGGTCATCTCTTTGGCCTGCTCGAAGGAACAGTCCGGCTCGGCATAGGGCTAGTTGCGTAACCCGGTTTCTGTGTCGGCGGCGTGGAAACTCAGTTTGCGATAGCCTCTGTCTTTGCCGATAAAGTCCGACACAAAGGCGTTTTGCGGCGTATTGAGCAGTTCGCCTGGAGAGGCCATCTGCGCCAGCTTGCCGCCAGGTTTAAGTACCGCGACCAGGTCACCGAGCTTCATGGCTTCATCAATATCGTGAGTGACCATAATGATGGTTTTGCTCACCTCTTTCTGAATACGCAAAAACTCTTCCTGCAGCTGTTCGCGGACCACCGGGTCGACCGCGCTGAACGGTTCGTCCATCAACATAAACTCCGGGTCTGCCGCCAGGGCGCGGGCAACGCCCACGCGCTGCTGCTGGCCTCTGGAAAGCTGTCAGCGGAAGGTTTGGCGATTTGCGGATCCAGACCGACGACTTCCAGTAATTCCCCCGGCTCTGGCTTTACTTTTAGTGGCGCAGTTGCACGATATCCATTTGCTCGGTTACTGGAACCGTTATCGGGCCAAATCCTGCATAACGATTCCAGTAACCGGTTAATTGTCCGCAACAAGGTGGTTTTCCACAGCCCGAAGGGCCGACAAATACCCTAATATTTCCACACGGTGCTACCAGGCCAAGGCCATTTACTTCGATCGAACCGTTGTCGTAGTGCTCAGCCACATTCTGGGAGGTAATCTTCTTCACGCGTCTGATTGTTGTGTGTGGTGTTCCCGAGTGCAGGGGAGTCACGCGACAAAATTCTTCTATAGGTAATCTTGTATGTACAACAAAAACGCTTGTGTCAGTACCAGTGAAATACGCAATAAGATGGTTATTTAGTGATTTAAAACAATTCATTAGTGTATTTTTCCGTTATAGGGTACTGCCGTTTATGGCGAGATAAGAAGTCATGACGAGATAGAAAATGCACTGGTGTTATCTTTTTGTGATGTTTTGGTGCACAAAAATAAGGCAGAGAGCTGTATTTTTGCACCATAATGGCACATCACCACAGTGTGTTCACGATGGTATAGCGCAGGATGTCTCTCTGATTTAATGTTAGCTTACTGTATTTTATGGGTTTTATAAATTCATTACTAACCTGGCATTCAATATGCTTATCATGTATACACAACTAAGCCGTAAAAAATAAAATTTACGATTAAGTAGCATATGACAGGTTACAGATAAGAAGGTAAAGCGCATGAGTAAACAAGCAACCCGTTTTCGCAATATTGAAATCAGAGCCCCGCGAGGCACTAAGCTGAACGCAAAAAGTTGGTTCACAGAGGCGCCACTGCGCATGCTGATGAACAACCTGGATCCCGATGTCGCCGAAAATCCAAAAGAGCTGGTGGTGTACGGCGGTATTGGCCGGGCGGCCCGCAACTGGGAATGCTACGACAAGATAGTGGAGACCCTGAAGCAGCTCAATGATGATGAAACGCTGCTGATCCAGTCCGGTAAACCGGTGGGGGTTTTCAAAACCCACGACAATGCCCCGCGGGTGCTGATCGCCAACTCGAACCTCGTGCCGCACTGGGCAAACTGGGAGCACTTCAACGAGCTTGATGCAAAAGGTCTGGCGATGTACGGGCAAATGACGGCCGGCTCATGGATCTACATCGGCAGCCAGGGCATTGTTCAGGGCACTTACGAAACGTTTGTGGAAGCCGGGCGCCAGCACTATAACGGTAGCCTGCGCGGACGCTGGGTGCTGACTGCGGGTCTGGGGGGGATGGGCGGCGCCCAGCCGCTGGCCGCAACCCTGGCGGGAGCCTGTTCGCTGAATATTGAATGCCAGCAGTCGCGTATCGACTTCCGTCTGCGTACCGGCTATGTCGATGAGCAGGCGAGCGACCTGGATGACGCCCTGACCCGCATTGCCCGCTATACCGCAAAAGGAGAAGCGGTATCCATCGCGCTGCATGGCAACGCGGCGGAAATTTTACCGGAGCTGGTAAGACGCGGCGTGCGCCCGGATATGGTGACCGACCAGACCAGCGCACACGATCCCCTCAACGGTTATCTGCCGCTGGGCATGAGCTGGGAAGACTACCGCGCTCGCGCGCAGTCCCACCCGGTGGAGACGATCCACGCGGCGAAAGCCTCAATGGCCGAACACGTTAAAGCCATGCTCGCCTTCAGGCAGCAGGGCATTCCCACCTTCGATTACGGCAACAACATCCGCCAGATGGCGAAAGAGATGGGGGTGGAAAACGCTTTTGACTTCCCAGGCTTTGTTCCCGCCTATATTCGTCCGCTGTTCTGCCGGGGGATTGGCCCATTCCGCTGGGCGGCGCTTTCCGGCGATCCGCAGGATATCTACCGCACCGACGCGAAAGTTAAAGCGCTAATACCCGATGATGAACACCTCCACCACTGGCTGGATATGGCCAGAGAGCGCATCAGCTTCCAGGGGCTGCCGGCCCGGATCTGCTGGGTCGGCCTGGGACAGCGCGCCCGGCTGGGCCTGGCGTTTAACGAAATGGTCCGCAGCGGCGAGCTGTCGGCACCGATCGTGATCGGCCGCGATCATCTTGACTCCGGCTCCGTTGCCAGCCCTAACCGCGAAACGGAAGCGATGCAGGACGGCTCCGATGCGGTCTCCGACTGGCCATTGCTGAACGCGCTGCTGAATACCGCCAGTGGCGCGACCTGGGTTTCCCTGCACCATGGCGGCGGCGTAGGGATGGGCTTCTCCCAGCACTCCGGCGTCGTCATTGTCTGCGACGGCAGCGATGCAGCGGCGGAACGTATTGCCCGGGTGCTGAGCAACGATCCGGCCACCGGTGTGATGCGCCATGCGGATGCGGGTTATGACATCGCGATTGAATGCGCCAGAGAGCAAGGACTTAACCTGCCAATGATTGCGGATTAATTTCTCCGGCGAAGGGGGCAATGTATCCCCTTCGCCTCACCGGAGTGCAGCCATGAATAATAACAACACAACATACATCGAAACACGTTCTATTGAACCCATCCCTGACGGTGAACGCCACGGTAGCATTTTTAGCCAGTTCACCCTGTGGCTGGGGGCTAACCTGCAAATTACCGCCATGGTCACTGGCGCATTAACTATTGTATTCGGCGGGGATGTTTTCTGGTCGCTGGCCGGTCTTATGCTGGGGCAGATTGCCGGTGGGATTGTGATGGCATTGCATGCCGCGCAAGGGCCGCAGCTGGGGATACCACAGATGATCAGCAGCCGGGTACAGTTCGGCGTCTACGGCGCCTGCCTGCCGATTCTGCTGGTCTGCCTGATGTACCTTGGCTTTATCGCCACCGGGGCGGTGCTGTCCGGCCAGGCGATCTCAGCGGTTTTCCATACTACGGAAACCAGCGGCATTCTGCTTTTTGCTGCCGCCACGCTGGTTATCGCCTACGTCGGCTATCGGTTGATCCACCTGTTGGGTAAGCTGGCAAGCCTGGTGGGGATTATCGCGTTTATCTACCTGCTGTGGAAAATCAGTGCCTTTCCGGCTATTGGCGACCTGCTGAGTATCCGACCCTTTAGCTGGAGTACGTTTTTAACCGCCACCGGCCTTGCGGCTTCCTGGCAGATCACCTTTGGCCCCTATGTTGCCGATTATTCCCGCTATCTGCCGCGCAGCACCTCTCCCGGGAAGGTCTTTTTCGCCGTCGGGAGCGGTTCGGTGATTGGCGCGCAAATCGCCATGACCGTCGGGGTGCTGGCTGCCGCTCTCTCTCAGGGAAAACTGGTCGGTCATGAGGTGGACTATATCGTCGGCCTGGGCGGCACCGGCGCGATTGCCACGCTGTTATATCTGAGCATCGCGTTTGGTAAACTGACGATCAATACCCTGAATGCCTACGGCAGCCTGATGTGCCTGGCGACGGTGTACAGCTGCGGGAAGCAGCGAGTGCGCGTAAGCCAGTCGGTACGTCTGCTGGTGCTGGCGATGATTATTACCCTGGCGACCGCTATCGCGATTATCGGGCAACACTCTTTCCTGTCGGCGTTTAAATCCTTCCTGTTGTTCCTGTTGACTTTCTTTACACCGTGGAGCGCGATTAACCTGGTGGATTACTATTTCTTCAACCATCAGGCGATAGACATGGAGGCGCTGAACGATCCGAACGGGAAATATCGGGCGTGGAATGTGACGGGGCTTGGGGTTTATCTCGTTGGAGTGGCGGTACAGACGCCGTTTATTGATAGTGGATTCTATTCCGGCCCATTCGTGAAGATGCTGGGCGGTATCGATATCTCCTGGCTCATTGGGCTGGCGCTTCCGGCGGGGCTCTACTATGTCCTGCGCAAAGCGCCGTCCGCGGCGGCTGTCGCCGCCATCAGTCGTTAAAGGAGAGCGTCATGTATACCCTTTGGCACCACTGCCGGATCGCCACCATGGCCGCAGGGCATTATCAGTTGCTTAACGATGGCGCGATGCTGACCGACGGCGCAGTGCTGTTATGGGTCGGGAACCGGGCAGAAATGCCGGACTTGCCCGTTGCGCAGCAGGTGGATTTGCAGGGCAGGGTGGTCACGCCGGGACTGGTGGATTGTCATAGCCACGCAGTGTTTGGCGGCGACCGGGCCCGGGAATTTGAAATGCGTCTCAACGGGGCGAGCTATGCGGAGATCGCGGCCGGCGGCGGTGGGATCGCCAGTACAGTCAACGCCACTCGACAGGCCAGCGAAAGCCAGTTGCTGGAGAGCGCGCGGCAGCGTATCCGGGAGCTGTGCCGGGACGGCGTAACGGCGCTGGAGATCAAATCCGGTTACGGCCTGGATCTGGCTAACGAACGTAAAATGCTGCGGGTGATCCGCCGTTTAGGCGACATAGTGCCGCTGACCGTGCGCAGTACCTGCCTGGCGGCCCATGCGGTGCCCGTCGAGTATCAGGAGCGGGCGGATGCCTGGATTGACTATATTTGCGAACGACTGCTGCCGGAACTGCATCAGGAAGGGCTGGTGGATGCGGTGGATGCGTTCTGCGAACACCTGGCATTTTCGCCCTCGCAGGTGGAGCGGGTCTTTCAGAAGGCCCGGGAACTGGGGCTGCCAGTGAAGCTCCATGCTGAACAGCTAACGCTACAGCATGGGGCGGCGTTGGCCGCTCGCTACCATGCGCTGTCGGCGGATCATCTGGAATATTTGTGCGAAGAAGATGTCGCCGCAATGGCACGCCATGGGACGGTGGCGGTGCTGCTGCCGGGCGCCTATTACTTCCTGCGTGAGAAACAGCTACCGCCGCTGGATCTGCTGCGTCAGTACCGGGTGCCGATTGCCCTCGCCAGCGATTTAAATCCCGGCACCTCGCCGGTGTTGTCCCTGCGTCTGATGATGAATATGGCCTGTACGCTATTCCGCATGACACCGGAAGAGGCGTTGGCTGGCGTGACGCTTAACGGCGCGAAGGCGCTGGGGCTGGATACAGTTTGCGGTTCTCTGGAAGCCGGAAAAGAGGCCAGCTTCGTGGCGTGGGATATCGCTCATCCGGCGGAGCTAAGCTACTGGCTGGGAGGCTCCCTTTCGAAACAGGTGATTTATCAAGGTAAGGAGGTTTATTGTGATTAAGGCGTTTGATTTGCGGCAGGGGAACCTGCCCCTGCTGGTCAGTATGCCCCATCCGGGAACGTTATTAACCCCCGAAGTCGACCAGGGACTCACGCCGAGGGCGAAGCGTCTGGAAGATACCGACTGGCATGTTCCCTTGCTCTATCAGACCATCGCGGACATGGGGGCCAGCACGTTATGCGCCCGCTATTCCCGCTATGTGGTGGATATCAATCGCCCGGCGGATGATAAACCGCTTTACAGCACGGCGACAACCGGGCTGTTTACCGATATCTTTTTTGACGGCGAAGCCCTGTTCGTGCCGGGCGGTGCGCCTGACGCGGCGGCGAAGGACGCGATCCTAAAACAGGTCTGGCAGCCTTATCACCAGGCGCTTGCCGCTGAACTGGCACGCCTGCGTGAGAAATTTGGCTATGCGCTGTTGTGGGATGCGCACTCGATCAAATCCGTGGTGCCGCGCTTGTTTGAAGGGCGCCTGCCGGATCTGAACTTTGGTACGGCGGACGGCGCCAGCTGTTCGACGCAGCTCAGCCAGGCGCTGCTGGCAAGCTGCAGTGCGTTCCCGCAGTATAGCCGGATACTCAATGGCCGCTTTAAAGGCGGATATATCACCCGTCACTATGGCGATCCCGTCAACCATATTCATGCAGTTCAGCTAGAAATGGCCCAGTGCTGCTATATGGATGAGGAGAGCTTTGCTTATCTTCCGGAGAAAGGGCTGCAGGCGCAACAACTGCTGGAGAGGTTGATTAATACTGCGTTGCAGTGGGGACGAGAGGAGTACGGCAAGCCCGGAATGTGAACACGTATATTGAAAAGCCGAAGACACAATCACACGAAAACACCAAAATAGACGAAAGCGATAAGGAAGGGAAGTGCTGACACAACGATCGCTTAGCCTTAATGCTGAAGCAGGATTCTCCCATGAAGGAACTGACCCATACAGCTTGACAGTTATAATCAACCAATGGACTTACCCCACGCCTGTAGACAAAATCCTGTCCTCACGACGAGGCCTGTTCAAAGGCCTCCGGACTGACGCTACCGAGGTGGCTGTGGCGTCGGTTACGGTTGTAGAACACTTCAATGTAAGCGAAAATATCCGCCCGGGCCATGTCCCGGGTTTTGTATATTCTCTTCCTGATACGTTCTTTTTTCAGTGAACTGTAGAACGATTCGGCCACCGCATTATCCCCGCAGTTGCCACGCCGGCTCATGCTCGGTGCCAGGTTATTGGCCCGGCAGAAACACTGCCGGACATCAGCGCTATCTCTGCTCTAACTGCTGTAAAACATGGCGACTGAAGTTCACTTACACCGCCTCTCATCCCGGTACACTCCAGAAAATTATTGATATAGTCAGGAATGGCGACGGATGTCGCGCCAGTGCACGCATTATGAGCGTTGGCTTCAAAACGATTTTACGGCACTTAAAAAACTCAGGCCGCAGTAGGTAACCTCGCACATAGAACCGGGCAGG
>OKJG01000099.1_pt1 | contig 7882 bp, 6 predicted proteins | sample 1610961 | NCBI WGS metagenome assembly OKJG01 (sample SAMN04436700, study PRJEB24849) | human gut metagenome | biome: human gut; feature: NICU; material: stool | host: Homo sapiens | place: USA: Saint Louis, MO | collected 2010-07-22
TCTCCCGGGTCATTTAATGTTTTCCCCTCTCCCGCGGCCGCAGGAGAGGGGAACCATTAGCTGAACAGCCCGACCAGCGCAGCGCACAACACGGCAGCGACTGCCGTTTGTGGCGTGTGACTGGCTGCGGCGCCGCTCGATATCATACTCACCAGTGATTCAAACATGATGCTCTCCCCTAATGCCGGGCACGATCATACTCAACTCATCGGAACAGTAAAGTACAAAATAGCAGCACTTTGCGCTGAACGGCTAATTTTCATCATGCCGTTAATCACTACTCCATTCCCAGCTCTTTTAGCTTACGCGTCAGGGTATTACGACCCCATCCCAGCAGACGCGCAGCCTCCTGCTTGTGCCCCTGGGTATGGCGCAGGGCGGTCGTCAGCAGCGTGCGCTCCATTTCGGGTTGCGCTTCTGAGAGCAGGTTTTGATGACCGGATCGCAACGCCCGATCGGCCCACTGACCCAGCAGCGTCGCCCAGCTGTCGGGCTGCATCTGCGTCGGGCTGTCCGGAACCGTGGTCTCAAACAGTTCGCTCGGCAGATCCTGCGTCAGTACCTCCTGGCCGGCGGCCATGACGGTGAGCCAGCGACAGGTGTTTTCCAGCTGACGGACGTTGCCAGGCCACGCCAGGCGTGTCAGTGCTGTCTCCGTTTCCGGATGCAGCTGTTTGGCTTCAACACCGAGCTCGCGGGCGGCTATCTGCAGAAAATGGCGGGCCAGGCGTGGAATATCTTCCCGGCGCTCGCGCAGCGGCGGTAAATGTACCCGGATCACGTTCAGGCGGTGGAACAAATCTTCACGGAATTTCCCCTCTTGCACGCGCTGTTCCAGGTTCTGGTGGGTGGCGGCGATGATCCGCACATCGACCTTCACCGGCGCGTAACCGCCCACGCGATAAAACTGGCCATCCGCCAGCACGCGCAGCAGACGAGTCTGGACATCAAGCGGCATATCGCCAATTTCATCCAGGAATAGCGTGCCGCCGTCAGCCTGTTCGAAGCGTCCCTGGCGGACGGTATTGGCGCCGGTAAAGGCCCCTTTTTCATGCCCGAACAGCTCGGACTCAATCAGGTCTTTGGGTATTGCCGCCATATTCAGTGCGATAAACGGCGCTTTTGAACGTGGACTATGACGATGCAGGGCGTGAGCGACGAGCTCTTTACCGGTACCGGATTCGCCATTAATCAGCACGCTGATGGATGATCGCGACAAACGGCCAATAATGCGAAAGACATCCTGCATTGCCGGCGCTTCGCCGATGATGTCGGCAGTTGGGCTGCTTATTGGCGCATTTCGCGGCTGTTGCTGCTCCTGGTAGTGGCTTATCGCCCGGTCGACCAGGGCGACGGCTTCATCAATATCAAAAGGTTTGGGCAGATAATCAAACGCGCCTTGCTGATAAGCGCTGACCGCGGCGTCCAGATCGGAATGTGCGGTCATTATGATGACCGGAAGCATTGGATGACGCTGCTTAATCTGTTTGAGCAGCGCCAGACCATCCATTCCCGGCATACGGATATCTGACAGCAGTACATCCGGGGTTTTGGTGGTGAGGGCATCTAGCACCTCATTGCCGCTTTCGAACGTTGTGCAGCTCAAGCCGGCTCCGGTGAGCGCGCGTTCAAGCACCCAGCGGATGGAGCTATCGTCATCAACGATCCAGGCTATCCCTCGTTGCATAAACACCTCTACTTCCGAATAGGCAGGTATACCGAAAATTCGGTATGACCCGGCCAGCTGGTGAATTCAATTTTGCCGGAGTGCTGATCGATAAGGCTGCGGGCGATAGATAAGCCCAGGCCGGTACCACCTTCGCGGCCGCTGACCATCGGATAAAACAGCGTATCCTGGAGATGGGGCGGAATACCCGGGCCATTATCTTCAACGTCAATACGTGCGGCGAGGCGATAACGCACCCCGTGCAGCGTCAGCTGGAAAGCGGTGCGGGTGCGGAGAACAATTTCGCCCCCTTCCGGCCCCAGCGCCTGCAGCGCATTACGGACGATGTTCAGCAACACCTGTTCAATTTGATCCGGGTCGTGGGGCAGCTCTGGTAGGCTGGGGTCGTAATCACGGATTAACTTCACGTTGTCCGGTAACTCCATGGAGACCAGTTTCACTACCCGCTCGGCGACTTTTTGGATACTTTCAGTAACGTGCATGCCCGGATGCTGTGGCCCAAGCAGGCGATCGACCAGATTTCTCAGCCGGTCAGCCTGCTCGATGATCACTTTGGTATATTCCGTTAGCGCCGGGTCGGGCAGGGCTTTGCTGAGCAGCTGTGCCGCGCCGCGCAGGCCGCCTAACGGATTTTTTATCTCATGTGCCAGGCCGCGGACCAGATCGCGGGCGGCGACCTGCTGCGCGTGCTGCAGCTGCTCCTGGCTCAGGCGGCGCTGGTTATCCATCGGCGCCATTTCCAGCAGAATAAAGCCTTCCGGCAGCCGCTGGGCGGTCAGCGACAGGATGTGCGAGCGGCCATCAATAACCAGCGTCACTTCGTTATCGGTAAACCCCTGGCCCGCCTGCAGGCTCTCCTGCATCAGCCCGATATTCAACGAAAAATAGCTCAACAGCTCAGGTAACGGGGTGCCAAACAGCTTGCGTGAACTTTGCGCCAGCAGCTGCTGCGCCGCAGGATTGGCAAAGTGCACCGCCAGGTCATCATCGACCAGTAAGATACTGTTGATAAGAGAGTTGAGGATCTGCCCAGCATCGGGCAGTGTGCCTGTTGCCATTCGACAGTCTCCTGAAAAAGAGTGCACCAATTTAGTGCAGTATAGCTTTTTATCGGTAAAAAGCTCGCGAGATCAGCGTGTTGGTGGAGAAAAAAGCCCATCCTGAGATGGGCTGAAAGTTTCCACGGCAACAAAATATCCCGGGCATCCCGCGCCACAACACGACATACCCTGGATTTACAGCAAAATTAGACGCTGTAGTACAGTTCGAACTCAACCGGATGCGGAGTCATGCGTACGCGGTCGTTCTCTTCCAGACGCAGGGCGATGTAAGCATCGATAGCGTCATTGGTGAACACGCCGCCAGCCGTCAGGAACTCACGGTCAGCATCCAGAGCCTGCAGGGCTTCTTCCAGAGAACCAGCAACCTGCGGGATCTCTTTCGCTTCTTCCGGCGGCAGGTCATACAGGTTTTTGTCCATTGCTTCGCCCGGATGGAGTTTGGGCTTGATACCATCAAGGCCAGCCATCAGCAGCGCCGCAAAGCACAGGTACGGGTTGGCAGCCGGGTCCGGGAAGCGCACTTCGATACGACGCGCTTTCGGAGAGGTCACCACCGGAATACGGATGGAGGCAGAGCGGTTACGCGCAGAGTAAGCCAGCATAACCGGCGCTTCGTAACCCGGGACCAGACGCTTGTAGGAGTTGGTGGTCGGGTTCGCCAGGGCGTTGATAGCTTTAGCGTGTTTGATTACGCCGCCGATGTAGAACAGCGCCTGCTCAGACAGACCTGCGTATTTGTCGCCGGAGAACAGGTTAGTCCCGTTTTTCGCCAGAGACATATGGCAGTGCATGCCGGAGCCGTTATCGCCGAACATTGGTTTCGGCATAAAGGTCGCGGTTTTACCGAAGCGGTGAGCGACGTTGTGAACAACGTATTTGTAAATCTGAATTTCGTCCGCTTTTTTGGTCATGGTGTTGAAGCGGGTTGCCACTTCGTTCTGACCTGCGGTAGCCACTTCGTGGTGGTGAGCTTCAACAACCAGGCCCATCTCTTCCATGATCATACACATGGTGGAACGGATATCCTGAGAAGAGTCTACTGGCGGAACCGGGAAGTAACCCCCTTTCACGCCCGGACGGTGACCTTTGTTACCGCCTTCGTATTTGGTGGAGGAGTTCCACGCACCTTCGATGTCATCGATTGCGACATGGGAGCCGGAGATAGAGGCGCCAAAACGGATGTCGTCGCACAGGAAGAATTCTGGTTCTGGCCCGAACAGGACGGTGTCAGCGATGCCGGTGGCGCGCAGGTACTCTTCAGCGCGTTTCGCGATGGAGCGCGGGTCACGGTCATAGCCCTGCAGGGTGCCTGGCTCGAGGATATCGCAGCGGATGATCAGGGTCGGTTCTTCGTAGAACGGGTCAATGACCGCGGTGGAAGCGTCCGGCATCAGGACCATGTCAGATTCGTTGATACCTTTCCAGCCACCGATCGAGGAGCCATCAAACATTTTGCCTTCTTCGAAGAATTCGGCATTTACCTGATGAGACGGAATCGTGACGTGCTGTTCTTTACCTTTGGTATCGGTGAAGCGCAGATCGACAAACTTCACTTCGTGCTCGTTCAGCATCGTCAAAACGTGTTCAGCGGACATACTTAAACTCTCCCGGATTGGTCATTGTCGTCGTGGTAACGAAAACTTCATACTGCTTAAAAGTGGCGTTGTTGCCTTAAAAAATATAAAGCGAAATCTGTGCCAACTTTTAAATGCCCTATAAAACGCTGTATCATGCGCACCATAGTGCAAAAGGACTGCACCATGATGGAGATAATGCACCAAAGTAGTGCCTCAGTGTGAACATTGAGCACCATTTTGGTGCAATTTTTGTTACGGTGCCCTTTTATCGCTCCGTGAAAGCGATCACAAAGGGACTCTGCAATACTTGTTTGCGGAGGATGTTTGTGATCCTGTTTTGTAGTGCGATTAATCCGTGTACAATAACGCGCTATTTCTAATGCCTGAGGCAAAGTTGTGATCGAAAATCTGCGTAATATCGCCATCATCGCGCACGTTGACCATGGTAAAACTACCCTGGTTGACAAGCTGCTACAGCAATCCGGTACGTTCGACGCACGTACTGAAGCACAAGAACGTGTGATGGACTCCAACGATTTGGAGAAAGAGCGTGGGATTACCATCCTCGCGAAAAACACCGCAATCAAATGGAATGATTACCGTATCAACATCGTTGATACCCCAGGGCACGCCGACTTCGGAGGTGAGGTTGAGCGTGTTATGTCCATGGTTGACTCTGTGCTGCTGGTGGTCGATGCCTTTGATGGCCCGATGCCGCAAACGCGCTTCGTGACCAAAAAAGCTTTTGCCCACGGCCTGAAGCCGATCGTGGGCATCAACAAAGTTGACCGCCCGGGCGCCCGTCCGGACTGGGTTGTCGATCAGGTCTTCGACCTGTTCGTTAACCTTGATGCGACCGACGAACAGCTGGACTTCCCGATCGTTTACGCGTCCGCGCTGAACGGTATCGCGGGCCTGGACCACGAAGACATGGCTGACGACATGACCCCGCTGTACCAGGCGATTGTTGATCGCGTGCCGGCGCCGGACGTTGACCTTGACGGTCCGCTGCAGATGCAGATCTCCCAGCTGGACTACAACAACTACGTTGGCGTCATCGGTATCGGCCGCATCAAACGCGGTAAAGTGAAGCCGAACCAGCAGGTCACTATCATCGATAGCGAAGGCAAAACCCGTAACGGTAAAGTCGGTAAAGTGCTGACTCACCTGGGTCTGGAGCGTATCGAGAGCGACGTAGCTGAAGCTGGCGACATCATCGCGATCACCGGTCTGGGCGAGCTGAACATCTCCGACACCATCTGCGATCCGCAGAATGTCGAAGCGCTGCCGGCACTGTCCGTTGATGAGCCGACCGTAACCATGTTCTTCAACGTCAACACCTCGCCGTTCTGCGGTAAAGAAGGTAAGTTCGTTACCTCTCGCCAGATCCTGGACCGTCTGAACAAAGAGCTGGTGCACAACGTGGCGCTGCGCGTTGAAGAAACCGAAGACGCTGATGCGTTCCGCGTTTCCGGCCGTGGTGAACTGCACCTGTCCGTTCTGATTGAAAACATGCGTCGTGAAGGTTTCGAGATGGCGGTTTCCCGTCCGAAAGTTATCTTCCGCGAAATCGACGGCCGTAAGCAAGAGCCGTTCGAGAACGTGACGCTGGACGTCGAAGAGCAGCACCAGGGTTCTGTCATGCAGGCGCTGGGCGAGCGTAAAGGCGACCTGAAAAACATGAATCCAGACGGTAAAGGCCGCGTACGTCTCGACTACGTGATCCCAAGCCGTGGTCTGATCGGCTTCCGTTCAGAGTTCATGACCATGACTTCTGGTACCGGTCTGCTGTACTCCACCTTCAGCCACTACGACGACGTTCGTCCGGGCGAAGTGGGTCAGCGTAACAACGGCGTACTGATCTCTAACGGTCAGGGTAAAGCGGTTGCGTTCGCCCTGTTCGGTCTGCAGGATCGCGGTAAGCTGTTCCTCGGCCACGGCGCTGAAGTTTACGAAGGCCAGATCATCGGTATTCACAGTCGTTCTAACGACCTGACGGTAAACTGCCTGACCGGTAAGAAACTGACCAACATGCGTGCGTCCGGTACTGACGAAGCAACGGTTCTGGTTCCGCCGATTAAGATGACCCTGGAGCAGGCTCTGGAGTTCATCGATGACGACGAACTGGTAGAAGTGACCCCTACGTCTAGCCGTATCCGTAAACGTCACCTGACTGAGAACGACCGTAAACGCGCAATGCGCGGTGCAAAAGAAGAGTAATTTTTCTTCTTGTTGTTCGCTAAACCCCGCCTCTCCGGCGGGGTTTCTTTTTTTCATTCCTGCATCATACGCCAATAGTCAAATCCTGCCTTTCCCGCTAAAGTTAATTTTCCACGGCGCGGAAGGAGACAAAAATGCTCTATATCTTTGATTTAGGTAATGTGATTGTCGACATTGACTTCAACCGGGTATTGGGAGCCTGGAGTGATTTAACCCGCATCCCGCTGGCGACGCTGAAGCAGCATTTCACCATGGGAGAGGCTTTCCACCAGCATGAGCGTGGCGAGATTAGCGATGAAGACTTTGCCGCCGCCATGTGTCATGAAATGAATATGTCCCTCAGCTATGAGCAGTTTGCTCACGGCTGGCAGGCGGTATTTGTCGCGCTGCGCCCGGAGGTAATTACCATCATGCATAAACTTCGTGCCCAGGGGCATCGGGTGGTAGTGCTCTCCAATACCAATCGTCTTCACACCACATTCTGGCCCGATGAATACCCGGAAGTGCGCGCTGCCGCCGATCGCATTTATCTGTCACAGGAGATGGGATTGCGTAAGCCTGAAGCGGAAATTTATCTGCGAGTACTGGAAGAAGAGGGATTTTCCGCCGCAGATACGGTCTTTTTTGATGATAACGTCGATAATATAGCAGGGGCCAACCGGTTAGGGATCACCAGTATTCTGGTGACCGGGAAGAAGACCATCCCTGACTATTTCGCGAATCAGCTATGCTAAAAACCGTTCAGCAAAAATTACACCACCATATCCGGCCGCTGCTGGCTTGGCTTAAGCTGCTGTGGCGGCGCATTGATGAAGACCATATGACGACTCTGGCGGGGAACCTCGCCTATGTGTCATTACTTTCCCTGGTGCCGCTGATAGCCGTCGTGTTCGCGCTGTTTGCGGCCTTTCCCATGTTTTCCGAAGTCAGCGTGCAGATTCGCCATTTTATCTTCGCCAATTTTATTCCGGCGACCGGGGATGTGATTCAGGGGTATATCGAACAGTTCGTGGCTAACTCCAGCCGTATGACCGCCGTAGGCGCGTTTGGCCTGATCGTCACCTCGCTGCTGCTGATGTACTCGATCGACAGCGCGCTAAACACCATCTGGCGCAGCACGCGCAGCCGTCCCAAAGTTTACTCCTTTGCCGTTTACTGGATGATCCTGACTCTTGGCCCGTTGCTGGCAGGCGCCAGCCTGGCGATCAGTTCGTATCTGCTGTCGCTGCGCTGGGCGAGCGATCTGGACGGCGTGATTGATAATCTACTCCGCCTCTTCCCGCTGATCCTTTCATGGGCGGCATTCTGGCTGCTCTCCAGTATTGTACCGACCACCC
>OKJG01000103.1_pt1 | contig 7775 bp, 7 predicted proteins | sample 1610961 | NCBI WGS metagenome assembly OKJG01 (sample SAMN04436700, study PRJEB24849) | human gut metagenome | biome: human gut; feature: NICU; material: stool | host: Homo sapiens | place: USA: Saint Louis, MO | collected 2010-07-22
TTCAGTTAAAAGATGAAATTGATAATCCGGCGCTGCATTGAAAAATAAAACCATTGCACCCTTTAAAAGAATAAGTCACACCAGCAGCAGAATAAATTTTAATACTACCGGGCGCACCTGAATATTATATTCGGGTGCGCGCTGAAATTGCCCGACGGCGCTTCGCTTGCGCGGGCCTGCGCAAACCGTTCAACCGGTTTATATGGTGGATTTTTCAGGCCGGGTAAGGCGCCAGTCGCCCCCCGGCAAAATGCGTTCACCGTACCAAAAACCGTGTTGTCATCAGCCTTATGCCCCTCCCTGCAGGTAATAAGAATATTGCATGAGTAAAAACGAAACGGACGTTGTAAGGTAAATCAGCGCATTAAAAATACCCGTCATACTTCAAGTTGCATGTGCGTTGGCTGCGTTCTCTCCCCCCAGTCACTTACTTCGGTAAGCGCCTGGGGACTCGCTCACTTGCCGCCTTCATGCGACTCGAATTATTTAGGGTATATATCTCGTTATCTATTCAACATAACAGCCAATAATTCGCCGGACACGCTGGCGAATTATTCCTCAATGTTATGCAGTCATTGATGGTTAAAGATAAATAATCGACCGACGGAGAAATACCAATGAAATCGTTTTCCGGGAAAGCGTCTTTAATGGCCACGCTGGTTGCCGCGCTGGTCGGCGCCAGCAGCGCGCAGGCAGCGGAAATTAAAATCGGGGTGGTATTACCCCTGAGCGGCGCCCTCAGCGGCTATGGCCAGCCGTCGCAGAAAGGGCTGGACATTATTCAGGCCATCACCCCGACCTTAAAAAATGGCGATACCATCAAGCTTATCGTTATCGATGATAAAAGCGACAAAGTCGAAGCGGCCAACGCCATGCAGCGGCTGGTCTCCAGCGATAAAGTGGATGCCGTGATCGGGGAAGTCACCTCCTCTAACACCCTGGCGATGACCAAGATCGCCGACGACAGCAAAACGCCGCTGGTCTCCTCCACCGCCACCAACGACCGCGTCACCCGTAACCATCCGTACGTCAGCCGGGTCTGTTTCTCGGACAGCTTCCAGGGGGTGGTCGGGGCCAATCTGGCCTCCCGCGATCTGAAAGCCAAAACCGCCGCCATCGTGTTTGACAGCAGCAACGACTACTCCGTCGGCCTGGCGAAAGCGTTCCGCACCCAGTTCCTGAAAAACGGCGGCACCATTCCCATCGAGGTACAGGCCCCGGGCGGCAGCAAGGACTTTAAAGCCCAGCTGGCGAGCGTCAAGGCGAAGAATGTCGACATGATTTACATGCCGATCTACTACACCGAAGGGGCGCTGATTGCCGTGCAGTCTAAACAACTGGGGCTCAACAAACCGGTGGTGGGCGGCGACGGTCTGGCCGCGGATCAGGTCTTCTTCGATGTCGGTAAAGACGCGGTCAACGGCTATATGACCACCGATTATTACTCGCCGAACGCCAAAGAGCAAACGCCGGCGGGCGAGGTGTTTATCAAAGCCTGGGAAGCCAAATACCAGCAGCCGACCCATACCTGGGGCGCAATGGCGGCGGACGCCTATAACGTCATCGTCAACGCCATGAACCAGTGCAGCGATCCCCACGATCGGGTCTGCGTGAATGAAAAAATCCGCGCCACCAAAGATTTCCAGGGCGTGACCGGCACGCTGACGTTACAGAACGGCGATGCCATTCGCAGCGCGGTCATCAACGAAGTGAAAGATGGCAAGCTGGCGTTTCGTACCGTGGTTAACCCTTAAGTTGTGACGAGGCTACAAAATGGACGGCGCCATTTTTCTCCAGCAAGTGGTCAATGGAATGAGTCTTGGGGGCATGTACGCCCTGATTGCCATCGGTTATACGATGGTTTATGGCGTGCTACGGCTGATCAACTTCGCCCATGCGGACGTGATGATGGTCGGCGCGTTTAGTACGCTGTTTTTATTATCTTCAGTTGGGCTACCCTTCGGGGTAGCCGTTTTCCTGACCCTCGGGCTGTGCGGCCTGTTTGGTATGCTGATTGACCGGGTCGCCTATCGTCCGCTGCGTCAGGCCTCGAAAATCTCCATGCTGATCACCGCCATCGGCGTCAGCTTCTTCCTCGAAAACCTGTTTAACGTGCTGTTCGGCGGCAGCTCACGCTTCTTCTCCGCCCCTGACTTTTTCAACCAGACCCGCGCCTTCGGCAGCGTCATCATTACCAACGTGGCGTGGATTGTGCCGCTGATCACCGTCCTGCTGCTGCTGGCGATCCTCTGGCTGCTGTACCGCACCCGTTATGGGATGGCGATCCGCGCGGTGGCCTTTGACGTCAACACCGTGCGCCTGATGGGCATTGACGCCAACCGGATCATCTCCCTGGTCTTCGCCCTCGGCAGTAGTCTCGCGGCGCTCGGCGGCGTGTTCTACTCCATCAGCTACCCCACTATCGATCCCCTGATGGGCGTGCTTATCGGCCTGAAGGCCTTCGCCGCCGCCGTGCTGGGCGGGATCGGCAGCGTCACCGGCGCGGTGCTGGGCGGCTTTATCCTCGGTTTTACCGAAGTGGTCGCCGTGGCGATCTTCCCCGAACTGGGCGGCTATAAAGATGCTTTCGCCTTCCTGTTCTTGATTCTGGTCCTCTTGTTCCGCCCGGTCGGCATTATGGGCGACGAACGTCTGGAAAGGAGCCGTTTCTGATGCTCAACGCGACGACGACCGCCGGTGCGCAGTTGCGCAACCTGGCCATTATTGTCATCTGTATCGCGCTGTTGGCCGGAATCAACGTGGTTTTCAATGACTACATTGTTCGTGTCATCAGCACCATTTTTATCTTTATGATCCTTGCGGTCAGCTACAACCTGATCAACGGCGTGACCGGCCAGCTGTCGCTGGAGCCGAACGGCTTCGTGGCGGTGGGCGCCTACGTCACCGCCCTGCTGATCCTCTCCAGCGACAGCAAGGTAGACATGTTTGAAATGGCCGCCCCCAGCCCGTGGATCCTCAGCCTGCACGCGGGCTTCCTCCCTGCCCTGCTGATAAGCGGCCTGTGCGCGGCGGCGCTGGCGGTGTGCCTCGCCGTGCCGGTCTTCCGGGTGCGTGGCGACTACCTGGCCATTGTCACCCTCGGCTTTGGGTTTATCATCAAGATCCTCGCTATTAACAATCCGCAAATCACCAACGGCGCCATCGGGCTGAACGATATTCCGCAGCAGCCGCATCTCCTGTTCTGGTGCGGGCTGTTCGCCCTGCTGGCCACCGGCATGATCCTTCAGCTGGTGTGGTCGAAGTATGGCCGGATGATGAAAGCCATTCGCGACGATGAAGATGCGGCGATCGCCATGGGGGTCAACACCTTCCGCATCAAAACCTGCGCCTTCGCCACCAGCGCCTTCTTCGAAGGGATCGGCGGCGGTCTGCTGGCTTCGCTGCTGACCACTATTTCCCCGGGGCTGTTCGACTTTATGCTCACCTTCCAGCTGCTGATTATTATCGTCCTCGGCGGGCTCGGCAGCACCACCGGCGCCCTGCTCGGCACCGTACTGGTGGTCGGCAGCGGCGAATGGCTGCGCTTCCTCGACCAGCCGCTACAGTTCTTCGGTCACGATCTCGGCGCCTATCCAGGCCTGCGAATGGTGGTTTTCTCCCTGCTGTTGCTGATCATCATGCTCTTCGCCCGCGAAGGGCTGCTGGGGAAAAAAGAGATTTGGCAGATGGGAAGAAGGAACAGCAGCTATGGCGGAAAATAACGTTATCCTGCAGGTGCAGGACGTCACCATGCAGTTTGGCGGCCTGCGGGCCATCGACAACGTCAGCTTCCATGTTGACGAGGCGGAGATCTTTGGCCTTATCGGCCCTAACGGTGCGGGCAAGACTACCCTGTTTAACGTCATCACCGCCAACTATAAACCCACCAGCGGCAACGTCACCCTGGCGGGCACGTCGCTGAAGGGGCTGAAGCCCAACCAGGTGGTGAACGCCGGGATCGCCCGTACCTTCCAGAATATCCGTCTGTTTAACTCCATGACGGTGCTGGAGAACGTGATGGTCGGACTCGACCGCGCCAGCCGCTACTCGCTGCTGGAGGCTGCTCTGCATATTGGCCGCTACTTTCCGGCCGAGCGGGCGGCGAAGGCCAAAGCCATGGCCATCCTGGAGGACATCGGTATCGCCCACTTCGCCCATATGCAAGCCACAAACCTAAGCTATGGCAACCAGCGCAAAGTGGAGATCGCCCGCGCGCTGGCCACCGCGCCGAAGCTGCTGCTGCTCGATGAGCCGGCCGCCGGGATGAACCCGAAGGAAACCGAGGACCTGGCGGAGCTGATCTTCCGCATGCGACATGACTATCAGCTCAGCGTCCTGCTGATTGAACACGATATGCCCTTCGTCAATCGCCTGTGCGAGCGGGTGATGGTGCTGGAGTATGGTAAGCCGCTGTTCAGCGGCCTGATGGCCGAGGCGATCCAGCATCCTGACGTCATTTCCGCTTATCTGGGAGAAGCCAATTATGCTTAACGCCCGGGAACTGAAGGTCTTTTACGGCGTGATCCAGGGGCTGAAAGGCGTTGATATCGGCGTCTATGACCGGGAGATCGTCACCCTGATCGGCAGCAATGGCGCCGGTAAAACCTCCACCCTCAACGGGATCGTCACCCTGGTGCGCTCCAGCGGGCGCGTCAGCTTCCTCAACGACGATATCTCACGCAGCCAGACCCACCAGATTGTGCGCCGCGGACTGGCGCTGGTGCCGGAGGGACGTCGGGTCTGTACCAACCTGACCATCGAAGAGAACCTGCGCATGGGCGCTTACAATAATCTCGCCGGCTACACCCGCCTGCGCGATCGCATGTACGCCCTCTTTCCACGGCTCAAGGAACGACGCCATCAGATGGCGGGCACCATGAGCGGCGGCGAGCAGCAGATGCTGGCCATCGCCCGGGCGCTGATGAGCGAGCCGGTGTTATTGATGCTGGATGAACCGAGCCTCGGGCTGGCGCCGAAAATTGTCGGCGAGCTGTTCGGCATCATTAAGCAACTGCGCGAAGATAATATGACGGTGCTGCTGGTGGAGCAGAATGCGACGGCCGCGCTGGCTATCGCCGATCGGGCGTATGTCCTGGAGAATGGCCGGATCACCTTGTCAGGCGCGGCGCGGGAGATGCTGACTAACCCGGAAATTAAGCGGATGTATCTGGGGGGATAAGCGTGGTCAAAACTGCCTGGGCTGCGGCGGCGCATCCTGTGTTGCCGCAACCTCAGGCAGTCTCTTGCTACACAAAGCACACCTCGTTCCAGTAGGCTTCTCGCGTCCTGCGTCGCTCAGTATGTCTTATCATGACGGAACCACCGGGTTTCCACATTGCCAATGTCCACGCCGTAGAGGCTGGCCACCGGCAGTATCGCCTCCATGACGCGCTGGGTATCCTGCTGTCCGGCTTCACCGTTGGACAAAAAAGCCAGCCAGCCCGTTAATCGTTGCCACAATGCCACTTTCATTTTCTCCTCTGTCGGGAAGCGAATCGCCTGGGTCTATTTCAACCACAGTTGGCCGGGCGCGGGAAATATTAATTCCGAATTTGCAATCCTGGCTGGCGCATATTACGCCCGCTCCTATCCCCTCACCCTAACCCTCTCCCTGAGGGAGAGGGAACCACCCGGCAATCGTTACAGCCCCGGTATACACCGCGGGGCTAACGCCCATGCGCACGATGAACGGAAAATTACCCCTACCCCTCCCCCTCTCTCCGGAGGGAGAGGGAACCGCCCGGCAATCGTTGCCGCGCCGGTAAAACGCCAGCGGCGCATAAAGAATACCCACAGGTTTGTTAAGTTCTTTTTCGTTATAGATAAGAATTTTTTCTTCTTTGCCGCCGACGGGGAATTTGTGGGAGCGTGATGTCCACAAAACAAAACAGGGATTCAGGGGAAAAAACATGCGCAATAGAACCACAAAAATTGCACTGGCGCTGGGTATGCTGCTGCTCGCGTCTCAGGCACAGGCAGACCAGCTGGCTGACATCAAAGCCGCCGGCGTCGTGAAAGTCGCCACCTTCGACGCCAACCCGCCGTTCGGCTCCGTGGATGCCAAAACCCACCATATCGTCGGCTATGATGTCGACTTTGCCCAGGCGCTGGCGAAAGCGCTCGGCGTCAAACTCGAGCTGGTGGCGACGAACCCGGCCAACCGTATTCCGCTGCTGCAGTCCGGCAAAGCCGACCTGATCGTCGCCGATATAACCATCACCCCTGAGCGGGCCCAGGTTATTGATTTCTCAACGCCGTATTTCGTCACCGGCCAGCAGTTCCTCGTGCCTGCCGGCTCTCCGGATAAGCTCGATGAGTACAGCAAAGCGCGCATCGGCGCGGTGAAAGGCACCACCGGCGAGCAAGCCCTGCACCAGCGTTTCCCGCAGGCTCGCGTCCTCTCCTATGACGATATTCCGCTGGCCCTGACCGCCCTGCGCAACGGCAACGTCCAGGCCATCACCCAGGACAGCACCATCCTCGCCGGTCTGCTGGCGGAAGCGCCGGATAAAGCCAAGTTTAAAATTCTGCCCGACCTGCTCAGCAAAGAAGAGATTGGCGTCGGCGTGAAGAAAGGCGAACCGGCCCTGTTGAAAGCCGTTAACGATGAGCTGGTGAAGCTGGAGAAAACCGGCGAAGCCGCGAAAATCTATGATGTCTGGTTTGGACCTGCTACTAAAACGCCGCAGCCGCGCGCCTTTACCATAGAAGCGAAATAATATGTTCTCGGGTTTACTCTCCCACTCCGCGGCCCCGGCCGCGGATTTTTCACGTCTGCAGCGCGCCAGCATTACGTTCCGTGATGTGGCCAAGCGCTACGGCGATCATCAGGTGCTAAACGCCATCAACCTGCAGGTCGAGCCCGGCGAAGTGGTGGCGATCCTCGGCCCTTCCGGTTCGGGAAAATCGACGCTGATCCGCTTGATCAACCAGCTCGAATCCTTAAGCGGCGGCGAGATCCTGATCGACGATAAACCGACCAGCCGGCTGAGCGGCAGCGCCTTGCGCCAGCTGCGCAGCCGCGTCGGCTTTGTTTTCCAGCAGTTCAACCTTTACGCCCACCTGACGGCGCAGGAGAACATCACGCTGGCGCTGGAGCGCGTTCACGGCTGGGGGAAAAGCGCGGCTCAGGAGCGGGCGCTGGCGCTGCTGCGCCAGGTCGGACTGGAAGAAAAAGCGCAGCAGATGCCGGCGCAGCTCTCCGGCGGCCAGCAGCAGCGGGTGGCGATCGCCCGCGCCCTGGCCTCCTCGCCGCAGATTATCCTGTTCGATGAGCCCACCTCGGCGCTCGACCCGGAGATGATCGGCGAAGTGCTGCAGGTGATGAAAACCCTCGCCCACAGCGGGATCACCATGCTGGTGGTGACCCATGAGATGCAGTTTGCCCGCGAAATTGCCGACCGGGTGGTGTTTATCGACGGCGGCGACATTCTCGAGGTCGCCCCGCCGGCTGAGTTTTTCGCCCATCCGCAGCATGCCCGCGCACGGCGTTTTCTGCAGAAGGTGCTGGATCCGCTGCACCAGGAGAGCCTCGAGTGACGCCGATGCTTGACTGGCACGGCGTCCTGAGCGGGCAGCCGTTGCAATGGATTATCTCTGGTTTTCTCACCACCGTCTGGGTCAGCGTCGCCGGGATCCTGCTCGCCACCCTGCTGGCGGTCCTGCTGCTGGCCCTGCGCCTCGGCGGCGGCCGCGCGGGGCGCGGACTGGTGGCCGCGTGGGTCTCGTTGTTTCGCAACACCCCGCTGCTGGTCCAGCTGCTGTTCTGGTACTTT
>OKJG01000107.1_pt1 | contig 7726 bp, 6 predicted proteins | sample 1610961 | NCBI WGS metagenome assembly OKJG01 (sample SAMN04436700, study PRJEB24849) | human gut metagenome | biome: human gut; feature: NICU; material: stool | host: Homo sapiens | place: USA: Saint Louis, MO | collected 2010-07-22
CCGCCTTCAGCTCCGCCTCGTCGATGTGGACCGCCAATGCGGCGACCGTCTCACCGTCGGCGGACAGCGCCGATGGCAAAGTCCATTTCACCGTCGCCAACCTGAACAATAAGCTGCACCGTATGCAGGAGGCGCCCACCACCTCGGCGATCCTGGGCGCCACGTTCGCCGATTCGCGCTACTTCGCCCACCATGCGGCGCTGCCGCAGCATGGCGACCTCGGCGATGAAGGGGCAGCCAACCATAACCGCTTCTGCCGGGAGTATGACCGACAGGGGGTGCAGTTTTTTGTCTGCGGTCGACGCGCCAGCGGCGGGATCGCCCCGGTGAAGTATCCGGCGCGGCAGACCCTCGAGGCCAGCGAGGCGGTGGCCCGCCTGCATCAGCTGGATCCGCGCTACACGGTGTTTGCCCAGCAGGCGCCGCAGGCTATCGATCGCGGCGTGTTTCACAACGACGTCATCGCGGTCAGCAATCGCCATGTGCTGTTCCACCATCAGCAGGCGTTTGTCGATCAGGCGACGGTGCTGGCGACGCTACGGGCTAAAAGCGACAGTCTGGATATCCCGTTCACCAGCGTGGAAGTGCCGGACGAGCGGGTGTCGCTCGATGACGCGGTGGCCTCTTACCTGTTCAACAGCCAGCTGCTGAGTAAACCTGACGGCAAGATGCTGATCGTGGTGCCGGAGGAGTGCCGCCAGCGGGAAAACGTCTGGCGCTATCTGAGCGACCTCGCCGCCGACAGCGCATCGCCGATCGATGAAGTGGCGGTCTTTGACCTGCGGGAAAGCATGCGCAACGGCGGCGGCCCGGCCTGTCTGCGGCTGCGGGTAGTGCTCAACGAGGCTGAACGCCAGGCGGTCAACGCCCACAGTCTGATGAACGACGAGCGTTATCAGCAGCTGACGGCATGGGTGGAAAAACACTATCGCGACCGGCTGCACGCCCGCGATCTGGCGGACCCGCAGCTGCTGCGCGAGGTTTATCAGGCGCTGGATGAGCTGACGCAGATCCTGCGCCTGGGCGCGGTCTATGATTTTCAGCGTTAAGGAGCGGCAGATGGAGCACCTGGTTAACGATTTACTGCACTGCCGCCTGCAGGAGTGGGGCTTCCCGGCGGGCATCGAGGCCCGCTGGCTGGGCGAGGGGATCCTGCAGTTGCTGCCGCCGGCGCCGTGGCGCCAGGCGACGATCCTCTCCGCGGGCGTGCATGGCAATGAGACCGCGCCGACGGAGCTGCTGCTGCAGTTGACCCACGATCTGAGCCAGGGGCGGCAGCCGCTCACTCAGGCGCTGCTGATCGTCTTTGGTAACCTGCCGGCGATCCGCGCCGCACGCCGCTATCTGCACAACGACCTGAATCGCCTGTTCGGCGGCCGCCATCTGGCGGTCACCCCGGGGAATGAGTCGCGGCGGGCTTTTGCGCTGGAGCAAGCGGTGCAGGCCTTCTATCGCGCCGCCGATGCGGCGGGTCCGGTCAACCGTAGCCATCTCGATATGCATACCGCCATTCGCGGGTCGCTGTATCGCCAGTTTGCGCTGCTCCCGGCCCACGCCGGGGATTTTTCGCCTGGCTTCTACCAGCTGTTGCAGGCCAGCGGGATGGATGCCATCGTGCGGCATACCGAAGCGGGCGGCACCTTCACCCATTTCACCTGCGAAAAGTTCGCCGCGCAAAGCGCCACCCTGGAGCTGGGGAAAGTGATGCCGTTCGGCGCCAACGATCTCAGCCTGTTCGCCGCTACCGACGCGGCGATCCGGGCCTGGATTTCTGACGCGCCGCTACCGCCGCGCGACAAAGCGCCAGTGGACTACTTCCTGGTCGAGGAGAGCATCATCAAGCGCGAGGGGGAATTTACGCTTAATCTCGCGGCCAACGTTGAGAACTTCACCGCGCTCCCGGCGGGATACGAAATCGCTCGCCAGGCGGAGAAACGGTGGGTGGTGCAGGCCCGGGCCCCCTATATCCTCTTTCCCAATGCCGGGGTCGCCACCGGTCAGCGCGCCGGGCTGCTGCTGCGCGCCGCGGCTCTTCGCCTCCCACAACCAGCCTGAGGAAACACCATGACTGAACATCAACATCAGGCGTCTCCTGCCGCCGGAGGTGAGGGCGCGTCACAGCTTAAACGCGGGCTCGGCGCCCGCCACATTCAAATGATTGCCCTCGGGGGCGCCATCGGCACCGGGCTGTTTATGGGGTCAGGCAAAACTATCAGCCTTGCCGGGCCATCTATTATTTTTGTTTATATGATTATCGGTTTTATGCTGTTTTTCGTTAGGCGAGCCATGGGCGAATTACTGCTGTCGAACCTCGAATATAAATCCTTCAGCGATTTTGCGGCCGATCTGCTGGGGCCGTGGGCGGGTTACTTTACCGGCTGGACCTATTGGTTCTGTTCGGTCGTCACCGGAATGGCGGACGTAGTGGCGATCACCGCCTACGCGCAGTTCTGGTTTCCCGGACTCTCCGACTGGGTCGCCTCGCTGGCGGTGATCCTGCTGCTGCTGGGCCTGAACCTGGCCACCGTCAAAATGTTTGGCGAAATGGAGTTCTGGTTCGCGATGATCAAAATCGTCGCCATTGTGGCGCTAATCGTCGTCGGCCTGGTGATGGTCATGATGCATTTCAAATCGCCGACCGGCGTCGAAGCCTCTTTCGCCCATCTGTGGAATGACGGCGGCTGGTTCCCGAAAGGGCTGAGCGGCTTCTTTGCCGGCTTCCAGATTGCGGTGTTTGCCTTCGTGGGGATTGAGCTGGTGGGGACCACCGCCGCCGAAACCAAAGACCCGGAGAAATCCCTGCCGCGGGCGATTAACTCCATCCCGCTGCGTATCATTATGTTCTACGTCTTCGCGCTGATTGTGATTATGTCGGTGACGCCGTGGAGCTCCGTGGTGCCGAGCAAGAGCCCGTTCGTTGAGCTGTTCGTGCTGGTCGGCCTGCCGGCGGCGGCGAGCCTGATCAACTTTGTGGTGCTGACTTCCGCAGCCTCCTCGGCCAACAGCGGCGTGTTCTCTACCAGCCGTATGTTGTTCGGTCTGGCGCAGGATGGCCAGGCGCCGAAGATGTTCGCCAAGCTGTCGAAGCGTGCGGTGCCGGCGAAGGGTTTAACCTTCTCCTGCATGTGCCTGCTGGGCGGTGTGGTCATGCTGATGGTCAACCCGAGCGTGATTGCCGCGTTCACCATGATCACCACGGTGTCGGCGATCCTGTTTATGTTCGTCTGGACGATTATCCTCTGCTCTTATCTGGTCTACCGTAAAAAGCGCCCGCAGCTGCATGAGAAGTCCAAATACAAGATGCCGCTGGGCAAATTCATGTGCTGGGTGTGCATGGCCTTCTTCGTCTTCGTACTGGTGCTGTTGACCCTGGAAGATGATACCCGTGAAGCGCTGATGGTTACCCCGCTGTGGTTTGTTCTGCTGGGCGCGGGCTGGCTGTTTGCCGGCAAAAAACGTCTGGCGAAATAAAAAAAGGCAACCCGGAGTGGCCAAATAAGACGGACAATGTCGAGGGCGCCTGCGGGCGCCTTTTTCTTTATTTTCCGGCAAGGGCGCGCGGGAACAGTACGTTATTTTCCAGACTGATGTGCTCCATCAGATCGTCAATCATCTCGTTGATACCGTTATACATCGCCTTCCAGGTGGTGCAGGCTTCCGGCGGCGGCGTCACGTTATGGGTGATGTGCTTAATGACTTCCAGCAGTTCACCCGCTTCATCGTGCTCGCTTTCCATTACGCTGATCGGGCCCCCGGCCTGGGTGCTCATCCCCTGTTTGATCATCGGGAACAGGATCTGCTCCTCTTTCATCATGTGGCTGGAGAGTTCCTGATGCAGCATGGTCAGGTATTTGGTCAGCCCTTTCGGCACGTTCGGTTTATCGGCATGCACACGTTCAACCTTGGTGGCCTGCAGGATCAGCTCCGGCAGCTGTTCGCGGTGCCGGTCGTGATAGCGGACGATGATGTGGTCGATAATCTCCGGGAGGGGCGCCGCGCGCCAGTCGCGGGAGAGGGGCTGCTCGGCCAGTTTCGCCAGCTCGGCTTCAATCACCGCGACATCCAGCGCTTTCCGCGATGCAGCGCGCGCCAGCGTCTGTTTGCCGCCGCAGCAGTAATCCATATCGTATTGACGGAACAGGGCGGAGGCGCGCGGGATGGTCAGCGCCAGCTCGCCTAAAGGTTGGTCACGGAAAGCCATAGCAGTTACCTCGTTATCAGGAATATAAGATGTATTTTAAATGCATCTTTGTGGCGAGGGAATACCCCTTAAGGAGGCCTGGCTACTTTTTTTCGTCCGTCAGCGGCTGCAACATCGGTTTTTCCGGTCTGGCGCGTACGGCGGAGACCACGCCGAGCACCAGCAGCAGGATCCCGCTCAGGGTCAGCAGCGGCGGTAAACTTTGCCGCAGCAGAAAGGTATACAGGAGCCCGGCCAGGGTTTCGAAGACGATCAGCGGCCCGAGGATCACCGTCGGCATCCGCTGGCTGGCGATATTCCAGCACAGCGCGCCGACCCATGAGCAGAGCACCGCGATGGCCAGCATCAGCGTAATGAACACCGCCGGGCGCGGGCCGAAGGGCAGGGGAAACCCGGCCTGTTGGCCGTGCAGCCAGGCGCAGGCGGCGAGATAGCCGGCCAGCGAAACCGGAAGCGTGACCAGTGCCTGAGCGGTAGCCCACATCATCGGCGGCTGATGCGGATTTTCCCGCAACCAGCGGGCGTTGCGCAGGGCATACCAGGCCCAGCAGGCCACCGATCCCAGCGCCAGCGCGATGCCGGAGCCGTAGCGCCACGGGCTAAAATCAGGCAGCCCCTGGCGCAGTTCTGCGACGTTAACGCAGATCAGGCCCACGGCGATGCAGACCAGCGCCGGAAACAGACGCCGCCACGGCAGCTTTCCGTCGCGTTGGCTGTAGAGCAGATTGGCGAAGACCGGCAAGACCACCGGCAGCGTGCCGATAATCATGGTGGAGACCGGCGCCCCGGTGCGCTGAATGGCGCTGGCCAGGCAGGCGTAATAGATAAGATTTCACATCATCGTCAGGCCCAGCGCAGTCCACCAGTCGTTGCGGCTCAGCTGGCGCAAACGCGCGCGCCCGAGCCACGCCAGCGGCAGGGCGATCAGGCCCAGCGCCAGATAGCGCCCCATCGACTGCAGCATCGCCGGGTACTCTGGCACCAGCAGAGGCCCGACAAAAATTAATCCCCACATCAGCCCCGCCAGCAGGGCGTACAGCACACCACTAATCATCATTGCATCCGTTTTCATCACTGTTGGTCTGCAGTGTAGAAGGGGGCCGGGCAGGAATATTGTATGAGATTGCGCATTAGCGCCTGGCGACCTGCTTCTGATAGCGCACCGGCGTAATGCCGTAACGCAGGGTGAAGGCGCGGGTCAGGTGGGACTGGTCGGTGAGGCCGACGGCTATCGCCACTTCGGCGGCGGGCATACCGTGGGTGAGAAACGCTTTGGCGCGCCACAGACGGATGGCCATCAGCATCTGATGGGGCGTCACGTGATAGTGGGCTTTAAACTGGCGCTGAAAGTGGTATGGGCTAAGCGCCGCCACCTGCGCCAGCTCGTCGAGGGTGATGGGGCGCATATAGTTATCGTGCAGGTAGTCGCGCACCCGGTCGAAGCGATGCCCGGCCTCACCCTGCGCAGAGGCATGGTGGGCCAGAGGGCGGAAGGCGTCGATGAGGTCGAGCAGCAGTCCCTGCTGGGCCAGCGGATCGTCGCTATGCCACAGGCCATAAATCAGCTGGCCAATCTGTCGGGAACGCAGGGGATCCTCGCTGACCACCTCGCTGAACCACCAGTCGCGCACCCCGGTGATGGCTTCCAGACGGTCCGGCTCCAGATAAATCATCCGGTAGCGCCAGCCGTCAGCGGTTTCCGCTTCGCCGGTATGCAGCTCGTCGGGATTCATGGTGACAATGGCGTTCGCGGCGGCGATATGCTGGCTGCCGCGGTAGCGAAAGCGTTCAGCGCCTTGCTCAATCACGCCGATGCCGAAGGCTTCGTGGGTATGGGGTTCAAAGGCGTAGCGAGAGATATGGGCGTGGTAAAGCTCCACCCCGGGCAGCTGTTCGAGATGGCGAAAGCGCGCGCGGTCTTTTTCATCACTAAATTGGGGTGGTACGCCCTGCATGCCTGCCTCCCGACGGTTATCCCTTCAATATGAGAGAGGAACCGCCGGGACGCAACCGCAAAAGCTGACAGGGGTGGTTACAGAATGCCTTTCACGCTTTCAGCAAGGGAGGTGGTCGGACGGCCGATCAGCGTACTCAGGGTGCGGCTGTCGTCAAACAGCCCGCCTTTCGACGCGCCGACATCGGAATCCGCCAGCATATCCGCCAGACCCGCCGGCAGACCGACGCTTTTCAGCGCGGCGGCGAAATCGGCTTCGCTGAGGTTCTGGTAGACCACGTTTTTTCCGCTTTGCGTGCTCAGCTCAGCAGCCAGGTCGCTCAGCGTCCAGGCGTTATCACCCGCCAGTTCGTAAATCTTCCCTTCATGGCCTTCACCGGCGATAACGCGGGCGGCAGCGGCGGCATAATCCGCGCGGGTGGCGGAGGCAATTTTACCCTCGCCGGCGGCGCCGATAAACACGCCATGCTCCAGCGCCGGCGGTGCGCTGGCCAGATAGTTTTCGGTATACCAGCCATTGCGCAGCAGGGCGTAAGCGATACCAGAGTCGGCCAGCATCTGCTCGGTTTCAATATGCTCTGCGGCCAGGCCCAGCGGCGAGGTGTCGGCGTGCAGCAGGCTGGTGTAGGCGATGAATGTCACCCCAGCGGCTTTGGCGGCGTTGATGACGTTGCGGTGCTGAACGGCGCGCTGACCGACTTCGCTGGAGGAGATTAACAGCAGTTTATCCACGCCCTGCAGCGCGGCGGTTAGTGCCGCTTCATCGCCGTACTCGGCCTGACGGACAACGACGCCCTGCTGGCTGAGCGCCTGGGCTTTGGCCGGGTTGCGGACAATCGCCACAATCTGGCTGGCAGGGACGGTTTTTAACAGGTCTTGCAGAACGTAGTGGCCAAGCTGGCCGGTGGCACCGGTAAGGGCGATCATGAGTCTTCTCCTTCGTGTTTAGTGGCAGTTGTGGTAAGCTAACACCTTAACTAACTTTTAGTAAGTACGTACAAAAAGGTAAGTGTGAAAATGGCCGAACCGACGCTGAGCGAGAAACTGCGCAACGGCAACCTGTTTGCGGAACAGTGCCCGTCGCGCGATGTGCTTAAACATGTCACCAGTCGCTGGGGCGTGTTGATTCTGGTGGCGCTGCGCGAGGGGACCCATCGCTTCAGCGATCTGCGCCGCAAAATGGGCGGGGTCAGCGAAAAGATGCTGGCGCAGTCGCTGCAGGCCCTGGAGCAGGATGGTTTTATCGACCGCGTCTCTTATCCGGTGGTACCGCCACACGTTGAATATAGCCTGACGCCGCTCGGCCTGCAGGTGAGCGAGAAAGTGGCGGCGCTGGCGGACTGGATCGAGAGCAATCTGCCTGCGGTGTTGGCTAACCACGGGGAGTGAAAATGTATCACTCCCTGTAGCCCCGCCACCGGGGAGATATTCCCGGATAGCGGCTGGCGCCTTATCCGGGCTACCCGTCAGCCCCGGTTTGTAGCCCCGGTAAGCGCAGCGGCACCGGGGAGATGTACCCGGATAGCGGCTGGCGCCTTATCCGGGCTACCCGTCAGCTCCGGTTTGTAGCC